>OCVV012844292.1_pt1 | contig 60433 bp, 49 predicted proteins | sample 1539721 | NCBI WGS metagenome assembly OCVV01 (sample SAMN02144230, study PRJEB22623) | gut metagenome | biome: sheep rumen | host: Ovis aries | place: New Zealand
ATCGAGGGTGATGAAGCGGGAAGGACCGGTCAGGTGCTTCGTATATGCCTCGAACGGACGCACCTCACGGTAGTTCTGCTCGAAGACGCTACCCTCGGGATGACCGCCACGCTCCTCCCCTACATTGATAGCATAGATATACTGCTGTGCCTCCATACGCTCATAGGTAGGACTAAAGAAGATGTCCGACGACTCGTCGATGACGAGGTTAGACTCAGGCACTGACGCATTCTCTGCAGAGAACGTCACCTTGCCGGCGAGCTTATACTCCTCAGGATACTCCGTGGAGTTCGGCATACTGATCAGGTATGGCGTGTTAGCCTCTATCTGCTGGGCACTCTGCAGACCGTTATGGGTCAGGCGGCGCAGCCAGAAGTTATAAGGACTGGTGTAGTCACCAAACGGAGTGATGATGCGACTGTCCTCCGCTGCTATCGTCTGCACGTTGAACGGCAGGGCGATAGTCTCCCAGCCACGGCTCACACCAATCTGTGTCTGCTGCTGGAAGTTACGGGTATACGATATCTTCTGTGCCGTAAACGGCTGCGGACAGTACCAGTTGTTATTACCAGACTCTACATCCGTCAGGATAATCTCCGGGGCCGTACCGTTAATCACCACGTTCTGCACACCCTTTGGCGCCAGTGAAGCGTCATTGACATAGACTAACAGGTTCGGATTAGCAACCTGTGCATAGACGGAATCAGGGATTGCCGCATTACCTGCCTGAATGGCGGCGAGGGAGGAACAATTGCTCACAAAGTCCCCGAAATCTGTTACATTGGCGGTATTGAAACTGCTCAAGTTAAGACTCGTCAGACTGGAACAGCCTTTGAACAAATGATACATAGTCCCCACATTAGCCGTATTGAAATTACTCAAGTCAAGACTCGTCAGACTGGAACAGCCTTCGAACACTGCACCCATTTCCTCTACTTTTTCCGTATTGAAGCCACTCAAGTCAAGGCTCGTCAGACTGGAACATTTAGCAAACATATTATACATCATCCTCAAATTGGACGTATTGAAACTACTAACGTCAAGGCTCGTCAGACTGGAACAGCCATAAAACATAGCACCCATTTCCTCCACATTCTCCGTATTGAAACTACTCAAATCAAGGCTTGTCAAACTGGAGCAGCCAGTAAACATCGAGGTCATATTCGTCACATTATCCGTCTTCAGATTGGCAATTCCCTCAATGGTTGTAAGATTAAAACAATTAAAGAACCAATTGAGCGTTTCTGTAGGCAAATAGCTTGCGAAGGAATTATCGATGACAGCTTTAGTGGCACTCCCGTATGGAGAACTGACGTTATCATCAAGCCAACTACTGTTAATATCCATTCCCCCTCGTGCCGTCTTTTGGTCATCATAGTAGAACGTAACCGTCAGACCGTCGGCACTCAGGACGGCGTATGGCTCTGCCGTAGTGGCAGTGCCGATGATTGCCTCTATCTGGTCGCATGCCATATTGATCTCCTCTGCGAAGTGGTCTGCCTCCTGGAAAGGAATATTAACACGGTCGCCAGAGATCATCTTTCCCTCATCTACTGCCCATTGCAGCTGACTCAACAAAGACGCATCCACCCGGGTGTCACCATTGGCACGGGAATACACCTCGTCACCACGGGTGACAGCGGTCTGCAACGTCACCCATGAGGTATAGCCATAGACCAGGGTCGTGGTATCGGACGATATCGTAGTACCACCATTCTCAGCCAAGGCTACTGCCTTGATGACAACATTATGCTTCACCTCGACGGGCTGGTCGTAATACGTATTGCACTGTATCAGACTGTTCGTGGTAGCCGTAATCGTTGCGTCCTGCAAGTCGGTCAAGTCAGCGATGCCGTAGAACACACTGGCAGTCGCCGTCCCCGTCGTCATCACGAGGTTGTCACCCTCGAAGGTGAAGGTGGGAGCCTCTACCGTCTGCGCCCATGAAGCAAGGGCGGCAAAGGCGAATATCATGGTCAGAAGTCTTTTCTTCATAGCACATCTCTTTAATCTATATTATACTATTCACTTCTATTACTGGAACAGGCGGGACAACGACGGGTCGGGGTTGTCACCGTCAGAGGGATAGATAGGCTCAGCAGGAGTCGTGAAGGTCAGCACGTTCGGTGTGTAATAAACCTGACCACCGAAATTCACATATCCACGGGCATAGTAGGTCGTCTCGGGAGTCAGTCCTCCGACATGTCCCTCTACGAAACCGTTAGTGCCGCCAGAACCCATCTCCTGGGTGGTGTCACTGATGGTTGGCAGCTGGTTGCTGGAGCTGTAGCAGAAGCCATAGGTGCCCACAGCCGCCGGAGCGGAGAACTCAAAGAAGAGCATCGCCTCCGTGGGGAAGATATGACCACCCATCGACTCGATGTCAGACAATACGGGAGTCTGAGTAGGAGGCACGTCCTCTCCGGCAACAGCCTGCTGCACGAAGATGTCAGCCTGCTTGGGGTTACGTGAACCAGCCACGAGGACGATCACCGACAGACGCTCACGGTCAGCTGAGTTAGGCTCGCAGCGCACCCGGATATCGGCATTGCCGACACCCCTTGCCGGCTGTATGTCCAGCCATGACTGGGCGGAAGAGGGAATGAAGGCACGCCATTCGGCATTGCTGGTGACGTGAATCACTGCAGAATCACGACCGCCACCCAGACTCAACTCGTCAATACTGGTCTTCAGGATGATGTCGTCACTGTCCATACCCTCCTGCACCACCAGCACGTCAGCACTGCTCATGCCATAGAGGATAGAGAAGGACGTGGAGCGTGGCACGTCAGTCGTGGTGGGGGCGACAGACACGTTGACCACGGAGGCACCGATAGGACCCGATGTCTTGTCGATGCTCAACCAGTCGACACCGCCAGGTGTCACAATGTTCCAGCCCTCCACATTACTCTTGATAGACAGGAGCTGTGCCCCGACATGGTTTGCCTGGAACTTCATGGTCTTCTCAGAGATATTGATGGTCGGGTCACCGCTGACCTGACGCAACGTGACTTTCTGCTTCAGTCCACCATCCGACTCCAGCTCGATAGTCTCCACACGGTCGTAGACCGTCGTGTTCTGGTCGGTGGTGATGACCAGCGTTCCATTACCCGTGCCACGCTGCGGCTGAACGGTCAGCGAGTTCCACTCCGTGGGGTCATAGGACATCAGCCATGAGCAGTTAGCCGTCACCGGCACATTGATGGACTCATCACCGGAACGCATCTCAATATTACCGCCCTCCACGATCAGGATCTCCTTGGCGGGCTTCGCTGTCAACTCCTCGTCCGACTTACAACCTGTCATTCCTGCCATGATAGGCAGTGCGGCGAGTATTGTGATGATATTTCTTGTCTTCATATCGTTCTTCTTTAAACTATAATAAGGTGTGACATTAGAAATTGAAGATGGCACCCAGGGTCATCATGAAGCCACCAGCCGAGATATCGCTGTTGTCAGCGATGCGCTCAAAGTTATCGTCTTTGCTGATGCCTACGGAATAAGCGGGGTTAGCAAAAATGTAGAGGCGCTCCAGCGGCGCATAGAGCAACTTGGCACCGAAGGACAGGCAGTTGGCTGCCGCACCATCACCATAGAGATTCGTACCGTTCTCAACAGTACCGGAGAGACGCTCTATCTCATATCCCAACTGGGGCACGATACCGATGCGCTCGGTCAGCACGAACTGATAACCGAGCTTGAACGCAAGTGTAGAGCGCTTATAGCTGATAGTACTCAGGTATGTGTCGTTGCCGTCGGTAGAGTACCAAGGCACGTCGTCCGACTTACCCAGACCGAAGGTGTAGCTCACCTGGAAGTCGAAGTTCCTGTAGGTCACTCCTGCCAATGCGGTGATGCCGCCCAAGGAACGGAAGGTGTAGCCGGCACCGAAGTAGAACGCCTGCGACTTGATATACTGCACACGCTCCAGCGTAATGGTGTCACGGGTGGTCTGGTTATGGTTCACCTTGTATTCCAGTCCGCTCTTGCTGACATAGCCCTTACGGCTCAGGTTAATCTGGTAAGTACCGATGGGCAGGGTGTGCGACTCCGTCAGGTCGATGGGGTCGGTACCGTTGATGGTGGCAACAGCGTTACGGGGACGGGTGTACAGGCTCAACCGACCAGTATGCGGTGTCGGCGGGGCAGCCTGCACGATATTGTTCGTCTTGGCGACAACGGTGAAGGAGGTCTTCTCGGGATCGCAGTCCACCTTACGGGTCTCAACGGTATAGGAACCCTCACGCAACTGAGTCTGCCAACTGCCGTTACCCACGTTCTTACCCTCAAACCATATCTCTGCCTTGTTCTCGACATTGACGGTCACGTCACCGAAGTGGTCGGACATGTCACGCTGTTCCACATTGATAAGGCGCAGTCCCGGGTCATCCTCGGTAGTGATGATGAACGAGGTCTCACCCTCATAGCGGTCTTTCAGGGCACGCACGGTATGGCGGCCATAGTTCAGGTACTTGTGGTTGATGGGAGACTGCCCTACCCGCTCACCGTCGATATAGATGGTGGAGTTGGCACGCTCCGCATTGATGGTGACATAACGTCCGATACCGATATCCAGGTACATCTCGTAAGTACGGGCACCGTCAATGGGTACGGGGTAGAAGTATTCACGCAGCACACCGTAGTCCTTATGCTGGATGGTCAGTCGCTTGGCACGACGGGGCACGTAGAGCCATATCTCACCGTCGTGCTCCTCACTCGCCACGATACCCAGCGAACCACCGTTGAACGTAAACCCGCGATCGGGAGCCTGAATCTTGATCAGCGCCGCCTTCTCACCATTCTGGTCTAACTTCTGGGTACCGTGTGTGTTGGCTGTCATGTCTCTCTCCAGCCTACCGAACTTCGTTACCTTGATGTTCTGTGCCCCAACTCCTGCGGTCACAAAAGCCAATAAAATCGATAAAAGGTACTTCTTCATACTAGGTTATTTTGTTATTCTTTATTTATCATTATGGGGCAAAGATAGTCAAAAATTATATAACTACAAAACTTTTATAGATAAATTTGCATGAAGACGCAGCAGATACATCAAAAAAAGTGGAACCGCGAAGTTCCACTTTTTCTGTATTTAGTCTGGTGTCGCATAACGCTCACCTGCCTCCTTGACGAGACGGCGGGCAAACGACTGCGGATAACCCGGACGCTCAACTTTTGCTCCTCTACCATACTTATCCCTGAAGAACCGTCCGTTGGCATCCACGGGGCGGCGTGCCATGTCATTATGACGGACGATGAGGAAGGTCGCCAACTGCTTCCAGCGTGCCAGCATCTGCTGTGCCTGCTGGATGCTGTAGTCGTTGAGGTATTTCTGCATCTCGGCAGGAGCCATACCCTTTGCCTTTGCCTCTACGGCAGGCTGCTGGGTGAGATAGGCATGCTGCAGGGAGTCACGTACCTGTTTCAGGTCAGGGAACATTGCCGAGTAACGGGGATACACCATATTGCTCACCCAGTTGCATACCCAATAAGCACTCTTGTCTGAGTACGTGATATCGTCGGCACCCGGAGCATTGAAGCACTCTGGACGGCGGGTCATCGAGCAGTAGACGGGGACGTAGGCAACCATATTACCATCGTCATTACCGAACCAGAAACAGCCTCCCACCTCACGGGGCAGCCAGGAACGCATCTGTGACACAAAGGAGAAGGCGGTCTGCTGGGTGGAGACAGGACGCTCGTTGAAGTATTTCTTGCCGTCCACCTTATAATATAAAGGGGTAGGACGATACGGCATCTGCCAGATACCGCCACCCACGTCGGTAGAGTCAATCGCCATGGCTGTTCCCTCATAATGGTCACGCATGTCGTTCATGACATCCTCGACACTCACCTTTTGGTCGGGGACTACCCAGAGGGGCATGTCCTCCGCGTCTTTGTCGAATCCCAAAGCCCATGGCAGGTAACGCTCCATCCCTTTCTTGTGATGGTTGAGGAAACTCCAGGCACGGGCATCACAGATACGACGACCCGAGAAGTCGGGAGCGGCATACGCCATCTTCCATGAGAAGTCCTCGTCCTTACCGGTGAACCATCCCTTCTTACGGGCGAACTTAATGACATTCTTCGAATAGAGCACGTTCTCCTTGTCCTTCATATTGAACTTACCGATACGGCTCTGGTTGGCATGCGCACAGATGGCATCATCGGGAATACGCATCGCCACCCATACGGTACGCTCCTTGGAGACAGAACGGTCAGGACCGCAGCCCTGCATCTCCATGATCCACGCCTCGTTGGGATCGCAGATGGAGAAGGTCTCACCCTCGGAGTAATAGCCGTACTGCTCCACCAGTGTCGTCATGATACGGATAGCCTCACGTGCCGTTTTGGCACGCTGGAGGGTGATATAGATCAGGGATCCGTAGTCGATGATACCCGTGGAGTCCACCATCTCCTCACGACCGCCGTAGGTCGTCTCGCCGATGGTCACCTGCCATTCGTTGATGTTCCCCACGACATTATAGGTCTCGAAAGCCTCGTCAATCTCTCCCAGGTACTTGTTGGTGTCCCACTCATAGACCTGTCGCTTGTCACCTTTCTGGTGCTTGGCGGCAGGATAATGATACAGAGGCATATAAGAACCATAGGAGTCCGCATTATAAGTGCAGATGACGGAGCCGTCGGTACTTGCCTTCTTGCCTACCATAAAATTGGTACATGCTTCGGCAGATGCCGTCATTGCCATGACAGCCGCCATTAAAAACAATCTCTTCATGATTTATCTGTTTGTTTAAGTTTCAATTCATAACTGGCTCCCAACTCCCGGATACGGGTGGTTATCCAGCCGTCCTGACAGACACCCCCCATGTCGTGTCCCCCGCTGTCGATATAGAGACGGGAGGTATCCACACCATCGGGGATGGCGATACTCAGCTCTGCCCATCCGAAGAGCGGACAGGGCTGTTGGGAAAAGGTATAACGTCTGGAGACACTCCCCTGGTCTACTTTCGGAATGACGGTCAGTCCCTCCTGCACCATACCGGCAGGTATCGTCAGCTGCATACCCGGCAGGGAGATCAGGGAGAGCCTGTCATAGCGGACATTGCAGCGACTGGTACTCAATGGGGCGACAGGACATTTCTTTCCCGTCACCGTGAACGTATACCGTGACTCGTTTCCCATAAAGTCACGGAGGATATAAGTAAACTGGTAAGGACGTTCCTCGCTGAACAGCACATAGCCGTTGTTTTCATCCGCCTGCAGGATAGGCAGGGTCACACCTTCAGGGATGAACGACCGCATATACCATGTCTTGTTATGCAGCCAGTGGTGATAGTCACCCCATGCGTTCACCTGACGGTTGCTGAAGACGGGAATACGGTGGACATCAGAACGGAACACCTGCTTGTCGTCAACCATCAGGATGGTCTCGCGGATGCCATAATGGTTATAGACATTCTGCATATAGTCGTCAGCCCAGAGGGCAAAACCCACCTTTCCCCATGCCGTCAGCTCCTGCTCAATATGGTTAGAGGAGAAGCCGAAGGTCTGTTTGTTACTACCTCCATTAAAAGAACCCTCGCCAGCCACTGGGCATGCCATCACACTATGTGCCTTGGGAGCCACAGAGTCGTTGACAAAGGGAGAGAGGAAATCCAGGGGGTCCATCATGTCCCAGGTCCTCGTATCATGGATCTCCAGATGCAGATGAGGTCCCGTGCTATGACCGGTATTCCCGCTGATGGCAATCAGCTGTCCCTGAGCGACAGGGAAGTCAAGAGGAGTAAAGTGAAGGTCTATCTTCTCGTCACGCCGCCCGGTGCGATGCACCACCCTCTCCAATTTGGGAGAGAACTTCTTCAAGTGGCAATAGATACTGGTATAACCTTCCGGATGGGTGACATAGACCGCATTACCAAAGCCGTCGATACCTACGGTGAGACGACTCACATAACCGTCACCAATCGTGTAGATGTGCTTACCTTCCACATTATCAGTCTTGACATCTAATCCGCCATGGAAATGGTTAGGACGGGGCTCACCAAAATTGCCCGCCAGTGTAATCTGGTAATCCACTGGCGGGTGATATTTCACGTTGGCAGCAGCCAACAGAGTTCCTATAAAAAGGGCTCCTAACATGCCTTAAAGCTCATATCGAGTCCTTTCACGGAGTGTGTCAAAGCACCTACTGAGATGAAATCGACACCCTGTTCGGCATAGTCACGGATGGTGTCAAAGGTGATACCGCCACTCGACTCTGTCTCGTAGCGTCCTGCTATCATATCAACGGCTTTCTTCGTATCGGGCACAGAGAAATTATCGAGCATGATACGGTCGACACCACCATGGTCGAGAACCTGCTGCAACTCCTCGAAGGAGCGCACCTCTATCTCTATCTTCAGGTCGAGACCCTTCTCTTTCAGATACTGGTGACAGCGGTCAATGGCATTGACAATACCTCCAGCGAAATCAACATGATTGTCTTTCAGCAGGATCATGTCAAACAGTCCGATACGGTGGTTCACACCACCGCCAATCTTCACTGCCTGCTTCTCCAGCATACGCATGCCCGGCGTTGTCTTACGGGTATCCAGCACTCTGGTATGGGTTCCCTTCAGACGCTCCACATAACGGTTGGTCATGGTGGCGATACCACTCATGCGCTGCATGATGTTCAACATCAGCCGCTCTGTCTGCAACAGGGAACGGACACGTCCCGTGACTATCATAGCGATGTCACCCTTCTTCACCTTCGTGCCATCCTGCATCAGCACCTCCACCTGCATGTCAGGGTCGAAGCGGCGGAACACTTCCTTTGCCACCTCCACACCGGCAAGGATGCCGTCTTCCTTGATAAGCAGATGTGACTTTCCCATCGCATCCTCTGGGATACAACACAGGGTGGTATGGTCGCCGTCACCGATATCCTCCGCAAAAGAGAGGTCTATCAGGCGGTCTACTAATTCTTCTACACTTAACATAAGCCTAAATATATTACTTCAATTCTTTAGTCGCTTCGCTTTGCAAAAGCGTCTTGCGACGATTACTTCAATTCTTCAATCCTTCAATTCTTCAACTCTTCAATCCTTCCATTCTTCTTCAGCCACAGGCAGAACCAGACAAGTGACGCAATGAGTGTCACGGCTGCAATACCCCAGGTCATTCCCACTGAGAGTTTGAACATCTGCTCAGAGAGCAGGAAAGTAACACAGACCACTGTCATAAAGATAGCGGGAATCAGTGTGATGACATACGGTTTCTTTTGTTGTACCAAATAAACCGTGATAGCCCACAGCATGAAAACAGACAATGTCTGGTTGCTCCAACCAAACCAGCTCCATATCATGTTGAAGCCTTCCTTGTCGTTCATCTGCCATATCAGCAACGCCATCACAACGGCAAACAACGGAATGCAGATGGCAAGACGCTTGCTGATGCTATGCTGCTCCACCTTGATGAAGTCGGCAATAATCAGACGGGCGGAACGCAATGCGGTATCACCACTGGTAACAGGAGCGGCAACAACACCCAAGAGGGCGAGGATGCCTCCGAAGACACCGAGCCAGTCGTTACATATCAGGTTCACCACTGAGGGGGCATCACCTACTGCGGCAGCACCACCGGCAATGGTCTCATAACCTGGTGTGGGATTGTTGTAGAAGAAGAACATTGCCACTGTTGCCCATATCAATGCCACAACACCCTCAGTGATCATCGCACCGTAGAAGATGGGACGACCCTGCTTCTCATGCTTCATACAACGAGCCATCAACGGGCTCTGGGTAGCATGGAAACCACTGATGGCACCACAGGCAATGGTGATGAACAGTGCAGGGAAGATATTCTTTGGTGTCAGGGCAGGAACACTCAGTCCCTCCCATATCTCTGGTATATTAGGCATCTTGACAAACAACATCACCATCAGGGCTGCTGCCATAAACAGCAATGAGAAGGCAAACAACGGATATATCTTACCGATAATCTTATCGATAGGCAGCATCGTGGCAATGATATAATAGATGAAGATAACGATAATCCAGAAAGTATACTGTCCCATACCCTCAACAACAGCAGCAGGTTCCCATATGCCGCCTAATATCTTGGCAGGACTGAACACAAAGACAGCACCAACCATCATCAGCAGGAAAACGGAGAATACCAGCATGATGTTCTTGGTGGTCTTACCAAGATAAGTACCGATCAGGTCAGGCTGGTTGGCACCTCCGTGACGTACGGAGAGCATACCACTGAAGTAGTCATGAACAGAACCGGCGAAGATACAACCCAGCACAATCCACAGATAGGCGGCAGGACCGAACTTGGCACCCATGATGGCACCGAAGATAGGACCCGTTCCTGCAATATTCAGGAACTGTATCATGAATATTTTCCAAGGGGGAAGGACGATAAAGTCCACACCATCAGCCTTGGCAATGGCAGGGGTCTCGCGGTCATCAGGACCAAACACACGCTCTATGAAACGTCCGTAGAGCATATAACCTAACAAAAGAGCTATTAAGCTCAAAGTAAATGATATCATTATACTATAATTTTTAAAACTGCCTGCAAAGATACGAATAATTCCCAATTAATTCGTATCTTTGCACCCAAAATTAACGACAACATGAAAAAATATGCTATTATCATATTCCTTTTGCTGAGTACGCTGGCACTGAGTTCACAACCCAAACAGGAGCTTCGTGCCGTATGGCTCACCACACTGGAGGGTCTTGACTGGCCGTCAACAAAAGGGACTTCTGCTTCTGTGGAGCAGAAACAGAAACAGGAACTCTGTCACATCCTTGACCAGTTGAAGCGTGCCAATGTCAACACGATTCTCTATCAGGCTCGCATAAGAGGAACGGTCACCTACCCTTCCCTCATTGAGCCATGGGATGGTTGCATCAGTGGCACTTTCGGCACAGCACCGCATTACGACCCATTACAGTTTGCCATTGACGAGGCTCATAAACGGGGCATGGAGCTGCACGCCTGGGTGGTTACGGTTCCCACGGGGAAGTGGAATAGTTATGGTGCCAAGAAACTACGCCAGGCACATCCTGAACTGATGCGCCGTATCGGTGAGGATGCCTGTATGATTCCGGAAGACTCCCGTACGGCAGAGTATATCTCTTCCATCTGTGAGGAGATTACAAAACGGTATGATGTGGACGGCATCCACCTTGACTATATCCGCTATCCTGAGACTTATCCGCTACGCATCTCACGCCAGCAGGCACGTGACAATATCACTCGCATCGTACAGGCTATCAACCAGAAAGTCAAAGGGTTAAAGCCATGGGTTAAACTAAGTTGTTCTCCGTTAGGCAAGTTCGACAATCTCACCAGATATCAGACTGGAGGCTGGGATGCATACAACAAAGTCTGTCAGGATGCGCAAAGCTGGTTACGTGACGGATTGATGGACCAGCTCTATCCGATGATGTATTACGACGGCAAGCATTTCTATCCTTTTGCCGCTGACTGGAGTGAGCACCGCTATGGACGTGAGATTGCCTCCGGACTGGGTATTTACCGTCTTATCCGTAGCGAGGGTAACTGGTCGTTGGATGCCATCACCCGACAGATGTATGTGGCTCGTGACCTGGGACTGGGACACTGTTACTTCCGCAGCCGCTTCCTGACGAATAACACCAAGGGCCTGTATGATTTTGTCTGCGACTTCGACGCTTTCCCTGCTGTCGTACCACCTATGAAGGTTCATCAGCCAGCCCCTCAGGCTCCCACATCATTACAAGTGGAGCGCACTACCAATGGGGACAACCTCCGTTGGAGTGGAGCCGTCGACACCAGCAATGGTAATTACCTGACATATAATGTCTATGCCTCTACGCACTATCCCGTAGACATCAATGATGCCCGTAACCTCATCGCCATTCGTCAGATGCAGCAACATCTCTCTGTCCGCCGTTCCGCAACTGATGCCCCACTCTATTACGTTGTCACTGCCGTCAACCGTTATGGTATCGAGAGTACCTCGACAAATACCAAGCGCCTGGCACCTGCCACCTACCAACCGGCATCCCAGAGTGAACTGATTCCCAACGATGGCTACAGCTTACAGGTTCCCGACTTCGAGAAACTTCCTCAAGCCAGCTGTTTCGTAGTCTATACGATGCCCGGCAATGTGATAGCCCAAAAACCATTAGGGCCCGTAGTCTCCGTCTCCGATCTTCCAAAGGGAGTTTATGAGCTACGAACCCTTAACGACAAAGGCGATACCCACCATGTGGGATATTTCCTGAAGAAATAGCCTATTCTTCCATTAATTTGCGATAGCGTGCCCGTTTAGGTTCTTCCAGTCCTAAACGCTGAGCCTTATTCGCCTCATATTCGGAATAGTTTCCATCGAAGAAGACGACATGACCGTCACCCTCATACGACAGGATATGGGTACAGATACGGTCCAGGAACCAGCGGTCGTGACTGATAATCACCGCACAACCGGCAAAAGCCTCCAAGCCCTCCTCTAACGCACGCAGTGTGTTGACATCGATATCGTTCGTCGGCTCGTCAAGCAATAAGACGTTACCCTCCTGCTTGAGGGCGATGGCAAGGTGCAGGCGGTTACGCTCTCCACCAGAGAGCACCCCGCACTTCTTCTCCTGATCGGCACCGCTGAAATTGAAACGGGACAGATAGGCACGCACATTGACATCCTTACCTCCCATGCGGATGGTCTCATTACCACCACTCACCACCTCATAGACAGACTTATTGGCGTCGATATCCTTATGCTGCTGGTCAACATAGCTCAGTTTGACTGTCTCACCTATCGAGAAGCTACCTGCATCGGGCTCCTCAAGTCCCATGATAAGACGGAACAAGGTTGTCTTACCCGCACCATTAGGACCTATCACACCCACAATGCCATTAGGAGGTAGTGAGAAATTAAGGTCACTGAAGAGCACCTTGTCATCATAAGCTTTTGCCACATGGACTGCCTCTATCACCTTATTACCCAGACGGGGACCGTTGGGAATGTATATCTCGAGTTTCTCCTCCTTTTGTTTCTGCTCCTCGTTGAGCATCTTATCATACGAGTTCAGACGAGCTTTTCCTTTTGCATGCCGTGCCTTAGGAGCCATGCGTACCCATTCCAGCTCACGCTCCAACGTCTTACGACGCTTTGAGGCTGTCTTCTCCTCCAAGGCAAGCCGCTGACTCTTCTGCTCCAGCCATGACGAGTAATTACCCTTCCAGGGAATACCCTCACCACGGTCGAGTTCAAGAATCCACTCCGCCACATCATCGAGGAAATAGCGGTCGTGGGTAACAGCAATCACCGTACCCTCGTATTGTTGCAGATGCTGCTCCAACCAATCGATAGACTCCGCATCAAGGTGGTTGGTAGGCTCATCGAGCAACAGCACGTCAGGTTTCTGGAGCAGCAGCCGGCATAAAGCCACACGACGACGCTCACCACCAGACAGGTTCTCGACACTGCGGTCACCAGCAGGACAGTTCAGGGCTGCCATCGCACGGTCGAGCTTAGAATCCATATTCCATGCATCCGTGGCATCGATGATATCCTGCAGCTCTGCCTGACGAGCCATCAGTTTCTCCATCTTGTCAGCATCCTCATAATACTCTGGCAATCCGAACTTCACGTTGATGTCATCGTATTCAGCCAGTGCGTCATACACATGCTGTACACCCTCCATCACGTTTTCCTTCACCGTCTTCGTATTATCCAAAGGAGGGTCCTGTGGCAGATAACCCACACTATAGCCGGGACTCCATACCACATTCCCCTGATACTGCTGGTCGAGACCAGCGATAATCTTCATCAGGGTAGACTTACCCGCACCATTCAGACCGATGATACCTATCTTCGCACCATAGAAGAAACTAAGATAGATGTTCTTGAGCACTTGTTTCTGATTCTGCTGGATGGTCTTGCTCACCCCGACCATCGAGAATATCACTTTCTTATCGTCTACTGTTGCCATAATATTAAACTCTCAACTCTAAACCCTCAACTCTCAACTCTAAACTCTCAACTCTCAAAGACCTCTTGCCTTGAGCAATCCCGCAGCATCAGGAGCCTGAAGACCTGTGAAATCGGTAAACATCTGCATGAGGTCACGGGTGTTACCACGACTGATGATTTTATCACGGAACGACTGACCCACTGCAGGTTTCAAGACACCACGCTGCGCAAAGCAGTCAGCAATATTCACGGCAAGTACCTCCGTCCACAGATAGCTGTAATAACCTGCCGCATAACCACCACCCCACACATGATTGAAATAGGAAGTAGAATAACGGGGAGGTATCTGCGTATCCAGCAGTCCGATAGCCTCTAATGCCTTACGCTCAAAGGCTGGTGCCTCTTCTGCCGTGGGAATCTCCTCCTCACTGAGCATGTGCCATGCCATGTCCAGACAAGTGGCGGCAAGGTTCTCACCCAGCGCATAGGCAGAGTGGAAATTGATGGAGTTAAGCATCTTACCCTTCAAATCGGCAGGCATGGAAGCCCCTGTCACGGCATGCTTCGCATAATGGTCGAAAATCTCCGGAATGGTGGCGAAGGACTCATTGAACTGCGACGGCATCTCCACGAAGTCACGTGCCACGGCAGTACCACTCAATGCGTTATACTCACAATTGGAGAGGATGCCATGCAAGGCATGTCCGAACTCATGGAAGAGTGTCGTCACCTCGTCCCATGACAACAGACTGGGCTGTCCGTCGGGAGCCTTGGCATTGTTGCACACATTATAGATTAAAGCCTTCTGATGACGGAAATGACTCTGCTTGGCAAATGAGCTCATCCATGCCCCACCCCTTTTGGTAGGACGACGGAAATAGTCACTGTAGAAAAGCGCCAGCGTCTTTCCATCCTTGTCAATGACCTCAAACACTTTCATATCCGGATGATAGGTGGGGATGTCATGACGACGCTTGAAGGTCAGTCCGTAGACACGGTTAGCGGCATAGAACACTCCATTCTGCTGTACGCTGTCGACATTGAAATATGGTTTCACATCATCCTCTGACAAAGAGAACTGTTCTTTCTTCATCTTCGCGGAATAATAGAAACGGTCATAGGGTTCCAACTTAAATGACTTACCCATCGACTTACGGGCATAAGTCTCTATCGCCTTGGTCTCCGCATCAGCCTTTGGCTTATATTCCTTGATGAGCTGTTTCAAGAACGCATAAGCATTCTCTGGGTTCTTAGCCATACGGTTCTCCAATGAATACGCCGCATAGTTCTTATAACCCATCAGTTTCGCCTTCTCAGCACGCAGCTTTGCCAGCTCCACCACAATAGGAAAAGTATTATACTTCCCTGTACCGTCAGCACGATGGACGGAAGCCTCATACACCTTACGGCGCAACTCACGGTTGTCAAGACTGGCGAGAATCGGTTGCTGGGTGGTATTGACAATCACAATACAATAAGGAGCCTTACCTCCACGGTTCTCCGCATCTTTCTTACACTGTGCGATGTCCGTCTCACTAAGACCGGCAAGCTCTGCTTTCGAGTTCACCCAAACGACAGCGTTGTTGGTTGCCTCCGGCAGCATGTTACCCCATTGTTGCTGGAGGTCGGAGATCCGTTTGTTGATCTCCTTCATCCGTGCCATCTTCTCTTTTGACAACAGGGCACCCGAACGGACAAAATCCTTATAGGTCTCTTCCAAGAGTTTCAGGTCCTCACCCTTCAGACTCCCTCTCTCATGGTCATACACATACTTGATGCGCTGAAAGAGTTTCTCGTTGAACGAGATTTCGTTACTCAGGTCAGCAAGCTGCGGCATCACCTTTTTCTGGGTCTCTGTGATTTCAGCAGTCTTGTCCGCACTCGTCAGACAGAAGAACACACTGATCACCTTGTCCAACAACACCCCACTCTGCTCAAAAGCCACGATCGTATTTTGGAATGTAGGAGCCTCATTGCTCTCCGCAATACAACGGACTGCCTCACGCTGTTGGCGGATACCCTCCTTGATGGCAGGGAGATAGTCAGACGACTGTATCTTGCTGAAATCAGGAGCACCGAAAGGGAGCTTACTCTCTTCCAGCAACGAGTTACGTATAGAATATAAATATGCCATCAATGCCATCTTCCCTCGCATCGTCTCACGAGGAGTGAACTCACCGTTCACCCAGAAATAACGCTGGTTGAAATACGACTCCTGACGGGGCCACCCTCCTTCATTCCATGAAGGATAACAGGCATTCGTCAACAGACGACCGTCACCACCGTTATGTCCTGGCGACCATGTCTCTGTGCCGTTGAAGGGAGTCTGTCCGGGATGGGTACCAGGAGCACCGTCATTACGTCCCGTGGAGTAGACATTCTCCAGATGACGCTCCCCTAACCCTGTCATCTCTACGATATTGCCGGGGTTACGTCCTAAGCTCCATCCAGCCTCCATATACATGATATCTTCCAACTTCCTGCGTTCAGCCTCATCATCCGTGAGATAATGGGTAAGCATCACCAACTGGAGGTTCTGAGAGGTCTGCCAGCGGTCATCCGTAGCAGCACGACGTGAAGGACGCAACGACACCTTATTTATATTATAGGCGGCAGCATGTGCCTTGACACTCGCCTTGAGGTTCTTGTAAAACACACCATCATGACGGTCATAAGGACAAGTCAGATAGGCAGCGGCAGCCCATAGCTGATAGTACCCATCCTTACCCCTTTTGAACAGCGGTGTATGGTCATCCTTAATCTCGCTGCCCTCAATCATGATTTTCTCCCAAGCGGAATCACGGGTGAGGTTATAGAGGAAAGCGGCAGCCATCTGCCGGAAGTCCCTGCCTCGCATACGGATACTGCCGATGTCCTGCAGGTCGTCCAACTGCTGGTTCTCCTGCCGACTGGCAAAGCGGTATGCCTTGATAGCCTCATCAGTATAATAGTTCCGCAAGCTGTCGATGCCCGCAATACGGAAAGCGTCGGCAAGCATCGCACAGTTAGCGGCATTTCCCCATGCCGCCATGGTGGTACATCCTGCCTGGAACATCACCGTCCAGTCAGCACTGGGATTCGTTACCCCCTGTGAGTAAGCCTCTCCATCGCGGATGCTGAGGAAGAAGTCCACCTCATTACGCGCCTCGTCTATCAAGTCAGGAATACCATTGCCACTCTCACGGATACCCAGATTGTCTTCTGTCAGTCGACCTCCTGAGAGAATATAAGGCAACAGCATGTCATAGATATTACTGATATGGGCAAGATGGCGGTCCCAGTCAAAGGCATCTGAGTGTCCGCCTATCGCTCCGTTCGTCGTTGGATGACCCTCCAGGCGATGCTGCCAGAAGACCGACTCCTCCGGTTTCTTGAAATGTGGCTCATCCCAAACGTCCCCTTTCAGCTTACGCCAGTCGGGATGCCATGGGTGCAAGTCCGTCTTGTAGATCTTGAACCCTTTCGGATTGACATCAGCAATAAACTGGGGCTGGCGAGGCACAGGGAACACATGAGCAGGATCTGCGGGTTCACCCAGTCTCATATAGTAATATCCCCTTACAGAATAGCGGAATGGTTCGAAATACACATTCTCTGCGATATCGAAGTCCATGCTGCATCCGACATCCTCCACCACCAGACGGTAGCGTCCGGGGACAGTCTGCCGGAAGTCAATATTCCACACGTCCGTACCTACCAGGTTCTTCTCACCTGCCTCCTCCTTATAAGCACTGTTCGACTTCCAGAATTTCACGGCACCCACTTGTTCCTTCTTGTGGTTGTTCACCTCATAGAGGTAAACTTTCTTACCCTCCCAGGCATGATAGTCACGGGAGCCGCCATCTCCCAACCACTGGTAGAGGTCGGCAGCCATATTGCTTTGTGCGGGATGGTAACCAATGATATTGACATGCACAGCCTCAGACTGCGTGTTCCATACATCAAACAGCACCGTGGCTGTCTGTTGGTCGGAATTCATGCCTTTGGGAATGGACACCTCATACGTACAACCTTGTCGCATGGAACGAGGGAGTTTCAAGAACAGCCAATGGTCCAGTTCACTGGTCAGCGTATGGTCGGTATTCATGGGTTTCGACTTCCGCCAAACCACCTCCGGGCGCTGTTTCTTGAACGCCTTGTCATCCTTGGAAGTGATCAGCCACTGGCTGGCTTTCTGTGCCACCTTAGTATTCAACCGCTTGCCAAAGACAAACAGAGTATCATCACCCTCTTCGAAAGAATGACCCAGGAAAGCACTCCTTCCCGTTCCACTGTCCCGATAATGAACCTCACCATCCCTGAACTGAATCATCAGATAGTCCTTGTCAATGACTTTCAGTCCTATCAGTTTCGTGGCAAGTGCCGGAATGGACAGCATCAGCAGTCCTGCTGCGACAAAAAGTTTTCTCATAGTGTGTCTTTATTTGGCCATTTGGTAAATCTTCTCCATATCCTCTGCCTTCAGCACTTTGAAACATCCCTTGGTGGCAGTATAGTTAAAGCTGCATTTGCGAACCATCTCCTTGATCTCGTCGTCCGTTATCTCACGACCAATCAGCTCATGGATATTGATGGGCATACCGATGGCATGGTAGAAACGCTCCATCGCCTCGATACCACGGAGGGCAGTACCCTCAGGGTCTGTAAAGTCGTTGGGCACATCCATCACGTTGACGGCAAAGCGGACGAAACGGCTGACATCCTCTTGATAGACATAACGAGCCCAGCTGGGCCAGATAGCGGCAAGACCAGCACCATGGGTCACGTCGAACATACCACTCAGCTCATGCTCCAGCTGGTGGGTAGCCCAGTCGTCACGGATACCACAGCCTGTCAGTCCGTTATGGGCGATACTGCCTCCCCACATAATCTGGGCACGGTAACGATAGTCCTCTGGATTCTTCAGCACATAGAAGACACTGTCCTTCATCGTACGCAGCACAGCCTCGGCAATCGACGTTGTCAGGTCCATGTCCCCGTCATGGGTGAAATAGCGTTCCATGGTATGCATCATCATGTCCGTCACACCTGCCGCTGTCTGATAAGGAGGCAGCGTAAAGGTACGCTCGGGGTTCATGATGGCAAATTTCGGACGACTGATATTATTGGAATAGCCCAGTTTCACGTCACCGTCCTCATTCGTGATCACAGAAGCCTCACTCATCTCACTGCCCGCTGCGGGAATCGTCAATACAGAGGCGATGGGCAGACAAGCGACAGCCTCTCTCTTACGGAGATAGAAATCCCATACATCACCTTCGTTGCAGACACCATAGCCAATTGCCTTACCGGAGTCGATCACACTACCACCGCCTACGGCAAGGATAAAGTCGACCTGATGCTCCTTACAGAGGGCGATACCTTTTCTGACGAGGGACAGACGGGGGTTAGGAACGACACCTCCTAACTCCACGTGGGGAATACCCCCCTCGTCAAGCAGACGGCAAATCTTATCCAGCAGTCCTGAGCGCTTGGCACTCTGACCACCATAATGCACGAGGACACGGTGTCCGCCATATTTCTTCACTAACTGAGCAACCTGCTCTTCCGACTCTTTTCCGAACACCACTTCCGTAGGTGCGTAATAATTGAAATCTTTCATAAAACTTTATTCAACAAATGTTTTGTGTTAGTAATTTAGAATGCAAATATACGAAATAATTTCTAAATATTCATACGTTAATCATACGCATTAGTATTTTTTATATAAATGATGTTTTGCTATTCCCATAAAAATCACTACCTTTGCATCCCGAAATGTAGCAATCAAAAAATTTATCTACGATATGAAGAAACAATTGAAGAAGGTACTCGTATTAGGCTCGGGTGCCCTTAAAATCGGACAGGCAGGCGAGTTTGACTACTCGGGTTCACAGGCATTGAAGGCTTTGCGTGAGGAGGGAATCTCCTCTGTTTTAGTCAATCCCAACATTGCGACTATCCAAACCTCTGAAGGTATTGCGGACAAGGTGTATTTCCAACCTGTCACCACGCATTTCGTCACAGAGATTATCAAGAAGGAGCGTCCTGACGGCATTCTTCTTGCCTTTGGTGGACAGACGGCACTGAACTGTGGTACGGAACTCTATCAGAGCGGAGTACTGAAAGAGTATGGTGTGGAAGTGCTGGGTACCTCTGTAGAGGCAATTATGAACACCGAGGACCGTGACCTCTTCGTCAAGAAGCTGGCTGAGGTCAATTTGAAAGTACCTGTCTCTCATGCCGTAGAGAATATGGACGATGCTTTGAAGGCAGCCCGTGAGATTGGCTTCCCCATCATGATCCGCTCAGCATACGCACTGGGTGGTCTGGGCAGTGGTATCTGTCCTGACGAGAAAGCCTTCGTGGAACTTGCTGAGAGTGCCTTCACCTTCGCTCCTCAGATTCTCGTTGAGGAGTCGCTGAAGGGATGGAAGGAGATTGAGTTCGAGTGCATCCGTGATGCTAACGACCGTTGCTTCACCGTTGCCTCCATGGAGAACTTCGACCCCCTCGGCATCCACACTGGTGAGTCTATTGTCGTAGCTCCAACATGCTCATTATCAGAGGAGCAGGTAAAAATGCTACAGGAAATTACAATCAAGTGCGTGAAGCATTTGGGCATCGTCGGAGAGTGCAACATCCAGTTCGCTTTCAATGCCAACACCAACGACTATCGTATCATTGAGATCAACGCTCGTCTGAGTCGTTCTTCCGCTCTTGCCTCCAAGGCTACGGGTTATCCCCTCGCCTTCGTAGCAGCCAAGATTGCATTGGGTTACACCCTCGACCAGATTGGTGAGATGGGTACGACCTCCTCAGCATACGTGGCTCCCAGCCTCGACTATATGATCTGCAAGATTCCCCGTTGGGACCTCACCAAGTTTGCTGGTGTCAGCCGTCATATCGGTTCCAGCATGAAGTCTGTGGGTGAAATTATGTCTATCGGACGCTCCTTCGAGGAGATGATTCAGAAGGGTCTCCGCATGATCGGACAGGGCATGCACGGATTCGTGGGCAACGACCACACCAAGTTCGACAACCTGGAGGATGCACTTGCCAATCCTACCGACCTCCGTATCTTTGCCATCGCACAGGCTCTGGAGGAAGGTTACACCATCGACCATATCGAGGAGCTCACCAAGATTGACAAGTGGTTCCTGGAGCGACTGAAGCATATCGTAGACCTGAAGCATCAGCTGATGGAGTACAACCAGTTGGAAGACCTGCCCACCTCGTTATTATTAGAGGTGAAGCAGTGTGGCTTCTCTGACTTCCAGATTGCCCGCTTCGTCCTGAAGCCACAGACTGGCAATATGGAGAAGGAGAACCTGCAGGTACGCCAGTATCGTAAGTCCAAGGGTATCATGCCTTCCGTAAAGCGCATCCCCACCGTTGCCTCTGAGCATCCTGAGCTTACCAACTACTTGTATTTCACCTATACCCATACGCCAGCCTTTGCCACTCCTGATGGCAAGCCATACGTTACCAAGCACGATATCAGCTACTATAAGAACGAGAAGTCTGTCATCGTACTGGGTTCCGGTGCCTACCGTATCGGTTCGAGCGTGGAGTTCGACTGGTGTTCGGTGAATGCCATCAACACGGCACGCAAGCTGGGATATAAGTCCATCATGATCAACTACAACCCCGAGACGGTATCTACCGACTATGACATGTGCGACCGTTTGTATTTCGACGAGTTGTCACTGGAGCGTGTGCTTGATGTCATCGACTTGGAAGAGCCTCGCGGTGTGATTGTCAGCGTGGGTGGTCAGATTCCTAACAACCTCGCCATGAAGTTGTATCGCCAGGGCGTTCCCGTCCTGGGTACCAGTCCTGTCAATATCGACCGTGCCGAGAACCGCGACAAGTTCTCTGCCATGCTCGACAAACTGGGTATCGACCAGCCGGCATGGCGTGCCCTGACCTCTTTCGACGATATCAAGGAGTTCGTTGAGGAGGTAGGCTATCCCGTCCTTGTCCGTCCTTCCTACGTACTCTCAGGTGCTGCCATGAACGTCTGCTATGATGATGAGGAGCTGCACCGCTTCCTCTCCATGGCAACAGAGGTGTCGAAGGAGTTCCCGGTAGTGGTTTCGAAGTTCATGACAGATACCAAGGAGATTGAGTTCGACGCTGTCGCCGACAAGGGTGAGGTCGTTGAGTATGCCATCTCCGAGCATGTGGAGTATGCCGGTGTACACTCTGGTGATGCCACGATGGTATTCCCTGCACAGCACATCTATTTCTCCACCATCCGTCAGATCAAGAAGATTTCCCGTAAGATTGCGAAGGAGTTGAACATCTCCGGACCTTTCAATATCCAGTTCCTTGCCAAGAACCGTGAGGTGAAGGTCATCGAGTGCAACCTGCGTGCTTCCCGTTCGTTCCCCTTCGTATCGAAGATCCTGAAGCGTAACTTCATCGAGACAGCGACCAAGATTATGCTGGACGCTCCTTATCAGATACCAGAGAAGAGTGAGTTCGACATCGACCGCATCGGTGTGAAGGCATCACAGTTCTCCTTTGCCCGTCTGCAGAATGCCGACCCTGTACTGGGTGTCGACATGTCATCAACGGGTGAGGTAGGCTGTCTGGGCGACGACCTCAACGAGGCAATGCTGAACGCACTGATTGCCACCGGCTATCGCCTCCCCAAGAGCAGCGTACTGATCTCCAGTGGTGCCGCCAAGGGTAAGGTCAGCTTGCTGGAGCCTGCCCGTGAACTCGTGAAGAAGGGTTATAAGGTATATGCCACCGCAGGTACTGCCAAGTTCTTCAATGAGAACGGTGTCGAGGCAACTACTGTCTGCTGGCCTGATGAGGATGGTGAGAACAAGGTGATGGACATGATTGCCAACCACCAGTTCGACCTCATCGTCAATGTTCCCAAGAACCACACCAAGCGTGAGTTGACCAATGGTTACCGCATCCGCCGTGGTGCTATCGACCATAATATTCCTCTGATGACCAATGTCCGTCTTGCCAAAGCTTTCATCGAGGCGTTTACCGCTCTGAAGGAAGAGGACATCAAGATCAAGTCATGGCAGGAGTATAATTCGTAGTTCTTAGTTCATAGTTAATAGTTCATAGTTTATAGTTCATTGAGAATTATCTATAGATTTTCAGTATTGATTCTCCTGTGCTTGTTGCTCCCCATGGGACTGCAGGCACAGGAGTCTCCTAATGCCCGTCAGGCACGCAGGATGTTTGACCAGGCGTATGAGATGGTGTTTGGTCCAGAGGGTTCCCAACTGCATTATGCCGTCAATATCATCGGCATCTACAAGACGGAGGGCACCATCTGGAATAAGGGTAAGAAGAGTAAGTTCATGGATGAGAAATACATCGCGTGGAATGATGATGTCACTTACTATCGTTTAGAACGTAAGAAGAAGACCGTCACCATCTACGATGCCCATTCTGACAAGCGTGACAAGTACGCCACAAAGTTTAAGTTCTTGCCCGACAACTACAACTACAGTATCAAGAACGACCCGGAGAAGGGTTATTATATCACGCTGAAGGCAAAGAAAGGTGTGAAAGGTATCAAGGAGGCACGTGTCCTGCTCGACCATCATACCCACCACCCTATCAACGTCCGTATCAAGTTGGGCATTTTCCATACCACTATTAAGATCAGTAATTTCAAGGTGGGAGGAATCTCAGACCATCTGTTTACCTTCCCCCACTCGCAATATAAGGATTATAAGTTTGTTGATAAACGGTGAAGGTTATACCTTTACATTGTGTCAACGCACCAGCAAAGGTGAAGAAGATGGCACTCCTCATGTCCTCCTACTCCTCCGGTGTCTATACCGGTGCAACAGCAGAGTATCATGACATCTGCAACTACTGGCATGCTGAGGACAGCGGCATCGTGACGGCAAAGATCGACGAACAGAAAACCGACGAGACGAGACAAAAGATCCAAGCTATCGTCAACAACCTGTAATACACAAGGGGCATGAAGCCCGTACCTTCGACCCTTGGAGCCCCGGGCTTCGACCCACGGAGGCGGCACCTCCGACCCCTGAAGGCGGCACCTTCGACCCTCGAAGCCCGGGGCTTCGCAACCCGCATGCAGCATCTTGGCAAAAACGCCATTCGTTGTCACCCTTGTCACCTCGTTGTCACACGTAACATACTGATTCTCAAGTAGTGTTGCAAGGTGGCAACGGTTGCAAGGGTAAAAAACTTTATGTATGCGCGTGCGCGCGCGAAGAATTCCGATGCTCCTATCAAAAAATACGAGCATCTTATTAAACAATACGAGTATCTTATTATACAATACGAGCATCTTATTATACAATACGAGCATCTTATTAAGCAGTTTGAATACATGAAGCACCCTCGCGATTTGCGAGGGTGCCTTTGTTTGATGTCAAACCACTACCCTGAATCAGGGTTATGGTTTAGAGAAGCCCCTCCTACCCTCAGAGCCTAAGGCTCCAAGGGGTGAAGGGATGTTATTCCACAATTTACTCCAAGAACGGCAAGGGGACGATGGGTGGTTCCTCTTGAGCGAAGCAGTTGGTTTGGGAATCCTCGGCTTTGACGATGTCGGATATCTTATGACGGTATTCTGCAAAAGTGGAGAGTTTGTCTATTTCCTGCCGTCGAGCCTTACTCATCGCAGCAAATTCCTCTTCACGTTCGATACCTAAGAATCGACGACCAAGTAAGTTGGCGGCAATGCCCGTCGTGGAAGAACCTGCAAACGGGTCAAGAATCCAAGCACCAGGCTCTGTGGATGCTAAGATGATACGTGACAATACACCCAAAGGCTTTTGCGTAGGATGCTTGCCACAGTGTTTTTCCCATGGAGCAATCGCAGGCAAACGCCATACATCAGTCATTTGCTTATCATCGTTGATATGTTTCATCAACGCATAATTATAATAATGAGCCACCTTCTCCAACTTTCGAGCCCAGATGATGAACTCCGTGGAATATGTGAAATAACGACATGAGATATTAGGTGGTGGATTCGTCTTTGCCCACGTTATCACATTCAGAATCTTAAAGCCTAAAGCCGTCAACGCATTCGCTACGGAAAATATATTGTGGTATGTACCCGATATCCATATCGTGCCGTTCTTTTTCAGTTTTTCCCTGCACAGCGATATCCATTTTAAATTGAATGCGTTGATATCATCTGCCGGCATACCTTTGTCCCAGTCACCTTTATCCACACAAACTATTTTCCCACTCTGCACAGAAATGCCACCATTTGAAAGGAAATAGGGAGGGTCGGCAAATATCATGTCGAACTGAAAATCGAACTGGGGCAATACCTCGAAGGAATCACCATGAACTAGGTTAAAGTCATGAGTAGCTGATTTATAATAGGGTGTTATCATTTGATGTTGTTGATGAATGTTGATAGATTAGTCAAATTATATACACTTGGAATAGTGTGATAAGCCTCTTCCAGTTTATTACGAGCAGACTTCCAACCCACCCCATCTGTTATCCACACAAACTCAAAGCCTTTTACAGAATTAATCTTAGGTGCCAGTTCTGTATAGGCACGAGCCACCTCATTCAGTTTGGAACCTCCACCACTATAGAAATTCACCTCTATGAGATATTTCTTATTAGGTGTCTCAATATAGAAATCAAACCTTTTCTCGTCTGTGCCGAGTACAGATAGTTCTGGAAATTCAGAAGAATATACTTCCTGACGGAAATTTATTTTATTCTCTCTGAATCGTTTTGCCACAGTATTCTCCATAATGTGTCCACTACGATTCTTGCGTGCATTAGTATCCAATCCTGTTTCAATACCAAACACGTAGTCGACCAAGTTTTTGATACGACGAGACATAAAGATGTCTGCCAAGCCAGTATCTTGTAAGAATTCAACAACTTTCGCTGCAGAGCCAAAATAACTTCTCAACAACACCACATTTCCTTTGCTGTCCACAACAGGTTTCTTTCCCTCATCCCTTACAGCAATCAAAATACTTAGCACCTCGAAAACCTTTGAGTCTCTTTGCCATATATCAGCAACTCCTTTGGCTAAATCATCTTTTCCTATGAGATAGTTAAGAGTATTCAAACTCATTTCCACTTCTGCTATATTTGCCGATATCTTGTCGAAATCACAGAAGAAATCAAGTGTTTGGTTCGTCTCTTGCAGTTGAGACATAAACAAGTTAAAATCTTTATTCATAATTCCTGATAAGCAGTTCTGTTAGTTTTCCACGTTTACTGGGGTTTGCATTAATAGCGCGAGAGGCATGGACACGTTGAATATGGTAGTCAGCATATAAATCCTCAAAGAATGTGTCCTGAGGATTTTTTGCAGAACAATCCGAGTTACTAAGCATCCATTTGACATTTGGCATCTTACTTATTTCTGTACAGAAATTTCGCAGTCTCACTTGTTCATCGTCATTAAACTCTTCTTTTGCATACGAGTTAAAACTAGAAGTCGCATTCAATGGTCGATAAGGAGGATCGAAATAGAAGAAGTTAAGACCATCACTAATATAATCTAAAGTCCTCTCATAATCACCATTGAGTATGATAATATCTTTACCGTTAAGCAGCTTGCTATCAGCCAATATAACCTCTGAGTTGCAGATTGTTGGATGCGTATAACTGCCAAACGGGACATTAAACTTTCCTTTTGCGTTTACCCGATAAAGTCCATTGAAACATGTACGATTCAAGAAAATCAAGTATTTGGTACGTTCAATATCATCCAATTTATATTCATTGAATATTTTCCTTGCATTAAGGTAGTAATTTTTCCTTTCCTCCACACTGGATAATTGATAATACTCCCTTTCCAATTTGGAAAGATTATCTATCAACTCATCTGGATGATTCTTTATTGCCCTATAAGCAGTAATAAGATAACTGTTAATGTCGTTTATCACCACTTTACAGATGTTCGGAAACTTCTGCAACATATGGAAGAGCATAGCCCCACCACCTACAAACGGTTCTAAATATGTGAACTCTTTTTGATTCAGCTCATGAGCTAATAGCTCGTCCAACTGTAATAATAGCTGCCCTTTGCCACCAGCCCACTTCAAAAAAGGTTTTGCCTCTGTACTCATCTGTTTCTTTTTGCGGTGGACAAAAAGAAAGCGTACCACCCTCGCATTTCTCCTCCAGACAAAGGCAGTCCACCACAGAAGCCCATACAGAGAGAAGAAAGGAAGGGGTACGCCTATACAATGATAGGCGTATCCGCATTCCCTAAGACCCTCTGTATAAAATGTTTGGTGGACTTTTATGTCTGAGGTCTTATCGAATTTAGATACTGCTATCTAATTTTCCACGATGTCTTTTGCACTCAGATGAGTATCGAATGCAAGCGCAAAGATAACGAATTATTTCGAAAAACGATGCACTTTAGGTTCTATTTCTCATCTTTCACGCAGATATTTGTTCCTTTGTAATCAGAATAGTCAAGTACGATGATGTCATCTTTATACATTTTTCGAACCATTTTAGTGGCTTCAATCTCATTATTTGCTTCCACCTCCACAATTCTACTTAGCATCTCAGACACTTCCACATGATACTTCTTCATACTACTGCAAAATTACACAGCATTTGGGAGAAAAAAGCAGAAAGATCAAATCTTAACAAAAAAGATCGAAATAGATCAAATTATTTTGGCTATTTCATTCTGATCTCCGACCTTTGCCGAAAAAAGGTATGGAAGAAAAGAAATGGATTACAACGGAACAGATGCTCGAAGCACTGAAGAACGACCCCGACAATGAACATGAGTATACGCACTATCTTGGTGGTATGCTCCGCTCCACGCACTGGCTTGAATATGATTCAAAGAAGAATCTCTTTGGTCACTCTACCGATTGGTATGAGTACGACTGGTACACAGAGGCTGAATTTCTGAGTGATTATGCAGGACACTGGTGGCGGAGGGATGCATAGAATTAAAAAAACATCCGAAAATGTGATTTTTTACCTATATTTGTATCCGAAAATGTGATTTTTTGCCTGTATTTGTATCCGAAAATGTGATTTTTGATATGGAACTGCTTAAAAGAAAGATAGTTACTGAGATAATCGTGTGCGATTCTTTTAACATACAGATAGCAGTACCGTTTTCGTCACTAAAGGCAAAAACAAGCAATATTCCAAGAAAACAGCTTTTTTTCGGATTTTTTTGGGTAAGTCAAAAAAAATACGTATTTTTGCAAACAGAAATACCCAAAACTATAAAATGATGACACAAAGATTTTTTATACTAGTTGTGACCCTGACCATATCACTTAATATGATTGGTCAAGACAGTTATATCAAAAATATAGAAGCAGCAAAAACTGGGGACAGCAACGCACAAGTTGAAATCGGGAACTGCTATATCAACGGAATTGGTGTTAGCAAAGATCCAGAACAGGCTTATCAATGGTACAAAAAAGCTGCTTCAAAGAACAACCCTGTAGCACAATACAATATCGGATTGCTCTACTATAATGGCTGGGGACTTAAAAAGAACATAGAGAAAGCATTTTCATGGTATTTAAAATCTGCTAAACAAGGCTATTCTATGGCTCAGTACAATCTCGGATGCTGTTATCTCTATGGTCAGGGAATAGCTCAAGACCAAGAGAAAGCTCTGTTTTGGTTTGAGCAAGCCAGTGAGCAAAACTACCCTATGGGCTCTTATAATGCAGGAATGTGTTACTATAACGGCTGGGGTACAGAAAAAGACTTCACAAAGGCTGTTGCATATTTTCAGAAAGCCGCTGACTTAGGAAACCCGATGGCACAACTGAATTTGGGTGTGTGCTATAAAACTGGATCAGGTGTTAAGCAAGACGACACCAAGGCTATTTATTGGTACAAGAAAGCTGCTGACCAAGGAGAGGCGACAGCGGCAGGAAACTTAGGAGTCTGTTATATGGAGGGCTATGGTGTTCCTAAGGACTATGCCAAAGCCGTTTATTGGCTTGAAAAAGCAAATGCTGGAGGCTATACAGCCATTAAGCCACAATTAGCAGAAGCTCGAAGCAAATTAGGTGAACAAGTTCCTGCTCCAACCCCACATGCAGAAACGACAATTCCGAAGAAAGACAACTCAAAATATGCCAACAACATTGAGGCAGCCCAGAAAGGCGATCCCAAAGCACAAAACACCATTGCCATTTGTTACAGCGAAGGAAGTGGCGTGGAGAAAGACTGGAAACAAGCTGTATACTGGTTCAGGAAAGCGGCAGAGCAGGGATATTCTGTCGCAGAATATAATTTAGGACTTCGTTATCAGAAAGGAGAAGGTGTTAAAAGAGACTATGAGCAAGCTATGTACTGGTATCAGAAGGCTGCCAGCCAAGGTGTTTCAAACGCCATGAATAATATCGGCGTGTTGTATAAGAACGGCTCAGGAGTGAAAAAAGACTACACACAGGCGGCTCTGTGGTATCAGAGGGCAGCGGACAAAGGTAACAAAAAAGCCAAAGAAAATCTGGTCAACTTGCAAAAAATGATAGAGGACGAACAAAAGAATGCTATAGACGAAGTTGACAAGACTATCCCACAAGTTGGGCAGACCGATAGAAACACCTTTGCCGTTATCATCGGAAATGAGAACTACGATAACGAAGCGGATGTACCTTATGCGGAGAATGACGCCAATATCTTCAAACAGTATGTTCAGAACACACTTGGTGTCCCTGAGAAACAAATCAAGCTGTTTACCAATGCTACACTGAACAACATACGCTCAGCAGTACGCTGGCTAAGTCAAGCCATGGACATCAGTGGAGGTAAGGGACGCGCCATATTTTATTATGCTGGGCATGGTATTCCTGACGAGGCAACAAAAGCCGCCTATTTATTGCCCATAGACGGTATGGGAAGTGATGTTGAATCTGCCTATTCTCTCAAACAACTCTATTCGGAGTTTAGTAAGATGCCCGCAGAACGTGTCACAGTATTCCTCGATGCTTGTTTCAGCGGCTCTAAACGTGAAGGTGACATGATGGCCTCTGCACGTGGTATTGCTATCAAGGCAAAACCGGAGACACTTAACGGGAACATAGTTGTATTTACTGCAGCACAAGGTGACGAGACTGCATATCCTTTCAATGAGAAACGTCACGGGATGTTTACTTTCTATCTCTTAAAGAAGATTCATGATACCAAAGGGAACATAACACTAGGAGAGTTGCAAAATTATATTACTGATGAGGTTAAGCACCAGTCGTTTCTTGAGAACAACAAGATACAAACCCCATCAGTATTAGTGTCTCCCGCTATGAGCAAGGAATGGAAAAACGTTCAATTAAGATAAAAACAGAAGGTACTATTTTCTCTTAAAAGTTAATACTACATACACACCACCCAAAGGTGCCGAGCGAATAACAAGTTTATTCTCTCCTATTTCGTATACTTTATAGGTAATGAAGATTTTGTCAACACTAATAACTCCATCATTATAAGAATAAGTGAGAGGTACACCATCCAACTCATCATTATTATCATGGATGATTAATTGCTTATCGGAAAATTCCCATACTACACCATTTCCCCCCTCTTCTGACTGTTTCACAGAAGAATCATCATACTCTACACTTGTCACTAGAACCCGTTTACCAACCAATTTGTTCTCAGTCACAGTGTTTGCACTATCAAAAGAAGTCAGCAAAAAACTCATTGCCAACAATACCAACATCGACAAAATCACTTTTTTCATAATCTTAGTTTTTATATTTATCACTCTGCAAAGATACGAAATAATTAATAACAAAGACAGATTAAACAAAAAATTATTCTCTTTTGATATTGATTAATCGAATTTTTCGTACCTTTGTAGCGAAATGGAAAAGGTAATATTGGGCATTGACCCTGGAACGAACATCATGGGCTATGGCGTGCTGAAAGTGAAGGACGGCAAGGCTGAGATGGTGACGATGGGTGTGATAGACCTGCGGAAGTTCGGAGACGGCTATCTGAAGCTGGGACATATCTTCGAGCGTGTGACGGGTATCATCGATGCCTACCTGCCTGACGAGATGGCGATTGAGGCTCCTTTCTTCGGAAAGAACGTACAGTCGATGCTGAAGCTCGGCAGGGCACAGGGCACTGCCATTGCCGCTGCTATCCACCACGGGGTACCCATCCATGAGTATGCGCCGCTGAAGATCAAGATGGCGATAACGGGTAACGGTGGGGCGTCGAAGGAACAGGTGGCAGGGATGCTGCAGCGCCTGTTGAAATTCGACGAGGATGCGAAGGTGAAGTTCATGGATGCGACGGATGCCCTTGGTGCCGCCTATTGCCATTACATGCAGATGAACCGTCCTGAGTCGCAGGCACACTACCGTGGCTGGAAGGACTTCGTGAACAAAAACCCCTCTAAGGTAAAGGGAGGATAGAGTTGAAAGTAAAAATAAAAACGATGCATAAGATAACAGCTATAGTAGGACGGAACGGAAGTGGTAAGACACTGTATGTCGAGAAACTGAGACGGGACATGGCAAGCGACAAGCTGCGCTATATCGCCTTCAGCGACTCGTACGGATCTGCCGTCGACAAAGCATACTACCTGCAACTGCGATGGAACCAACATGACATCGACCCAGAGACTCCCAATGTGCGGGAACTGCTGGAGCGTGCCTATAATATTGCCGGGGAGGACACTTCTGAGCGCCGCGAACTGCAACGCCACCTGTATGAGCTTTTCCACATGGAGCCATTGCTCGACAAATATGTCATCACACTGTCGAGTGGTGAACTGAGGAAATTCCAGTTGACGAAGACCCTCTTCGCTAATCCCAAACTGCTCATCATGGAGAACCCGTTTATCGGACTGGACGCTGAGACACGCGACCAGCTGAAAGACTTGCTGAAACTGCTGGTAGCAGAACACGACATCGACATCATGCTGGTGCTCTCGAAGACCGACGATATTCCTGACTCGGTATCGGAGGTGATAGAGATACGGGATGCACATGTGATGGAGCCCTGCACCAAAGAGCAGTATGACTTCCGACAGGTGAACATCCCGGAGCATGTGTTGTCCAAGGACGAGATGGATGCCATCCTCGACCTGCCATATAAGGACAACGACTACCATACTGACGAGGTCATCAATATGCGGAACGTGAGCATACGCTACGGAGACCGCACCATACTGAGAAACCTCAACTGGACGGTGCATAACGGAGAACGGTGGGCACTGTCAGGACAGAACGGGAGCGGAAAGTCTACCCTACTCTCCCTGGTATGTGCGGACAACCCGCAGAGCTACGCCTGTGACATCACCCTCTTCGACCATCAGCGTGGTACGGGAGAGAGTATCTGGGACATCAAGAAGCACATCGGCTACGTGTCGCCCGAGATGCACCGTTCCTATCTGCGTGACATCCCCGCCGTGAGAATCGTGGCAAGCGGACTGAAAGACTCGGTGGGACTGTATGTGAAACCCAACGAGGAAGAGTATGCCATCTGTAAATGGTGGCTCGACATGTTCGGACTCGAAGGCAAATACAACCGCACGTTCCTTAAGATGTCAAGCGGAGAGCAACGGCTGGTGCTGCTTGCCCGTGCCTTCGTGAAAGACCCCCAGCTGCTGATCCTGGACGAGCCCCTGCACGGTCTCGACCTATGGAACCGCAGACGTGTGAAGGACATCATCGAGACCTTCTGCCAGCGGCGTAACAAGACGATGGTGATGGTGACCCATTATGAGGAGGAACTTCCTAACGTGATTACTCACAAGAAATACTTAACAAAACAACAATAACATGACAATGAAAAAGATTCTGTTAGTCATCATGCTCTTTATCGGCATGAACACACAGGCACAGGAAGTGTTCAACGAACTGCGCCAGAAGAACAAAGCCATCGTGGAGAACCAGCAGTCGGCAGGTATCGTACGCGCTATCAGTCAGTTTAAACTGGACGCCCTCAACTACCTCGTCATCAAGATGCAGGAAGAGATGCCCGACTCGTCTGTGTACTTCCTCGACCGTCAGGCTCTTGCCATGGATGACTTCGTACAGTTCTACATCAAGAAACTCGTGCAGTATAACGAGATGCCGCAGGCACTGCAGCAGGAGATGACGAAGATGTTCATGGAGGCAAGCAAGGACCACCCCCTCTTCAAAGATAAGGACAAGGAGATGGTGCTGGCTTACTATAACAGCGGAGAGGCACTGCTGCGCTTCTCACTTGACACTGACTGGGAGAAGGCTTTTGCCTATATCCAGAAGAAAATGGAAAAAAACGAATAGTATTTACCCAATAAAATTCAGCTATTATGGAAAGAACATGGAGATGGTTTGGCAAGAAGGATAAGATCACCCTTGCACAACTCAGACAAATCGGCGTGGAGGGTATCGTAACAGCACTGCATGACGTACCCCTCGGAGAGGTTTGGACAAGAGAGAAGATACGCGACTTGCGTGAGTATATTGAGAGTTACGGCATGCGCTGGAGCGTGGTGGAGAGCCTGCCCGTCGTGGAGACGATCAAATACGGCGGTCCTGACAGGGACGAGCAGATAGAGGTTTATAAGCAGTCGCTGCGCAACCTGTCGGCAGAGGGTATCCACTGCATCTGCTATAACTTCATGCCTGTACTCGACTGGGCTCGTACCGACTTATTGCACATCAACCCGAACGGTTCGACAAACCTTTATTTCAACTATGCGGAGTTCGCTTATTTCGACATCTATATCCTCCAGCGTGAGGGTGCCAGAGAGGAATGGGCTGCCTTCGAAATGAGAAACGAGAAGGGAGAGAAGATAGAACGTAACGTGCTGGCAGAGTGTGACGAGCTGGCAAAGACGATGACACCAGAAAAGGAGCATAAGCTGGTGGAGAATATCATCATCAAGACACAAGGTTTCGTATCGGGTAATTTCTCGGAGAACGACAAGGCTCCTATCGAGAAATTCCGTCAGTTCCTCGACCTCTACAAAGGTATCGACAAAGCAAAGCTCCGTGCCAACATGAAATATTTCCTGGAAGCCATCATGCCTGTCTGTGAGGAGTGCGACATGAACATGTGTGTGCATCCCGACGATCCCCCCATCGAGATTCTCGGTCTGCCACGTATCGTCCGTACGGAAGAGGACATCCAGTGGTTCCTCGACGCCGTCCCCAACAAGCATAACGGTCTGACATTCTGCGCAGGAAGCCTTTCGGCTGGAGTTTATAATAATGTCGTGGAGATGGCGAAGAAGTTTGCCTCACGCACCCATTTCGTACACCTCCGCTCCTGTCATATATTCCCCAATGGCGACTTCACGGAAGCCAGTCACCTGGGTGGACGTGCCGACCTCATCGAGCTGTGCCGTATCTTCGAGAAGGAGAACCCACAGTTGCCGATGCGTGTCGACCATGGCATGACGTTCACCGACGAGAAGGGTGGCATCATGGACGAGTCGAGTCATGGGCATAACTCGGGCTACACCCTGCTGGGTCGTATGTTTGCCCTCGGACAGGTGCAGGGTATCCTTGCCACTGTCGACCGTGAGTTAGGAATAGAATACAAACAACCGGGATTCTTTGATTAGAATTGAAAAATTGAAGAATTGAAGGATTGAAGAATTGAAAAATTGAAATATTGAAGTAATGAAACTAAATGATATTTATAGTGGCAATTATAACGCCGCTGAATGGGAGTCTAAAGGTTATCAGCTTCCCAAATTCGATATACAGGCAGTACGACAGAAGACACACGAGGAACCGACATGGGTACACTTCGGAGGTGGCAACATCTTCCGTGCCTTCCCTGCCGCCATCCTTAACGACGCACTGAACACGGGAAAATATGACCGTGGCGTTATCGTCGCCGAGACCTTTGACTTCGAGGTCATCGACAAGGCATACAAGCCTTACAACAACCTGTCTCTGCTCGTCTCCCTGCAGAGTGACGGAAACATCGAGAAGAAGGTTATCGCCAGTGTGACGGAGGCGCTGAAGGCTGACCCGCAGTTTGAGGACTGGAACCGTCTGGTGGAGATATTCCGCAACCCCAGTCTGCAGATGATCTCGTTCACCATCACAGAGAAAGGTTATTCTTATAATGAGGCTGACTTGCAGCGTGGCTTGAGTCCTGTGTTCGCCCTTGGTAAGGTGACAGCCCTGCTCTATGAGCGTTTCAAGGCAGGAAGGCTACCACTGACCGTCCAGTCAATGGATAACTGCTCGCACAACGGTGGTCGTGTGAAGGCTGGAGTACTGGCATATGCCGAGCGTTGGGTGAATGACGGACTGGTGCCTGAAGCTTTTGCCGACTATGTCCGCAACAAGACGAAGATTACCTTCCCATGGTCGATGATTGACAAGATCACTCCCCGTCCGCACGAGAAAGTGAAGGAGCTGCTGGCAAAGGACGGTTTCGAGGACAACAACTATATCGAGACCGAGAAGCATACCTTCACGGCTCCTTTCGTCAATGCCGAGGAAGTGCAGTATCTCGTCATCGAGGATGACTATACCAACGGCCGTCCCCCACTTGACCTGGGCGGTGCGCTGTATACGACCCGTGAGACCGTTGACAAGGTAGAGACCATGAAGGTGACGACCTGTCTGAACCCCTTGCACACTGCCATGTCCATCTATGGCTGTATGCTGGGATATACCCTTATCTCTGCTGAGATGAAGGACGACGATCTGCGTGCGTTCATCCAGAAAATAGGCTATATCGAGGCAATGCCGGTCGTTACTGACCCTGGTGTGCTGAATCCCTATGAGTTTATCGGCGCTGTCATCAACCGCCGTCTGCCCAACCCGTTCATGCCGGATGCTCCGCAGCGTATCGCCATGGACACCTCACAGAAGCTGCCCATCCGTTTCGGTGAGACCATCAAGAAATACATCGCAAGAGGTCTTGACATGTCGAACCTCGTCCTCATCCCACTGACCCTGGCTGGCTATGCCCGCTATCTGAAAGGCATCAAGGACGACGGTACCGCTTTCGAGCCGTCTCCCGACCCACTGCTGGAGGAGTTGCAGGCTATCGTGGCACCTCTGGAGATTGGCAAGGCTGACCAAGACTGGAGTCCTTTGAAAAAGCTCTACAGCAGAAGTGACATCTTTGGTGTCAACCTCTACGAAGCAGGACTCGGAGAACAGATTGAAGGCATGGTCAAGGAACTCTATGCCGGCAAGGGTGCCGTTCGTGCTACCCTTCACAAATACGTAGCGGCAAGATAGGCATGGCGAGAAAGAAGAAACCGCTACCCTTACTGGAGAATATCACCATCACCGACTATGCTGCCGAGGGTAAGGCATTAGCGAGAGTCGACGACATGGTGGTTTTCGTGCCATGGGCTGTTCCCGGTGACGTGTGCGACCTGCAGGTCCGCAGGAAGAAACATAGTTTTATGGAGGCAGAGATTGTCTGCCTCCATACTCCCAGTCCTCTGCGTACCCAACCGTTCTGTCAGCATTTCGGAGTGTGCGGGGGCTGTAAGTGGCAGCAACTGCCCTACGAGGAGCAGCTGAAGATGAAACAGCAGCAGGTGTACGACCAGTTGACACGTATCGGAAAGGTGCAGTTGCCCGAGTTCCGTCCTATCTTAGGGAGTGTGAAGACAAAGGAGTACCGTAACAAACTCGACTTCGGCTGTTCGAACAAACGCTATCTGACGAAGGAGGAGATTGACAACCTGCCCCATGACGAGAGCCAGAGTCTGAAGGATATCCCTGCCATTGGCTTCCATATCACCGGAGCCTTCGACAAGATATTGCCGATAGAGAAATGCTGGTTAATGGACGACCTGCATAACCAGATACGCAATGAGATACGTGACTATGCCATCCATAACGGATTCACCTTCTTCGACCTCCGTCAGCAGGTAGGCTTGTTGCGCGATATCATCATCCGCAACTCGAATACGGGTGAGTTGATGGTCATCATACAGTTCCACTACGATGAGGACGGTGATGAGCAACGTGCCAAAGAGCTGTTACAACATATCGCCGGCAAATTCCCGCAGATTACCTCACTGATGTATCTCAACAACCAGAAATGCAACGATACGATCGGTGACCAGGAGATACTGACCTTCAAAGGCAATGACCATATCTACGAGATGATGGAGAATCTGCGCTTCAAAGTAGGACCGAAGTCGTTCTACCAGACGAATACCGAACAGGCATATCACCTGTATAGCGTGGCTCGTGAGTTTGCTGGTCTGACAGGTGACGAGATGGTATACGACCTTTACACAGGTACCGGAACGATTGCCAATTTCGTTGCCGGAAATGCCAGGAAAGTGATAGGTATCGAGTATGTGCCAGAGGCTATCGAGGATGCTAAGATCAACTCACAGGAGAACCATATTGACAATACCCTGTTCTACGCAGGAGACATGAAGGACATCCTGACAGATGAGTTTATCGCGGAGCATGGTCGTCCTGATGTCATCATCACCGACCCACCCCGTGCCGGTATGCACCCCGACGTGGTAAAGACCATACTGCAGGCAGCTCCACAGCGTATCGTCTATGTGTCGTGTAACCCTGCCACGCAGGCTCGTGACCTGCAGGCTTTGGACGCAGACTATCAGGTGGCAGCCGTACAACCTGTGGATATGTTCCCGCATACCCCCCATGTAGAGAATGTAGTATTATTAATGAAAAGATAGAAAAAAAATGAAAAGAATCATCATCCTCGCCCTGTTGACGACAGGTTTTGTCATGACAACCCAAGCACAGGAAAAAGAGAAGAAAAAGACCCTCATCGAACTGCCCCAGTGGGTAAAGGACATCAAGATCAGCGGCTATGGCATGCTGCAATACCAAGGTATGGACAAAGAAGGTGGTAAAGAGAACTCTTTCAACCTTCGCTTGGCGAGAATCTCGCTGGACGGCAAAATCTCTGACTTCGCATGGAAGGTGCAGATGCAGATCAACGGTAACACCTCCACCCTTGGCTCTTCACCCAGACTGGTTGACCTATGGGCTGAGTGGCAGAAATATGATTTCTTCCGTGTGAAGGCGGGACAGTTCAAGCGCTCGTTTAGTTTTGAGAACCCCATGCATCCTGTCAAACAAGGTTTCATGAGCTACTCACAGAACATCAATAAACTGGTTGGTTTCTCTGACCGTACAGGAGAACAGGCTTCCAATGGTCGTGATATCGGTGTACAGATTCAAGGCGACTTCCTGAAGAACAGTCAGGGACGTAACCTGCTGCACTACCAGATTGGTGTCTTCAATGGTGAGGGTATCAACAGGAAAGACCAAGACAACCGCAAGGATATCATCGGCGGTATATGGTTCATGCCTATCAAGGGCATGCGCATCGGTGCCTTCGGATGGACGGGCAGCCGTGTCATCAACTATACCGTTGACGGTGCTTCTGTCAGCAGGAGTGTTCCCAAGAACCGTTATGCGCTCAGTGCGGAATATGTGACAGACCAGGACTGGACGTTCCGCACGGAGTATATACATAGTCAGGGCTATGGCTCTAACCTTAGTGCCGGTGACAAAGCGGATGGTTACTATGCCCTCTGCATCGCTCCTATCATTAAGAAGAAACTGCACGTCAAAGCCCGTTACGACATCTACCGCGACCGCAAGGAATGGGGTTCCAGCAAGACCTTCTACGAGATTGGCGCAGACTACCTCTTCACTAAGAACCTGCAGTTGAACATTGAGTATGCCCTGGTCAACGACCGCACACTCGATAAGCATAACTATAATCTCGTTGATGTTCAGTTAGACTTTATGTTCTAACTGTGTATACAGAGAGCAATCCATAGAGCCGTACTAACAATGAGTAGTGCGGCTCCTATCATATAAAGAGTACGCCTCACAAGACAATATCCAAAGGCATGATGCGCATAAACATGAATCATCATAAAATCAAACAGATGCGCAAACAAGATAGCTATACCCGTCCCCAATAGCCCCCATTGACGGAAACAGAAAATAACCAATAGTACAAACCCAAGGAAATAGGAAGTCTCTAAAACCAGATAAGCGACAGAACGTCCGCGTGCCAGAGTAAGATAGGCTACAGGCAAGGTGGCAGCCTTCAACACCATAGCTACAGCAGAAATCTGCGCCATGGGGACTATCGGTAAGAATTCCGCACTTAGCAACAAGGGGACAATCCATGGCAGACAAAGAATCACAAGAGTCAGCAACGGGGTTACAAGCCATAGGAGCACCTCCATCTGCCGGTTGACCATTGCATTGGTTTCTTGCAACCCTTGAACTGCTGAAAGACGAGGGTAATAGTCATTATCCATGGCTGCAAAGACCAATCCTATATAGGTGACCGTCAACAGGGAGCCAGCATTATAGAGTCCTACCATGCTGAGTCCTGCATCGTGCTCCAGCCACCATCGTATCAACAACTCAGAGCCACTACCTGCCAATGCTGCTAAAGTAAAAGCTATACCGAGACGTAACATCCCCATCCCCTCATTGATTATCTGGGAAGAGACCAGCAGCCTCATGGGATACAGGCGATAAGAGGAGACAAGAGCAGGTATCATAGAGGCAAGAGCCATCAGGTTGATGACTGATAATATGGCTGCCTGACCATACTTCCAATATAGAGGTACACTAATAATAACACTGGCTATCGCGGTTATCGTTTGGATGACGGCTAAGGAGCGAAGCTGGCGAGAGCCTTTCAGAATGGCAATCTCACCACCTCCAACTATCGTAAGTGCCACAGCAGGTGCCAATGTCCAATAACCGACAATGACACTCAACAGCACACCTATCAGCGCTGCCATCAGACACCATATACGAACCACGCCGACAAAATGGTGTAGCTTCTTCTCGTTGCATTCGTCATAATACGCTGAGACTTGACGGACAGCACTAACGGAAAGTCCAAAACTGGCTGTCTGGGACAAGAAATTCATCGTGACAGTCAACAATGACGCCAACCCCATGCCGGCAGTTCCCAGAAAAAGGGCTGCGAACTTGTTACGCACAAGTCCTGCTATGACATTAAGACCTTGTACACTTCCAAAAACACTAGTGTATTTCAGTATATGCCGATAACCGTTACTATCTTCTTCGACCATCTCTTTCTTTAATTTCTGAACGCAAAAATACAAATAATATTACGATTTTACAAATTATTTCGTACCTTTGTCGCATGTTACTGTCTGTCATCATACCTGTCTATCGAGTAGAGCATACCCTCCAACGCTGTGTGGAAAGTGTGCTGAGCCAAGGTGTGGACGACATGGAGGTCATCCTGGTGGATGATGGTTCACCAGACAATTGTCCTGTGTTATGTGACGGTTGGGCAGAGAAAGACGCTCGGGTGAAAGTGATCCATAAGGACAACGGAGGGTTGAGTGATGCCCGTAATGCGGGCATTGAGATGGCGACAGGTGACTATCTCACCTTTGTGGATAGTGACGACTATGTAGAAGACGACACCTACCCTGCCCTTCTGCAGATCATGGCAGAACATCCCGATTATGATCTCTTGGAATATCCGATTGTCAACAGACTCTCTTTGGAAGACAGGACCTACCAGCAGACACAGGAGTACTGGCTGGACACCAAAGCATATCTCCATACTTACGCATGGAACAAGATATACCGGCGGCATTTGTTTGATGACATACGCTTCCCCGTAGGAAAAATATTCGAGGACGTATACACCTTCCCACAACTTCTGAGAGCAGCGACCACCATAGCTACCACGCAAATAGGGGGCTACCACTATTGCCCCAACCCTCAGAGTATTACAGCACAGGCTGATGGTGCCGCCTTGTCGATGCTGCTGGATGCCCATCTGCAAAACGGAATGCCGATGGACGACATCTATTATCTACATCTCGCCAATATCCAGTCGGACGTATGGGAACGCACTGGGCAACCAATCCGCTTGGCTGCAAGACAAGTTGACATAGCACACTTCCATGGGAAAGACAAGCTAAAAGCAATTATACTTAACACACTAGGAATAAAGAAATTATGCCAAACCAACAAACTCATACATCTCTTCAAAAAAACCAGCCGCTGGTGAGCTTTATCATCACCTATTATCAAATGCCCGTACAGATGTTACAGGAATGCTTAGACAGTATCCTGCAACTCTCCCTGCGCTCCTTCGAACGGGAGATTATCATTATCGATGACGGCTCTGAAAAGAGTCCTATCAATGAGCTGGGAGCATATGAGGACGACATCATCTATGTACGACAGAAGAACGGAGGGGTCAGCGTGGCACGTAACAAGGGACTGGACATCGCTAAGGGAACATTCATTCAATTTGTGGATGCTGATGACATCCTGATACAGGCTCCCTACGAGCAATGCTTGGATATCGTGCGCTATCAGGAGAATGTGGATATGGTGATGTTCAACTTCTCCACCAACCGGCATAGCAATGTGACACCTGAGTCAGTCACGCCCGTGAATGGCTCCTATTTCATGCGCAACAACAATATTCATGGGACAGCATGTGGATACCTGTTCAACAAGGCTATCCTCGGGGAATTACGATTCACCCCCAGTATACAATATGGTGAAGACGAGGAATTCACGGCTCTGTTGATACTAAGGGCTGAGAAGTTATATGCCACCAATTATCAGGCGTACTTTTACCGGAAGCACCAGTCTTCGGTTACCAGTCAGACAGACCCTGCCCATATACAGAAACGGCTGGACGACTCATATACCATCATCACAAAAATGAATACGCTCACCGACAAGATGGCGCATACGGATAAGCTCGCCCTACAACGGAGAATAGCCCAACTGACCATGGATTATATCTATAATATCATCGTGAAAACAAAATCTAAGAAAGAACTGGACCAGCGCATCCAACAACTATACGATAACGGACTGTTCCCGCTTCCTGAAGGTAAATACACTTCCCAATATACATGGTTCCAGCGGATAGTGAATAACAGCATGGGACGTTCCATCCTGCTCCATACGCTTCCACTATTAAAGAAAGAAAGATGAAAATATTGCTCATAGGAGAATATAGCAACGTACACAACACATTAGCCAAGGGACTGCGTGAGTTGGGGCATGAAGTGTGCGTGATATCCAATGGTGACTTCTGGAAGAACTATCCACGAGACATTGACGTCTCGCGGAAACCCGGAAAGATTGGGGGCATCCAACTACTCTGCAGACTATGGACACTGCTACCAAAAATGCGAGGCTATGATGTCGTACAACTGATCAACCCAATGTTCTTTGAACTCAAAGCGGAACGGCTTTATTTTTTCTACGACTACCTGAGAAAGCATAACAAGCATATCTTCCTTGGAGCATACGGCATGGATTGGTATTGGGTGTACACCTGTACCCATCAAAAGCCCCTCAGATATAGTGATTTCAATTTCGGTGCTGAGGTACGTACAGATCCGGAAGCGGTGAAAGACCAGAATGACTGGATTGGTACAGAGAAGGAACGACTGAACAAAAGAATTGCCATGGATTGTGATGGCATCATCACTGGACTCTACGAATATCAGGTATGCTATCTACCTGCTTTTCCTGACAAGACACGTTTCATACCTTTTCCCATAGTATTGCCAACCACCGACCATCAGCCGACAACGCATGGTAAACTGCGTATCTTCACTGGTATCAGTAAGAACAGGAGCGCTTACAAGGGAACTGATATTATGCTGAGGGCAGCACAGGAGGTCGCAAAGAAATATCCACAGCAGGTAGAACTGAGAGTTGCTGAAGGAATACCCTTTGAACAGTATCAGCACATGATGGATGATTGTGATGTGATTCTCGACCAGCTTTATAGTTACACACCAGCAATGAACGCACTCTTGGCTATGTCGAAAGGTATTATTGTCGTGGGAGGCGGAGAACCAGAGAATTATGAGATACTGGGAGAGAAAGAGTTACGTCCTGTCATCAATGTGTTACCCAACTACGAGAGTGTATGCCATGAACTGGAAGAACTGGTGCTGCACCCTGAACGCATCCCGGAACTGAAACGGCAAAGCACAGAATACATACGGAGACACCATGACTACCTTAAAGTAGCACAAAAGTACGAGACTTTCTACAAAGAAAAAGGCTGATACTCTTTCGAGCGTCAGCCTTTATTCTTCTCAAGGAGTTTGATTTACTCAGCAGCAGGTGCCTCAGCCTCAGCAGCAGGAGCCTCCTCTGCAGGAGCCTCTGCGGCAGCAGCCTCAGCAGCTTTTGCAGCCTCTTCCTCAGCCTTAGCAGCTTCAGCAGCAGCCTTCTTCTCAGCTACCTTCTTGGCAATCTCCTCATTCATCTTCTTCTCCTGTGCAAGTTCCTTCGCAGCAGCATCCTTCTTAGCTTTTGCCTCATCAGCAGCGACCTTCTCAAGACCCTTCTGCTTGTCTGCCTTCCATGCATCGAACTTCTTCTGAGCAGCAGCCTCATCGAAAGCGCCCTTCTTCACACCACCGCGGAGGTGCTTCATCAAGTAAACGCCCTCACGGCTGAGGATGTTACGAACAGTGTCTGTTGGCTGTGCGCCAGTCTCTACCCAGTAAAGTGCACGATCGAAATTCAAATCTACTGTGGCAGGATTGGTGTTTGGATTGTAAGTACCAATCTTCTCAGTAAATTTACCATCACGTGGTGCTCTTACGTCAGCGATAACGATGCTGTAGAAGGCATAACCTTTACGTCCACCGCGCTGCAGTCTGATTTTTGTTGCCATTGTTTTTGACTTTAATTGTTAATTAATAATTTGAATTTCTTTTAGTCGTTGCGCTTTGTAAAAGCGTCTTTACGACGGTTTTAAGCTACTATCTCGTAATAGCGGCTGCAAAGGTACGCTTTTTTTTGCATTCCGCCAAATTATTCTGCAAAAACTTACTGTTTGCGCAAGGTGACACCTGCCTGCATGCCATTGACACTCTTCATCAGCGAGGTGACTGTCCTGATCTGCGAGTTACTTGATTTAGCACCCAGGCTCTTGAAAAGATTCAGCAGTTTGGTAGCATCTGTGACGAACTGCATATCCTTACCATCTATCTGGGTAGTGACATTGAGTGCCTTCACACCAGCAATCGTCAACTGCAGTTTAGAGTCTTTGACAGTCCACTTTCCCTTTGATGTCTTACCATTCAGGGTCTCTGTGAAAGTGCCATCCTCTTTGAAAGTCATAACGAAAGCTCCTGGCTTGATACCATAGCGTGTAAGATACTCCTGCAGTTTGTTCTCGAGTTTATTCGCTGCGATTTTGGAACCTACCTTCGCGAGAATATTATCTGACGTGAAGACGATAGCGGGTTCTGTATATGACCAAGTACCGATGATCTTGTCTTGGGTAGCTTGTTTACTCTTTGAGAACACTGTAGTCAGGTTACTCACAACACCGTCTGTCGACGAGCCACCCAACACACCGCTTAGGATGTCTTTCACGTCTTGAGCCTGAGCAACATTTCCCATCAGGAGCATCAGGCACACCATCAATGTTTTCATCATGTTTTTATTCATTACTATTTCATTATTTTGCAAAATTGCGGCAAAATTACTATTTTGGATGATAACACCAAAATAAATTAAAGGAAATTTGGGTTTATAACTTTTTTTTCGTAATTTTGTTTTCCGTATGGAAGGTTTGTCAATTCTCATTCCCACTTATAACGACCGTTGTATCACGCTTGTTCGTACACTTCTGGAACAAGCTGTCCTATTGAATATTGACTACGAGATCATTGTTGCCGACGATGGCTCCAATCAGCAAGAGGTCTTACAAGAGAACGCACCTATAGCAGAGATGGATCATTGTCGCTATCTGGTCCGGTCCTCTAACAAAGGACGTGCTGCCATCCGCAATTTCCTAGCCCTGCAAGCCTCCTTCCCTTGGCTGCTGTTTCTCGACAGCGACATGGTCGTGTGCCGTCATGATTTCTTACAGAAATATATACAATGCAAGAATGACGTAGTATATGGCGGAGTGACCATCAGAGGTGCTGTTGATGGTAATTTGCGCTATCTCTACGAGCATGCTTCCGAACATGAACATCGGGTGGAAAAGAGGATGCAACAGCCCTACCGGGATTTCCACACTGCCAACTTCATGATACGCCGTGAACTGATGTTGCGATTTCCTTTCGATGAACGTTTTCGGTATTATGGATATGAGGATGTCTTCTTTGGTATCACACTAGAAGAACACCACATTACTATCCAACATATCGACAATCCCATGAGCTTTGAGATTTTCGAGAATAACGTGGATTTTCTTCTCAAGACGGAAGAAGGATTACGTACCCTGTATACTTTCCGTGACGAGCTAAAAGACCATTCCCGAATGTTGCAGTTTATCTCATCGCAGCTTAGTCTGACTCTGTGGCTGCTGCAGAAATGGCATCATATCATGGGAACCTGGGAACGTCAGCAGCTCGCCGGCAATCACCCACAACTATGGATCTTCAAGCTCTATAAAATAGGCTACTACCTCGATTACGCTAAAAGACAATCGTCCGTAACCAATCCTTGAGAAAACCCTTATATTGATTCTGTGAGTCACTGATCAGCACCACGACCTGTCTGCCATCGGCAAGACGGGGACCTATGCACATCCCCTCATAATTAGCAAGGCTACGTGCCGTCAAGTTCAATTTCGTCTTAAAGGATACCAGCAGATTTTTCTCAAGGAGCTGTCCTTCGTTCTCTTTGGCGGGTGTCACTATATATACCTTATTATATACATAGGAGCCGATATTCTTCTTGGGGTTGAACACCTCACGCTCCATCACCAACAACCTGCCATCTTCCAATGCCGCCAAGGCAGGGACACCCAGTGTGTGTTTCCCCTCACGTTTTTCCTGTGACTTTTCATCCATCCGGTAAAGCCAATGGCAGGCGGGACGGAAATCATCTCCAAAGCTCTGCAGACGAGAGAGGCTGTCACCTTTCATCGGTTTCTCCGTTATCGTATAGAACCGACCTGTTTGCGGCTGATAAGTCAGTGCCTCCAACCCTTTGTTACTTTTCGCCTTTTTGAAGACGGCAGGCATCTGGAGTCTGCGCCCGGTCAGTATCCCGCTCATCGCATATTCCAGCACTTCATTATCAGTTTCCCCACTTATCCATACCGTACTGTCTTTCGGAAAGAAACAGATACCCTCATCATCACGGTTCATTTTCCCGGAAGAACGGAAACCATGTTCCGAGGCATGCAGGATATCACCGGTGATGGAGTCTATGTCGATGGTGAAGAGATGGAAACCGCTTTCCGCTGCCTTGTCGTTTACTACCGCATAACGATTACCTCCCAGCCAGGTGATACCACTATAGTTACCTGCAGGTATCGTGGTATGGAACGAGCGTTGCTTCCGCAGTTCCACATGATACTCTTGGGCATTGGCACCTGTTGTCATCACCCAACAGCAAACTGCCAACAGCCATTTACTCATAATCATCTATCACGGAGTTCATAAAGTCCATCATGGGTTTTGCCGCCTTGAACATCTTCGCCATCTGGTCAAGCCATTGGTCACCCTCGTAGAAATCGTCACTGACATGATGCCAGGCACAATAGTCCTTCAGTCGCAGGTAGTGCAGATATGGATAGTCGCGAGGGAAACCTGCCGGACAGGTCTTCAACTTCTCCAGTCCGAAGCCTTGAGGACTCTCCCAGTTGGCATCCTCTGGAGCACCAAAGTATTTCTTAAACTCCTTCGTCTCCACACAACGCAACCATTCCTCTTCATTCGCCATAATCTCGTTACGACAAGATGTCAGAATGTTAGTGGGCAACCAGTAATTACCAACAGCAAGCAGACAATGGTCTGGTTCCAGATGGATATAGTAACCACCACGCAACGCTTTCTTGCCATGGGCATTGATATATGCACCGAAATGGTTCTTATAGGGCGATTTGTCGGGAGAGAAACGTGTGTCGCGATAGAAACGGTAAGTTGCATCCTTCACCGTCACGTGCGCTATCGAGTCATCGAACTCGGTAATCCGGGCAATAGCCTTCACCACACCTGCCTCAAACTCAGCCTTTGCCGCTAAATACTCGTCCTTGTGTTCTTGGAACCAGGGACGGTTGTTGTTTTTCATCACTTCCTTCAGGAAGTCTATCATCATTTTACTATCCATTCTTTACACGATATCCGAAAATACCCCCCTAAGGGATTGGGCAAAGTTAGTAATAAAAAAGTAACAGTGCAAATGTTTCGGAAGAAAATGATGAGTTTGTGGGATTTTTTGTACCTTTGCACCATCAAAGACAACCACATAAAAGAATGCAAAGACTACTGATTACATGGATACTACTGCTAACAGCCATAAATAGTTGCTGGGCACAGAGTCGTAGTACAAAGGTGCGTAACAAGGAGTGTCCGTCCTATATCTACCGAGTGACACTGCGCGACAAGCAGAACTCCCCCTACTCTATTGACCATCCTTCCCGTTTTCTCTCAAGACGCTCTATAGAAAGAAGGAGGAAGCAGAACCTGCCACTGGACTCCACCGATCTTCCCGTTACTCCCAAATACGTACGACAGATAGAATCCAGCAGGGCTGTCATCATTGGGGAAAGCAAATGGAACAATACCGTACTGGCACAGATGAAAGACACCAGTGATGTGCAGCGCATCCGCCAACTCCCTTTCGTCATGGATTGCAAAATGGTATGGAAGGCACCCGACTCCATAGCTCCCACCGCACTGAAGACAAAATATGAAGAGTCTTTCCATGAATGGGACTCTGTGGCATCATCACCCTACGGTCGTGCCGATGCACAGATTAAGGTCGTCAACGGTAATCGTCTGCATGACATCAATTGTATGGGTGAAGGCATGATGATTGGCGTTCTGGATGGTGGTTTCAAGAATGTAGACAAGATTCCTGCCTTCAGCAAGGTGGATATCAAGGGGACACGCGATGTCGTCTACCCCACCTCACCGTCTGTCTTTTACGAGATAGACCATGGCACGAAAGTGTTATCTACGATGGCTATCCAACATCCCAATTATTATATAGGTACTGCGCCTAAGGCGAGTTACTGGCTCGTCAGGTGTGAAGACACCCAGACAGAACAGGAGATTGAGGAGGACTATTGGGCAATAGCCGCTGAGTTTGCGGACTCTGTAGGATGTGACCTCATCAACTCGTCACTGGGATATAATGATTTCGACAAGGGCTATGAGTCACATAAGCTGTGGCAACTCGACGGACACTCGACACTCATCAGCAAAAGTGCGTCACTGGCTGCCAAGAAAGGAATGATACTTGTCAACTCGGCAGGGAACTCCGGTATGGGACCATGGAAGAAGATTACCTTCCCCGCAGACGCAGACGACTGTCTGACAGTGGGAGCCGTCACTGATATGCTGACCAATGCGCCCTTTAGTTCTGTAGGACCTACACAGGACGGTCGTGTCAAACCTGATGTCGTAGCCATCGGCAGTCCTGCGACAGTCGTCACTGGCAGAGGGTCAATCGCGGAGGACATGGGCACCTCCTTCGCTGCCCCCATCATCTGTGGACTGACTGCATGCCTATGGCAGGCATTACCAGGAAAAACCGCACTGGAGGTGATGGAACTCATCCGCCAGTCGGGTAATAATAAAGAGCATCCCGATAATGTCTTTGGCTATGGACTACCAAACTTCTGGCGTGCCTATATGGTAGGGAAGATGAAGTAAGAAGTAAGAGATGAGTGAGAAGCGATATACACTGCATACGCTGAACGCGCTGGTAAGAGAGGCGATCGCTGCGGAACTGCCCGATGAGTATTGGGTGGAGGCGGAGCTTTCGGAATGCAGGGAGAGCCGTGGGCATTGCTATATGGAACTCGTCGAGAAAGACGAGACTTCCAACACTCCTGTCGCCAAGGCATCGGCGAAATGCTGGAAACAGACCTGGGCGATGGTACAACCTTATTTCGAGCGCACCACCGGACAGCCGCTGAGGGCTGGCATGAAAGTACTCCTGAAGGTCTATCCGCAGTTTCATGAGGCTTTCGGCTTCTCGTGGATTGTCACCGATATAGACCCTAACTATACCTTGGGCGATATGGCACAGCGTCGCCAACAGATTATCGCCCAGTTGAAAGCCGAGGGCGTCTTCGACCTGCAACGGGAACTGGTGATTCCCCGTTTCTGTCAGCGCATCGCTGTCATCTCTGCAGCAACAGCGGCAGGATATGGTGACTTCTGCCGCCAGTTGGAGGAGAACGAATACGGACTGGTGTTCTACCCCACCCTGTTTCCTGCTGTCATGCAAGGTGAGCAGGTGGAACAGAGCGTCATTGCTGCCCTGAACCGTATCAACGGACATGCCGACGACTATGACGTGGTGGTGATTATCCGTGGGGGCGGCTCAACCAGTGACATGAGTGGTTTCGACACCCTGTCGCTTGCCGAGAATGTCGCAAACTTCCCCCTGCCTATCATCACTGGAATCGGTCATGACAGGGATGAGTGCGTACTGGATATGGTGTCGAATACTAGAGTGAAGACCCCTACTGCCGCAGCTGCTTTCCTGATTGCCCATCTTGCCGACACCCTGCAGCATCTGAACGACCTGCAGCAACGATTGTCGTTCATGCTCACGATGTTCAAGACCAACTTTGAACATCAGCTGGACCAGCGGTATGAGCGCATCTGTCATGCCATCCAACAGCGCATCACTCAGGAACGGCATCATCTGGAGATGGTGGAACAGCATACAGCACTGCTCGACCCCGCCCTGCTCCTGCGTCGCGGATATAGCATCACGCTGTTTCACGGAAAGGCTGTGCGCGCCCCTCAGCAGCTAAAGGCGGGGGACGAGATAGAGACCCGGGTGGAGAAAGGAGTGATTATGTCGAGAGTTGAGAGTTGAAAGTTGAGAGTTGAAAGTTGAGAGTTGAGAGATATGAAGTACGAAGAAGCATTAAGACAACTGGACGAGATTGTCCAGAAAATGGAGCGTAACGAATACAGTATTGATGAGTTGACAACGCAACTGAAAAAGGCGCGAGAACTCATCCGGCAATGTAAAGATAAGTTAACAAAAACGGACGAGGACATCAAAAAGATACTCGAAGACGACAAATAATGCACATTTCATTTGCAAGTGTGCCACAAAATGTGTACTTTTGCACACAATTGATAAGAAAAAGGACTAAAATTATTACGATATGAAAGATTTAGACTGGGGAAACCTGTCGTTCGGTTATATGAAGACCGACTACAACGTTCGCTGTTACTATCGTGACGGCAAATGGGGCGAGATTGAAGTTTGCTCCGACGAGTATCTGAACCTGCACATGGCAGCAACCTGCCTGCACTACGGTCAGGAGGCTTTCGAGGGACTGAAGGCCTATCGCTGCAAGGACGGTAAGGTGCGTATCTTCCGTGTAGAGGAGAACGCTGCCCGCCTGCAGTCCACCTGCCGTGGTATCCTGATGCCAGAACTGCCGACAGAGCTGTTTATCGAGATGGTCAAGAAGGTGGTACGCCTCAACCAGGAGTGGATTCCCACTTACGAGAGTGGCGCTACCCTGTATATCCGTCCCCTGCTGATTGGTACGAGTGCCCAGGTGGGTGTTCATCCTGCCAAGGAATACTGCTTCCTGATTTTCGTGACACCAGTAGGTCCGTATTTCAAGGGCGGATTCTCCAGCAACCCATACGTCATCGTTCGTGACTACGACCGCTCGGCTCCTCTGGGTACTGGTAAATACAAGGTCGGTGGCAACTATGCCGCATCGCTCTTTGCCAACAACCTCGCTCATGAGAAGGGTTATGCCTGTGAGTTCTACCTCGATGCCAAGGAGAAGAAGTACATTGACGAGTGTGGTGCCGCCAACTTCTTCGGTATCAAGAACAACACCTATATCACTCCAAAGTCCACCTCTATCCTGCCCTCTATCACCAACAAGAGTCTGATGCAGGTCGCTGAGGACCTCGGTCTGAAGGTAGAGCGTCGTCCTATCCCTGAGGAGGAACTGGAGACCTTCGAGGAGGCAGGTGCCTGTGGTACAGCCGCTGTCATCAGTCCTATCTCCTATATCGATGACCTGGAGACCGGTAAGCGTTATGACTTCGGTGAGAAGCCGGGTCCTATCTCCAAGAAACTCTTCGACACCCTGCGTGGCATCCAATATGGTGAGATTGAAGACAAGCACGGCTGGACAACTGTTGTGATTGAATAGACCATATACTATCAAGATTTTGCATGAGTAAAGGCAAATTGGCGAAATTCGCCGACATGGAGACTTATGAGAACGTGTTCCAGTACCCCTACTCGGTGGTGGAACACGTTCCGTTTGAGATGCAGGGACACTGGCATGAGGCGTATTTCCATAACGACAACCCTATCGTACTGGAGTTAGGTTGTGGAAAAGGGGAATATACCGTCGGGCTCGCCAAGTTATACCCCCACATAAACTTCATCGGGGTGGACATCAAGGGAGCCCGTATGTGGACAGGTGCCACACAGGCTATCAAGGAGGGACTGAAGAATGTCGCCTTCCTGCGTACGAATATCGAGATCATCGACCGTTTCTTCGCTCCTGATGAGGTACAGGAGATATGGCTGACGTTCAGTGACCCACAGATGAAGAACCCTCGCAAGCGTCTCACCTCCACCTACTTCATGAACCGCTACCGCCGTTTCCTCATCGACGGTGGCATCATCCACCTGAAGACTGACTCCAACTTCCTCTTCACCTACACCACTTATATGGTGGAGAAGAACCACCTGCCTTTAGTTCTCCGCACTAATGATTTATACTCTGAGAACTCTGAGAACTCCGAATACTCAGAGGCTGCCTCCATCCAAACCTACTACGAGCAGATGTGGATAGACCGTGGATTGAACATCAAATATATGAAGTTCCACCTGCCACACGAGGGCGAACTGGTAGAGCCTGACATTGAGATTCCATTAGACGATTACCGTTCCTATCGGCGTGACAAGCGCAGTTCGTTAGAAACAGCGAAATAAAAAGAAAAGTGCTTCCGGATTTGGAAGCACTTCTTGTTTTATTGCATGTCGTAAACCACTTGCATGAGTTTCTTGCCGATAGCGTCAGCCTCCTCCATGGTATTCGCTTCGCTATAGACACGGATAATCGGCTCGGTGTTCGACTTGCGCAGGTGCACCCACTTGTCGGGGAAGTCAATCTTCACACCATCGATATCATTCACCTGTGCGGTCGGATCAGCAGCAAACATCTCCTTCACCTTCACCAGGATGGCATCGACATCCGTCTCCGGGGTCAGGTCAATGCGGTTCTTAGCGATCTGATAGTCGGGGAAGGTAGCACGCAGCTCGCTCACCTTGCATCCCTTCTTAGCAAGGGAGGTCAGGAAGAGGGCGATGCCCACCAGGGCATCACGACCGTAGTGGCTCTCGGGGTAGATAACACCACCATTACCCTCGCCACCGATGACGGCATTCACCTCTTTCATCTTCGTGGTGACATTCACCTCACCCACGGCGGCAGCCGTATAACAGCCCCCATACTTCTGGGTGACATCACGGAGAGCACGGGTAGAACTGAGGTTTGAAACGGTTGCCAACGGCTCATTTCTCATTTCTCCTTTCTCATTACTCATTTCTGAAAGGACATAATCTGCTACGCTGACCAGCGTATACTCCTCGCCGAACATCTTTCCGTTCTCACAGATAAAGGCAAGACGGTCGACATCAGGATCCACGACGATACCCAGGTCATACTTTCCCGTCTTCATCTCGTCCATGATACCCTGCAGGTTCTTCTCCAGCGGTTCGGGGTTATGTGCGAAGTTACCGTTGGCATCCTCATTCAGGATGGTATACTCCACGCCCAGTTTCCCGAAGAGCTTGGGAAGGATGATACCACCGACACTGTTGATGGTATCGACACACACCTTGAACTTAGCCGCCTTGATGGCATCCACGTCAACCAGTCTCAGCTGCAGCACGCTGTCCACATGGCGGGCATCAAAGGAATAGTCCTCGATATAATGACCCAGATGGTCTACATCCGCATATTCGAACTGCTCCTTCTCTGCCATATCAAGTACGACAGCACCATCGGCAGCCGTCAGGAACTCTCCCTCATTGTTCAGCAGTTTCAACGCATTCCACTGGCGGGGGTTATGTGATGCCGTAATGATGATACCACCATCAGCACCCGACATCCTGACTGCCAGTTCCGTAGTAGGAGTCGTGGCAAGTCCGATATTGATCACATCATACCCTACTCCCATCAGCGTGCCACAAACCACGTTCTTCACCATCTCACCGGAGATGCGGGCATCGCGTCCGACGACAATCTTGTTGGAGGTTCCCTTTCCACTACGGCGGATAAACTGCGCATAGGCAGTGGTGAACTTCACGATATCAAGAGGGTTCAAGGTATCGCCCGTAGAACCACCGATAGTTCCACGGATACCAGAGATTGATTTAATAAGTGTCATGTTTTCTTGGTTTTAAATATCTCTTTCGTAAGTAATCTCGTAATAGCAGGGATGCACACTGGAGGAGGCATCTACTGTACCCTGGGAGTGTGGTACGATGAGGCGTACCTTTGCCACCTCGTCACCCTCGTTCTGAGGACGACCCACATTGACGTACAATAATGGTACGAGCCATCCGGAAGGTACGGCTGCCGAACCATGATAGCTGGACATGGCACCACTGACGAAGGAACCCGAGAAGGAGTTTCCCGTACGCTCAACCAACATCTTGTCTGGTGCACTGGAATAGTCAAAGCGCTGATTGGACAGGACCAGATAATAGGGCACGTCATTCCTTACCAGGATACTACCCTGTTTGATGTCATACTCCGAGAAGCGGCAAAGCAACTCAACAGACTCTTTATTCTCAACGATGGAGCCACAGCCCTCACGGACAATCTGCATATACACACCACTCTTATTCAGGTACACAAACTCGTTATTGTCGAGATTGGTAGTCTGACCTTGTTCGGTGAACTTATCCTCACTGATCACCTTGATATTATGAGTAGAGATGTATTTATTAATCGCTTCGCGCTCCGCGTCTTTCAGATCAGAATAAGTCTCACCTTTATTACAACTGGTGAGGAATAAGATACCGCAGAGCAGTGTCAGCAAAGTGTACGTTTTCTTCATTTTTTCGCTTTCTGTATTAATTTCGGGCGCAAATATACAAATAAATTACCAATTATCCGCAATATTAGGCTACTTTAACGTGTCTTCAAAATGCAGGATGGCTCGCTTGACGACTTCCACCGCCTCGTCTATCGTGCACTGTAGTTTGCCGCCAGAGGCGTTCATGTGCCCACCGCCATTGAAGAACTGCTCTGCCATCTTATTACAGGGGAAGTCGTCGACAGAGCGTAAGCTGACCCATACCATCTTGTCACGCTCCGTATCCTCACGCAGCGAGATGCTCAGTTTCAGTCCCTTGATCTGCAACGGCATGTTGACCAGTCCCTCAGCATCACCTTTAATATAATGGAACCGCTTCAGGTCATCACGGGTCAGGGTGTAGAATGCCGCATGCCGCTCCTCGTCCACCACCAGCTTATGACACAGCACATACCCCACCATGCGGATGCGGTGCTCACTGTAGTTATGATAGACGTTACGGTATATCTTGTCCTTGTCGATACGCTTGGTCAGCAGCTGACTGATGATGAAATAGATATCAGGTGATGAGGAATTATAGGTAAATCCCCCAGTGTCTGTCATCATGCCGCAATAGACAGGGACGGCGAAATTCTTACCCACTTTCTCAAAGAGTCCCATCTGCCATACGAGACGGAACACAAGTTCGCAGGTAGACGACATGTCAGGATGAGAGAATGTCAATACGGCATCCACATCAGGTTCGAGATGATGGTCGATGAGTACTTTCTGGGCAGGCGACTGTTCCAGCGCCGCTGCCATGGTGTCGGTACGCGACAAGGTGTTGAAATCAAGACAGAATACCAGGTCGGCAATCTTCAATACCATATCGACATACTCCTTGCGCTTGTCATAACGCACAATCTTATCGGAGTTGGGTAACCATTTCAGGTAATCAGGATACTGGTCCGGGGCAACGACCAACGGTTCCTTGCCCAGTGCACGCAGCACCTCCGCCCAACCGAGCATAGAGCCCAGGGCATCACCGTCTGCATTGACATGGCAGCAGAGCACGACGGTCTCCGCGTTATTGATAAGGGAGTGCAGTTGGCTGCACTCCCCTTCTGTCATGATCTCTTCCAGCATTAGAACAGTTTATTGGGATAGACACCGTCGTCTACCAATTTCTGTATACGCTTCACCGTATCCTCACGATCCGCAGCGTAAGTCACACCAAACCATTTAGAGGTGGTGTCAAGGACCTCAACAGTAGCTGTCTTGTCAGTAATCAGCTTGTTGACCATCAACGGGATAAAGAACTCTGCCTTCAGGTTCTCCATATTCTTCGGGTCACTCAGGAACTCCTTGAAATACTCCTCGGAATAGTCGAAATAGTCGGGTGTGAAGCCCCACATATTCATGGACACTGGTGTGTTGTCGTCAACAACCACCCACTTGCCGTTCTCATCCTTGTAACGGATGGGCTGACTGGCAGCACCTGCCTGTGAGCCATCCTCCGCACAACGCACAATCTCGGTACGCTCTACGACAGTGGTCAGATGACCTTTCTCGTTCTTGGAACAGATACCACGTGCCACAGTGCCGTTCTCACTCAGGGTGTTACCCACACGGAAACCCACCATCGCATACTGGTTCTTGGCACCCTCTGGCAGACTGCTCAGGAACTTGCCGATCACCATAAAGGCATCACGGTTGTAGAAGTCGTCGCAGTTGATGACGCAGAACGGTTCCTTGATGACACCCTTACCCATCAGTACGGCATGGTTGGTGCCCCATGGCTTCACACGTCCCTCGGGAACCTTAAAGCCCTCGGGGAGTGCGTCAATACCCTGGAAACATAACTCACAGGGGATATGACCCTCGTACTTAGAGAGAATCTGGGTGCGGAACTGCTCCTCAAAATCCTTGCGGATGACCCATACGATCTTTCCAAAACCTGCCTGGATGGCATCGTAGATAGAATAGTCCATGATGGTCTCCCCGTTGGGTCCCAGACCATCCAGCTGCTTCAGACCGCCATAGCGGCTTCCCATACCAGCAGCCAATAAGAATAATGTTGGTTTCATATTACTTCAATTCTTTTAGTCGATTCGCTTTGTAAAAGCATCTTGCGACGATTACTTCAATTCTTCAATTATTCAATTATTCAATTCTTAAAAGTCTTTCGTCATCTCAGCAACCTCAGCGTTGATATGGTCGATGAACGCTTGGATGGTCATGACTTTCTGCTCACCACCGCCCTGTGGACGAACGGCGACTGTTCCGTCAGCCTGCTCCTTCTCACCGACAATCACCATATAAGGAATACGCTTCAACTCGTTATCGCGAATCTTACGACCCAGTTTCTCGTTACGCAGGTCGATGGTAGGACGTACCCCACCCTGCTCAAACTTCTTTGCCACCTCGTTGGCATAGTCGTTATATTTCTCTGACAACGGCAGGATGGCAACCTGCTCAGGAGTCAGCCACAAGGGGAAGTGACCACTGGTGTGCTCGATGAGTACGGCGCAGAAACGCTCCAGCGAACCGAAGGGTGCGCGGTGAATCATCACAGGGGTCTTCTTCTGGTTGTCCTCATCGGTATACTCCAACTGGAAGCGCTTCGGCAGGTTGTAGTCTACCTGGATAGTTCCCAGCTGCCAGCGGCGACCGATAGCGTCCTTGATCATGAAGTCGAGTTTAGGACCATAGAATGCTGCCTCACCATATTCTACCTTGGCGGTCAGTCCCTTCTCACGACATGCCTCCACAATAGCAGCCTCAGCCAGTGCCCAGTCCTCGTCAGTACCTACGTACTTGTCGTGGTCGTTAGGATCACGCAAGGAAATCTGTGCCTCGAAGTTGAAACCGAAGGCTGTCAGTACGATACCGATGATATCCATCACGTTGAGGAACTCCTGCTTCACCTGGTCGGGACGACAGAACAGGTGGGCATCGTCCTGTGTGAAGGAACGTACACGGGTCAGTCCGTGCAGCTCACCACTCTGCTCATAACGGTATACCGTACCGAACTCGGCGATACGCAAAGGCAGGTCACGGTAGCTACGGGGCTTCCATGCGAAAATCTCACAGTGGTGAGGACAGTTCATGGGTTTCAACATGTACTCCTCATCCTCCTCAGGGGTATGGATGGGCTGGAAGGAATCCTTACCATAATGGGCATAGTGACCACTGGTAATATAGAGGTTCTTAGAGCCGATATGCGGAGTAATAACCTCCTGATAACCAAAACGTTTCTGCACTTTACGCAAGTGGTCTTGCAGGCGGAGACGCAGGTCGGTACCTTTCGGCAACCAGATGGGGAGACCCTTACCCACTTTATCGGAGAACATGAACAGCTCCATCTCCTTACCGATCTTACGGTGGTCGCGTTTCTTAGCCTCCTCCAGCATGACGAGATACTCGTCGAGCATCTTTTTCTTGGGGAACGAGATACCATACAGACGCTGCATCTGCTCACGGGTAGCGTCACCACGCCAGAAAGCACCAGCCACATTGGTCAGCTTGATAGCCTTGATGGCACCGGTGTTCATCAGGTGCGGACCACGGCAGAGGTCGGTGAACGCACCCTGTGTATAGGTGGTGATACTGCCGTCCTCCAAGTCCTGCTCGATGTGCTCGCACTTATAGGTCTGACCGTCAGCGGCAAACTCTTTCAGAGCGTCTGCCTTTGCCACCTCCTTGCGAACGACGGGCTCTTTCTTGGAAGCCAGTTCACGCATTTTCTCCTCAATCTTCGGGAAGTCACTCTCCTTGATGCTCTCACCGTCTTTCAACAGCACATCATAGAAGAAACCATTCTCGATGGCAGGACCGAATCCGAACTGGATACCGGGATAAAGTTCCTGCAGTGCCTCAGCAAGCAAGTGGGCTGAGGTGTGCCAGAATGTATGTTTTCCCTCTTCGTCGTCCCATTTATAGAGTGCGATCTTCGCATCCTCCATAATCGGACGGTTCAACTCTACTGTCTCACCATTCACACCGCACGCCAATACGTCGCGAGCCAGAGCCGGTGAGATACTCTCGGCAATCTGAAGTCCAGTAACGCCCTGCTCATACGAGCGAACAGATCCGTCTGGAAAAGTAATGTTGATCATATCTACAATATATGTTTAAGTTTAATTCGCTTGCAAAGGTAGTGTAAAAATTTCTATTTAGCGAAGAGAATGCAAATTTATTTGTAATATTGATTCCGATTTAGCGAAGAGCATGCAAATTTAAGTCACTCTTCTGCTGCCATAGGAATCGTACGGTTTTCTTCTTCCTGCTGATGACCGGACGAGGATTTCACATGGTGGTCCTGCAACCATATATGGTTTAATGTGAAAGCGATGGAGTCCAGCGTCTCCTCCCGCTTCGACGGTTTCAACTCACATTCCCACACGGTGATGCAATGCCAGCCCATGGAGGCAAGCATGCGCTGCTCCTCCTTATCACGTTCCTTGTTCCTGCGAATCTTGGCAACCCAGAATGCCCTGTTCGTATGGGGAATCCTGCAGCACTGGGAGTCCTCCACCACGGACGCTGAACCATGAACATTGAACTGTACCCTGTGTCCATGCCAGAAACATCCGTTCACGAAGATGCACACCCTATATTTCCTCAGCACCAAGTCCGGATGCCCCGGCAACCGCTTGTGATTCAGCCGGTATCTGAATCCCCTACTCCATAGTCCACGCCGCACAATCATCTCCGGCTTCGTGTCTTTCGACCGGATAGCAGCCATATTCTTATGACGTTGTTGTGGTGTGAGCTTGTCTGACATGTCTTTACTATTTCTTTGCAAAGATACGATGATGTGAGCAGAATACCAAAAGAATGGCAAATTTTCTCGAACATAAATTTGGAAGTATCGGAAATGCTGCTTATCTTTGCAACATGAAAGGAGGTTGTACCATAAACGGATTTACAAAAACGATAGCGTGATGAAAAGGAAACTGTTCTGTGAGATATCACCCTTCACCTACAGGTTGTCGGTGGAGAAAGAGATACTGAAGCGTCATCTGAGAGACTTCATCAGTAAGACACCGTTTGCCCACGAACGGACAGAGGAGCCACTGCCCGTCCTGGTCTATAGTCACAACTCTCTGATTCGCCGCAGATTGGGTAATGTCAACATGCAACTGCAGGAAAACAAAGCGGTCAACCTCGCCTTGGCAGTGAAGCATATCGACGGACTGCTGATCCGACCGGGTGAGACGTTCTCGGTATGGAGACAGGTGGGGCGTACCACCAAACGGAAAGGTTACAAAGAGGGACTGACCATAGCGAAGGGAGCACCGTCGCAGGGAATCGGTGGCGGACTGTGCCAGTTGTCTAACCTGATACACTGGATGGTGCTGCATAGCGAGCTGACGATTACTGAGCATCATCATCACGACGGCTTAGACCTCTTTCCCGACTTTGGCAGACAGATTCCTTTCGGTACGGGGACCAGCATCTCGTACAACTATATTGACTACCGGGTAAGGAATGACACGACCAACACCTATCAGCTCCGTCTCTGGGTGGATGGCGAGTATCTCTGTGGGGAGTTGCGTGCCATGGAAGTGCAACCGCATACCTTCCATATTCATGTGGAGGATGAGCATTTTTCCCAGGAAGGGGACTTCTTCTATCGCAACGGCAAGGTCTATCGTGACATCATTGACCGCACGACTGGCAACTGTGTGGAGAGACAACTCATCCGCACGAATCATGCCAGGGTCATGTACGACCTGCCGTCTTCAGATAATAATGCCGGGTGACCACTTACAATGAGGGTGACCTCAACTGGAAAAGGTTTTCACCACAAGCTCTCTCGGTAAAGTAATATTCAATTCCTTTATAAAGAATTGGATAGCATTCTTTATTTGGTTTCAGAAGATAAAGATTCCATCTTTTAATATACGTCTTCTTAATCGAGGATTCAAGTTCTGATGATTACGAACTATATCAACTGAAGTACCTGTAGCTTCCTCCAAAAACTCTTTGGCATCCATCAGGAGGAAAGGGTTTGGCGTTTCTGTATCAACAAACAGGTCAATGTCGCTTCCCTCCTTTTGCTCACCTCTTGCTGTCGAGCCAAAAAGAGACAAAGAAGTAATTCCATACTTTTCTTTAAGTATGTTCATGCACGTTTTAAGCAACAAGATACACTCATCCTTCTTCATAAAGATTTAGTTTTATCGTGGCAAAGATAAGCATAAAAGCCGAAAGCGCAAAACTTTCGGTTATTTTTCTTCATTCCTCCCCTTAAACAGGGGGACCGAGGGGGTCTTCTCACTCCCACACTTCAGTTTCTGAACTACTCCAAACGAAACGCCCGTCAGCCGAGAAAACTGCCTGACTCCTGCCCCAAAGGAGAGAGCATATCTTAACACTTGGTAAAAAAATGATCAGTAGAACCGACCCCGTGATCTATAGCTTTTCCAGTTTTGTCATATTGGTAGATTTTTATTGTTTTATTTGTTTGTTTCGCTAAATTGTCGTATCTTTGCCCCTGTTAATTTCTAAGCAAAGATGAGTCATGACATATCTCAACCAGTTCCACAAGGAGGCAACGGAGCGCAAGATGCGGAAAATAGCCGCAT
>OCVV012862935.1_pt1 | contig 60411 bp, 50 predicted proteins | sample 1539721 | NCBI WGS metagenome assembly OCVV01 (sample SAMN02144230, study PRJEB22623) | gut metagenome | biome: sheep rumen | host: Ovis aries | place: New Zealand
GCAAGCTAACCTCCGCAAAAATTCTCCTCGGCCCGGCAAAGCCGGTCCTGCGGATTTCCCTGAAGGGGGCTCTGCCCCCTTCATAACCCCCTTGTCCATTGCCGCTACTACTGCATCGTTTGCTCTGTTACCTCTTCTCTAACAAAAAATATTTTAACACAAATACAAAAAGAATAAAACCATTCACCTTCCATCAATCGCCACATACTCGAGGGGGTGATCAGGGGGATGCTTCCCCCTGATTGAAATCCGCAGCAGCGGCTTCGCCGGTGCGAGGAGTATTTTTGCGCAGCAGAATGATAGTCAGGAAGAGAAGACGTCCCCCACTTCTGCGGAGCAAAAATACATTCCTTGCGGATTTGCCGCCCGGGAGCGAAGCGAGAGGCAAATCCGTCGGGGGGTTCCGTAGGGGGGTCGCAAGACCCCCATGCGATGCGCTAGTCGTATATATTCCCTTCCAGCGCATTTCTGGCTGCCAGGATGTATTTGGCCGTGTCCAGCGGGTCGACTCCCCGGCGGGGGGCCGTTCTGCCCAGCTCCGTCGGGCACTCCTCATAGCCCTTGAGCCGGGCGCTCATGCTGCCCCGGCCGCTGGTGGCGGCGGCGAAGGTGACAGAATAATCCAGGCTGGAAGCCGCGGGAATTTCGGCGGTCATGGATGTCACCCCGTCTTCGGAGGAGGAGGCCGTCACGCTTCCCCGCATCAGGCTGACGTCGCTGATGATCCGCCCGACGTACTCGTCCGGCAGGACGAAGCGGATCTCCAGGATCGGCTCCAGCAGCACGCTGCCGCCGCGCCTCAGGCCATCCTGGATTCCCATGGGCGTCGCGACGATAAAATCCAGCGGGTGGGTATGGATCAGGTGGTGGTTCCCGCCCACCAGGGTGATCTGCACGTCCGTCACCTGCCAGCCCAGCCTCCCCTGGCTTAATGCCTGCGGGAGGGCCTGCTCCACCTGATGCTGGTATCTGGGCAGGATGTCCCGGCCCGGCACGACGGACGAAAAGGTCACCCCGCTTCCCCTGGGTCCGGGCGCGATGTCGAATTCAAGCACCGCCCAGCAGGGCTTGGGCATGGTGTAGGCGATGAACCCATGCGCGCGCTCGCGGATCGTCTCCCGGTAGAGGACGGTCGGCTCCCCAAAGCGGACGGAGAGGGAAAAGCGCGACAAAAGAAGCTCCTCCACGATTTCCAGCTGAACCTTCCCCATGACCTGGAGTTGGAGCTCCCCGGTGGCGCTGTAGTAGCGGGACCGAAGCAGCGGATCCTCGGCGGACAGGACGGCGCAGGCCTCCCGGAGGGCGTTCATCTGCTCCGGCTTCTCCGGAATGACCTGGACGGTGATCAGGGGCTCCCGGAACAGGCCGGGCTGCACCTTCCTGGGCAAGCGGTCCTCCCGGCCGAAGACATAGCCGATTTCCGCCTCCCCCAGGCCGTACAGAATCCCGATGCCGCCAGCGGTAAGATTCCCGATGTCCTGGCCCGCTTCGCTGCGGATCTGGGTGATCTTCCGCTGCACGACGATCTCCTGCCCGGTGATTTTGTCCGTGCCGGTTTTAAGGTCGATGGGCATGCGGTTTTCAAGCCTCCCGCCGTACAGCCGGACCCACAGTCCCCGGCCCATGGCCGGGTCCGTGACGGCGGCGAAGGCCACCCCGCACAGCTCTTCGCAGGACGTATCCGGCCCCGGCAGAAGGGCGACGGCCGCGTCCAGCAGGGCGTCGATCCCTTCGCCCCGCAGGGCCGAGCCGCACAGCGCCGGGAAGGCCTCCCCCCGGGCGGTCAGGGCCGCCAGCAGGTTCCTGACCTCCGCTTCCTTCGGCTCTGCCCCGTTCAGATAGGCTTCCATCAGGGCGTCGTCGGACGAGCAGACAGCATCCAGCATCCGCTCCCGGTCCCACAGCGGGACCGCCCGGGGCGTCAGGCGCTTCCCGATCTGCCTCAGCACCTTTTCCGCGTCCGCCCCCGGCCGGTCCATCTTGTTCAGGAAGAAGAGGAGTGGCAGGCCCTGGGCGGACAGGGCGGCAAACAGCGTCTCCGTCTGCGGCTGGACCCCCTGGGCGGCGTCCACCACCAGGACGGCCGCGTCGATGGCCCAGAAGGAGCGCTCGATCTCCGAGGAAAAATCAGTGTGGCCCGGCGTGTCGATCAGGCGCACCAGGGTTCCCTGCCAGTCAAAGGACACGCAGGTCGCCCGGACGGAGATTCCTCTGCGCTTTTCCACGTCCATCGAATCGGTAAACGCGGTGCCGCGGTCCACGCTTCCCGCCTGGCGAAGACGGCCCGCCCGCAGGAGGATCTGCTCCGACAGTGTCGTCTTGCCCGCGTCCACGTGGGCGAAAATCCCAATGTTCCGAACCGCCATGGCCCTGCTCCTTCCCATGATCCCGCTTCCTTTATATTACAGGCAGACAGTATACCATATTCTTCTGCGTAAAAAAAGACCCTGAGCGCGGCCCGATCTTCCATAAAAATTGTTTTCATAACCTATTGACAATCCCCCTTCTCTATGATACACTTTCCACAGTTGTTAGCACTCGTTCAAACTGAGTGCTAACAACAGAGAACGGCCCCGGCGGAAAGGAAGGGTACCCATGCTGGATGAGCGCAAGCGCCAGATCCTGGATTTCATCATTCAGGATTATGTGGATACCGCCGTTCCCGTCGGCAGCCGCACGATCACCCGTAAGTACAACGTCGGCGTTTCCCCCGCCACCATCCGCAACGAGATGAGCGACCTGGAAGCCCTGGGCTATCTGGAGCAGCCGCACGTTTCGGCGGGCCGGGTGCCCAGCGTCAAGGCTTACCGCCTGTACGTGGACGACCTGATCGCGGGCGGGGCCGAATCCTTCCCCCGGGACGAAGAGGCGCGGGACTGCTTTTCCCGTTTCCTGGTCCAGCAAGAGGACGCGGCCCAGAGCGCCGCGCAGGCCCTGTGTGAGCGGACGCGCATGACCAGCCTGGTCATGATGCCCAGCCAGCCGGGGATGCGGATCGCCACCCTGCAGCTGGTGCCGATGCCCCGCGGGGCCGCCCTGCTGGTGATGGTCACCGACAGCGGCATGGTGCGGGACACCGTCCTGCACGTCAGCTCCCGGCTGGACCCGGACGCCCTGTACGCCATCAGCCGGTCGATGACGGAAGCCTTTTCCGGCCAGTCCGTACAGACCGTGCAGCGCATGCTGGCAGCCTACGCCAGCCAGGGCGGAGCGGAACAGCGGGTGCTGGACGGCGTCCGAACCCTGGCGGACCAGATGGCCCGTCAGGCCTCGGAGGACACCGTCTTTGTGGACGGGGCGCACAACATCCTGAACTTCCCCGAGTACGCGGACGTTCAGAAGGCGCGGGCCTTCCTCTCCGTCATGGAGAGCCGCAAAAGGCTCCTGGACCTCATCCGGGAGGATTCATCGTTTATCACCGTCCGCATCGGGGACGAGCTGTCCCTGCCGGAAATCAGCGACTGCAGCCTGATCACCGTCCGCTTCGGCGTGGGCGATTATCACGGCTTGCTGGGCGTCATCGGCCCGGCCCGGATGCCCTACCGGCAGACGATCCGCACGCTGACCACCATCAGCCGGTCCATGACAGAGCTGTTTTCGGCTCAGCAAGCATAGCAGAAGGAGGAGCGCCACAGCGCGGGAATGATATGGAGGACGAAATGAAACGCAAATTCCGCAAGGATAAGGAAAAGGAACAGGAGCCTCAGGCCGAAGCTCCGCAGGAGCAGCCCGAAGGGGAAGCGCCCCAGGAACCCACGGCCGAGGAACAGCCAGCCCAGGAAGCGCAGGAGACCGATGGCATTACCGACCTGAAGCCTCTCCTGGAAGCCTCCCGCCAGAAGGCGGAGGAATACCTGAACCTGGCCCAGCGCGTGCAGGCGGACTTTGACAATTTCCGCCGCCGCAACCAGTCCGTCCGCGCCGACGCCTTTGAAGACGGCGCCCGGGAGCTGGTCAAAACCCTGCTGCCGGTGGTGGACAACCTGGAAAGGGCCCTGGCCGCCGAGAGCACGGACGACAACCTCAAGGCCGGCGTCGCGATGGTGCACAAGCAGCTGATGGACGTGCTGCAAAAGCGCGGCGTGGAAGTGATCGACCGTCCGGGCGAGGTCTTTGACCCGAACCTCGAAACCGCCGTCCTGCAGGGCACGGAGGACGACGGCGAAAAAGGCACCGTCTGCCAGGTGCTGCAGAAGGGCTACCGCATGGGCGGCGTCATTCTGAGAAGCGCGATGGTCAAGGTCGTGCCGGAATAATGCGTAATGCATAATGCGTAATGCGTAATGAATCGTCTTTGAACCGGCGCTTGCGCCGCATCCTGATTACGCATTAAGAATTACGAATTAAGAATTAGCCTGAACGCGGTTTTCCGCTTCACATATCATCACAAAAACAACCATTTTACACGGATAAAAAACAGGAGGAATCATCATGAGCAAGATTATCGGTATTGACCTTGGTACCACCAACAGCTGCGTCGCCGTTATGGAAGGCGGCGAACCCGTCGTTATCCCCAATGCGGAAGGCAGCCGCACTACTCCCTCCGTCGTCGGCTTCAACAAGGACGGCGAGCGTCTGGTCGGCCGCGTGGCCAAAAACCAGGCGATCCAGTATCCGGACCGCACGGTCGCTTCCATCAAGCGCAAGATGGGCACCAACGAGAAAGTGACCATCGACGGCAAACAGTACACCCCGCAGGAAATCAGCGCCATGATCCTGCAGAAGCTGAAGGCGGACGCCGAGAGCTATCTGGGCGAGACCGTTTCCCAGGCCGTCATCACCGTGCCCGCTTACTTCTCCGACTCCCAGCGTCAGGCCACCAAGGACGCCGGCCGCATTGCAGGCCTGGAGGTCATGCGTATCATCAACGAGCCCACGGCCGCTTCCCTGGCCTACGGCCTGGACAAGGAAAACAGCCACAAGATCCTGGTGTACGACCTGGGCGGCGGCACCTTCGACGTCTCCATCCTGGAGATCGGCGACGGCGTGTTTGAAGTGCTGGCCACCAACGGCGACACCCACCTGGGCGGCGACGACTTCGACGAGCGCATCATCCGCTACGTGGCGGAAGCCTTCAAGAAGGAAAACAACATCGACCTGACCAAGGACCCCATGGCCTATCAGCGCCTGAAGGACGCCGCGGAAAAGGCCAAGATCGAGCTGTCCGGCGCCATGAGCAGCAACATCAACCTGCCCTTCATCACCGCCGACGCCACCGGCCCCAAGCACCTGGATATCACCCTGACCCGCGCGAAGTTCGACGAACTGACCGCCGACCTGGTGGAAAAGACCATCGCCCCGATGCGCAACGCCCTGCGTGACGCGGGTCTTACCGCTGAGCAGATCGACAAGGTCATCCTGGTGGGCGGCTCCACCCGTATCCCCGCCGTGCAGACCGCTGTCCGCAACGTTACCGGCAAGGAACCCTTCAAGGGCATCAACCCCGACGAGTGCGTCGCCATCGGCGCGGCCATCCAGGCCGGCGTGCTGGGCGGCGAGGTCAAGGACGTGCTGCTGCTGGACGTCACCCCCCTGTCCCTGGGCATTGAGACCGAAGGCCACATCTTTACCCGCCTGATCGAGCGCAACACCACCATCCCGACCCAGAAGTCCCAGGTCTTCTCCACTGCCGCCGACGGCCAGACAAGCGTGGAAATCCACGTCCTGCAGGGCGAGCGTCCGATGGCCTACGACAACAAGACCCTGGGCAAGTTCCAGCTGACCGGCATCCCCGCCGCGCCCCGCGGCGTGCCGCAGATCGAGGTTACCTTCAACATCGATAGGAACGGCATCGTGAACGTCTCCGCCAAGGACCTGGGCACCGGCAACGAGCAGAAGGTCACTATCACCGCCTCCAGCAACATGACCGAGGAAGAGATCAAGCAGCGCGTCAAGGAAGCCGAGGAGTACGCCGAGGCCGACAAGCAGCACAAGGAAGAGGTCGAAACCCTCAACCGCGCCGACAGCCTGATCTACGAGATGGAAAAGCAGCTGCGTGAAAACGGCGACAAGCTGTCCGCCGAGGACAAGCAGACCGTCGAAAACGAGATCGCTTCCTTCAAGAAGATCCGCGAAGGCAACAACGCCTCCGAGATCAAGAACGCCATGGATAGCCTGACCCAGAAGGTCTACGCCATCTTCGGCAAGCTCTATCAGCAGCAGCCCGGCGCCGGCCAGACGCCTCCGGAAGGCGGCTATCAGCAGCCCGACAACGGCGGCTTCAACCCCGGCCAGAACGATGACGGTTCCTACAACGCGGACGGCACTGTCGAATAATCGCAAGGGGGTCTTGCGACCCCCCTGCGAAACCCCCCGGCAGATTTGCCTCTCGTTCCTTCCTCCAGGGCCTACCGGCCCGCTGTTCGGTAAGATTGTGCCACTGGCACAATCTTCGGGCCCTCACAGCCCCGGGCGGCAAATCTGTAAGGGAGAAATCGCTGACGCGATTTCATCCTCGCGACGCGCATGTCGTCGCTGCGGATCATTGTCGGAGGTTTCCCCTCCGACACCTCCCTCTGAAAACATCAACAAAACCCGCCCGGCCCGGCCGCCCCTTCGGGGTGCCTGTCGGCATCCGCCGGATCAACCGGCGGACTCACCAGTGCCGGGCGGGTTTTGTTTCAGACGGACTTCTCTTCACAAATTGTTTTTTATTTTTACAGGACGCTTCGGCATCCAGAGGTGATTTCATTGGCAACCACGACGAAAAGAGATTATTACGAGGTGCTGGGCGTCCCGAAGAACGCCACCGAGGAAGACATTAAAAAGGCCTACCGGAAGCTGGCCAAGGAATGTCACCCGGACCTGCATCCCAACGACAAAAACGCCGAGGCCCGCTTCAAGGAGCTGAACGAGGCCAACGAGGTCCTGTCCGACCCGGAAAAGCGGGCGCGCTACGACCAGTTCGGCATGGACGGCCCGCAGAACCCCTTCGGGGGCGCCGGCGGCGGCTTCGATTTTTCCGGCTTCGGCGACCTGGGCGGCATGGGGAGCATTTTCGACCAGCTCTTCGGCGGCATGGGCGGCATGAACAGCCAGCACCGCAACGCGCCCCAGGCAGGGCAGGACCTGCAGTACGAACTCAAGCTCTCCTTTGAGGAAGCGGCCATGGGCTGCGAAAAGTCCTTTGAGTTCTACCGCGAGGAGACCTGCACCACCTGCGGCGGCTCCGGCGCCAAGCCCGGCACCAAGCCCCAGACCTGCCCGACCTGCAAGGGCACCGGCCAGATCAGGACCCAGGGCGGCTTCATGCTCGTGACCCGGCCCTGCTCCACGTGCCGCGGCACCGGCAAAATCGTCACCGACAAGTGCACCTCCTGCGGCGGCTCGGGCATCAAGCGCGTCAAGCGCACGGCCCACGTCAAGGTGCCCGCCGGCATCGCCCACGGCCAGAGCATCGTCCTGCACGGCCAGGGCGGCCCCGGCATGAACGGCGGCCCCGCCGGTGACCTGTACGTGACCATCTCCGTCCGTCCCCACAAGCTCTTCCAGCGGGACGGCACGACCCTGCTGCTGGACATGCCGATTTCCTTCACCCAGGCCACCCTGGGCGCGGACATCGACGTCCCCACCCTCACGGGCAAGATCAAGTATCACATCCCCGAGGGCACCCAGTCCGGCACCGAGTTCCGCATCAAAGGCCAGGGCCTCCCCCGCGTCGGCAGCGCCTACAAGGGCGACCTGCTGATCCGGGTCAAGGTCGAGGTCCCCAAGCGCCTGACCGAAAAGCAAAAAGACCTCCTCCGCCAGTTCGACGCCGAATCCACCGGCAAGGAATACGAGGGAGCCAAAAGCTTTCTGGACAAGGTGAAGAGCTTGTTTAACTGAACATAGGATGCGCCCCCTCGTCACATCGGCGAGAGGGCGTATTTTTTATTCCTTTTTCAGCAGCATCCGATCATTGTCCAGTTCCTTTTTCCTGCTCGTCGAATACATCCGCATCAGATCGTCCACCGTCGTTTTTTCCCTTTCTTCCCCGCTCATGTCGAAGAGGATTTCGCCTTCGTCCATCATGACGGTGCGGGTTCCGGTGGAGAGGGCCTGGGAGATGTTGTGGGTGATCATCATCGTGGTCAGGCGGTAGGCTTCCACCGTCTTTTTCGTGATGTCCATCACCTGTTCCGCGGTGGCCGGGTCCAGGGCGGCGGTGTGCTCGTCCAGAAGGAGGAGCTTTGGGGGGACGATGGTACACATCAGCAGGGTGACCGCCTGGCGCTGGCCGCCGGACAGGAGGCCGACCTTCGTCTTCATCCGGTCCTCCAGGCCCATGCGGAACTCTGAAAGCCGGTCCCGGAACAGGGCGATTTCCTTTTTGGCCGGGGCAAAGGAGAGGGCCCGGGCGGTGGAGCGGGAATGGGCCAGGGACAGGTTTTCCTCGATGGTCATGTGGGGGGCCGTGCCCTTCATCGGGTCCTGGAAGACCCGGCCGATGGTCCGGGCCCGGACGTGCTCGGGCAGGTAGGTAATGTCCTGCCCGTCCAGGAAGATGCGGCCCCGGTTCAACAGGAAGGTGCCGCAGACGGCGTTAAAGAGGGTGGATTTGCCCGCCCCGTTGGAGCCGATCACGGTGACGAATTCCCCCGGCTCCAGGTGGAGATTCAGGTTGTTGAGCGCCGTGTGCTCGATGGGCGTGCCCTTTTCAAACACCTTGACGGCGTTGCGGATGTCAAGCATCGTCCGTCCCTCCTTTCCGGAGCCTGGCCGTACCCAGGTGTTCGCGGAAGGCCGGCAGAGCCAGGGCCAGGGCGACGATCACCGCGGAGACCAGCCGCAGCATATGGGCGGGGAGAGGGCTGTAGCGGGTTGCCAGGGCGATGATATAGCGGTAGATCAGGGAGCCGACGACGGCGGAGATGAAGCCGACCGTCACGCTCCTTCTTCCAAACACCGCTTCCCCGATGATCACGGAGGCCAGCCCCACCACCAGGATGCCGGTGCTGGACGAGATGTCCGCATAGCCCTGATACTGGGCGATCAGGGCGCCGGACAGGGCGATCAGCCCGTTGGACACGCAGAAGGCGATGATCTTGCAGGCGCCGGTATGGATCGACGAGGCGCGGACCATGTCCTCGTTGTCGCCCACGGCGCGGATGCACATGCCAATGTGGGTCCTGAAAAACAGGATGATCAGGCCCAGGCAGAGCAGGGCAAAGAAGATCGGCAGGACGGTTTTCGCGTCGTTCTTGCTCAGGAAAGGGATGAGCTTGAACACCGTGTTCGCCCGCACCAGCGTCAGGTTGGGCGAGCCGCCCAGCACCGACAGGTTGACCGAATACAGCCCGCTCATCGTGATGATGCCGGAGAGGATCGGATGGATTTTCCAGCGGGTCTGCAGGAAGCCGGTCACCGCCCCCGCCGCGGCCCCGGCCGCCATCGCGGCCGGAAGGGCGAGCACAGGGTGGCCCAGAGAGGTCACCGCGGCGGACACCGAGAGGCCGAAGGCAAAGCTTCCCTCCGTGGTCAGGTCCGGCACCGCGAGGATGCGGAAGCTGATGTAAATGCCCAGCGCCATCACGCCGTACAAAAGCCCCAACTGAATCGAGTCAATCAATAGTTTCATCGGCTGCTCCAAAGATCGGGTGGGTGAAAGAGAAACTGTTTTCTTTATACGTTACATGCTATACTGAACTGGTTGGTAAATCCTGGGAGGGGGACGTGTCCCCCTCCCAGATGTGTTTACTCAAGATACTGTACTTCCCCCATCGCCAGCACTTCCTCCGGCAGGGTGATGCCGAGGGCTTCCATGGTCGTCTTATTCACGGAAACGATGTTGGCGGGCACAACCTCGGCGGGGATCTCCGCGACCGGCGTGCCGGAGAGGACTTTGGCGGCGATGGCGGCCGTCTGCCTGCCGATGCCGACGTCGCTCATGGCCAGGGTGGCCAGGCAGCCGGACTTTACGGTGGTCGCCGAGCAGCAGTAGGTCGGGATGCCTTCCTCGGTGCACAGCTCCGCCAGGATATCGACCGCGGCCTGGACCACGGAATCGTTGGCGACGAACACACAGTCGACGCCCTTGTCGATCAGTACCTGAGCGGCGGTCTGGACCTCGGAGGAATTGGAGACGGTTACTTCCTCAAAGGCGACGCCGGTTTCGGTCAGATAGGCCTTGGCGCTGGCCATGGCGTTGACGGCGTTGACCTCGCTGGTGCAGTAGATCAGGCCGACCTTTGAGACGTTCGGGGTGATCTTGAAGCCGAGGCTCAGGATATCGCCCGAGGGGATCGCGTTGGAGGTGCCGGTGGAGTTCATGTCCGGCGTATCCAGGGCGCTCATGACACCGGCGGCCACCGGGGCGGCCACGGAGCAGAAGACGTTCGGCGTCTGGGATTCCAGGGCCACAAAGGCCTGGGTGGCGGGTGTCGCGATGGTGATCACCAGGTCGTAGGTGCCGTCGTCCATGCCCTGGCAGATGGTGTTCAGGTTGGTGGCGTCGCCCTGGGCGTTCTGATAATCGATGGTCAGGTTTTCATTTTCCTTGTAGCCCAGCTCGGCCAAACCCTCGACAATGCCCTGCTTCATGTCCATGAAGGCCCCGTTTTCAATCAGCATCACCAGGCCGACCTTGTAGGTTTTCGCGCTTTCGGCAAAGCCGGTCAGGCAGGAGAGAACCAGCGTCAGGAACAGAACCGCAGCGATCAGCTTTTTCATGGGGATACCTCCTGTGTTTTATCATTTTTTATGTTTCGTTTCTATCTGTTTCAACCGCCTGTCCGGACAGGCGGAGGAAAACCGTTTGGACCAGCGTTACTCGCAGTCGAAGGAGGCAATGGCCTCTACAAAGGGGTTATACCTTTGTCCGATCCCAACGTGGAGGGGATGGGACAGATACTTCTGGAGGGACGCCTGGTCCTTCAGGCTCATCTCGATCATAACGTTCATGTTCTGCGGACGGTCCACGACGTTCCGCCGGACGGTTACGGCCAGAATCTCTTCCGGCAAAGCCTTCCGCAGCGCATCAAAGGTTTCCCTGTAATCCCGCTCGGCTTCTTCATCAAACACGCCGGGCTGTAAACGCATCAGGACGAAATGTTTCATAGATGTCTCCTCCAAATAAAAACAGCCCTGTCCCTTCAAAGGACAGGGCTGGAATGATCAGCCTTGCGGTGCCACCTTTGTTGATATCCCGGCCTTAGCCGAAATATCCTCTCGTCAGGGATGCCATCACATCCCCCGCCCTTAACGCGGGCATACGGTCCGGATACTCGGGCTTTCGCCCTTTCCCCTTTCCCTTTGTGGTCCATTTGCCGGGCCGCTTTCTGCCGGGTTTCCAGCACCCCCGGCTCTCTGTGAGCGCGCTCCGCGGTTTGATCTCCACTTCAGCGGTTTGATCTGAAACTGGCTTTATTCTAAACGACATCCCGCCCCTCGTCAAGGGGGCGGGATGTTTTTTGGGTGTATTTTGTCCCGTATGGATCAATACGCCTTCGCGAAATACATGACCTTGGCGGCCTTTTTGCCGCAGCAGACACAGGTTTCGCCCACGGGGGTCTGGTCGAAGGGCATGTTGCGGGAGGTGGCGCTGAAGCGCTCCTTGATCTGGTCCTCGCAGGCCCGATCTCCGCACCACATGGCCTTGGCGTAGCCGCCGTTCACCTGTTCGCCCAGCTCGTCCATATTGGTGACGACCTTGGTGTGGGCCTGGCGGAAATCATCGGCGATTTTGAACATGTTGGCGGTGATGTCGTCCATCATCTTGACCAGAGCTTCGCCCAGGCCCTCCAGGGGCAGAGAGGTCTTTTCAAACGTATCGCGCCGCACGATCATGGCCGCGCCCTTTTCGATATCCCGGGGACCGATTTCCACGCGGACGGGCACGCCCTTGAGCTCCCACTCGTTGAACTTAAAGCCGGGAGAGACGTTGTCGCGGTCGTCCAGCTTGACGCGCAGGCCGGCGGCCTTGAGGGAAGCGGCCACTTCCTCGCACTTTTCCAGGACGCCGCCCTTATGGGCCGCCACGGGCACCAGCACCACCTGGTAGGGGGCCACGGCGGGCGGGAGCTTGAGGCCGCGCTCGTCGCCGTGGGTCATGATGATGGCGCCGATCAGGCGGGTGGAGACGCCCCAGCTGGTCTCATGGCAGTATTCGAGCTTGCCTTCCTTGCTCAGATACTGGACGTTGTAGGGCACGGAGAAGTTGGTGCCGAAGTTGTGGGAGGTGCCGGCCTGCAGGGCCTTGCCGTCCTGCATCATGGCCTCAATGGAGTAGGTGGCCCGGGCGCCGGCGAACTTTTCCTTTTCGGACTTCTGGCCGCAGAACACGGGCATGGCCAGCTCCTGCTCGGCAAAATCGCGGTAGACATAGAGCATCTGCATGGTTTCCTGCTCCGCTTCTTCCGCCGTGGCGTGGACGGTATGGCCCTCCTGCCACCAGAACTCCGCCGTGCGCAGGAAGGGACGGGTGGTCTTTTCCCAGCGCATCACCGAGCACCACTGGTTGTATTTGAGGGGCAGGTCCCGCCAGGACTCGACCCACTTGGAGAACATCGTGCAGAAGATGGTTTCGCTGGTGGGACGCACTGCCAGGCGCTCCTGCAGCTTTTCGGTGCCGCCCTGGGTGACCCAGGCCACTTCGGGAGCAAAGCCCTCCACGTGCTCCGCCTCTTTGAGCAGCAGGCTTTCCGGGATCAGCATGGGCATGGCCACGTTTTCATGGCCGGTTTCCTTGAAGCGCCGGTCCAGGCCGTCATGAATCAGTTCCCAGATGCGGTTGCCATAGGGCTTCATGGCCATGCAGCCGCGGACGGGGGTATAGTCCATCAGATCCGCCATGGTGACCACGTCGGTGTACCACTGGGAAAAATCCTTGTCCCGGGGGGTGATATGGGTGACGAACTCCTGCTTTTTGTCTGCCATCTTTCTTGCTCCTTTAAAAAATAAAATAGCCCCCGCCATTCATGCAGGGACGAAGCGCGCTTCGCGGTACCACCTTGCTTGACGGCCGAAGCCGCCCACTTTAACGCCCGATAACGGGGGCCGCCGGCAGCCGGAGGGCTGCAGAACGACAGGGAATGGGTGCGGAAGCAAGTTTACGCGCTTTCAGCCTGGGCGCGTTTCTCTGTGCCGGGCAGCCGCCGCGGGTCCCCTGGGGTTTCAAAAACCGATTGCATTATACAAAATCCGCGCTGGTTTTGCAAGGGGAAAATTCTCTTTGCAGCAGGGGGCTTACGGGTCCTGATCTTCATTTGCGCCGCCGCTCAGCTCCGCCTCGATTTCCTCAATCGTCGGAAGGCTTCCCTTAAAGTTTTCCGGGACCAGGCGCGTCAGCTCATAGCTCGATACGCCCAGGGGCTGACTGCTGGACTCCAGGGCGTACTGGGCTTGCACCTTATCCATCTCCTTACAGACCAGGAGGCCCAGGGTCGGCTGGTCCTGCGCCGTTTTCATCTGGTGATTGACCGCCACGACGTAGGTGCCCAGCTGCCCCATATGCCCGGGCTCGAATTTCGTTGCCTTGACCTCCACCACCACATAGCAGTGCAGGCGGACATGATAGAACAGCAGGTCAATGAACCCTTCCGTTTCCCCGATCTCCACCCGGACTTCCCGGCCGATAAAGGCAAACCCCGTTCCCAGCTCCAGAAGGAATTTTTCCGCGTTGTCCAGCAGGGCGTCTTTGAGCTCCTTTTCGTCATATCGGTCCCGGATGGTCAGAAAATCAAAGCTGTACGGGTCCTTTGTAATCGCCTGAGCCAGATCGCTCTGCACCGCCGGAAGCGTGAGGGTAAAATTCGTAACCGCCTTTCCCTGCCGCTCGTACAGGTCCGTATCCAGCTGGTTCAGCAGCACCGCCCGGGACCAGTTGTTTTCGATGGTCTTTCGGACATAGAAGAGGGCTTTTTGCGGGTTGTCCCTGCAGGCGTTCATCAACACCACATGATGTCCCCAGGGAATTAAAAATATGCTTTCAAGACCCATTCCGTCAACAAGCTGTTGACGATTTTGAAAACTTCTCCATTCGTCAACAGTTTGTGGACGATTTCCGGCTTCCGGATATAATTCATAAAAATACCGCATATATTTCAGATTGGTCACAGAAAAAGAATGAACTTCCGGAAACAGTTCTTTCAAATCTGTACTGACAGACTGATAAAAACCGCTGCCATATCTGGCACTTTCGCTCATGGCCGCAATGTCCTTGCCCAAAGACCAGTAAAAGCGCAGCATTTCCGCGTTGACATGGACCGCCGCCTTGATCTGGCTTTGGCGGAACCTTTTGCTGACCTCCTGCAACCAGGAACGGTATTGATCGTCCGATTTGATCAGGGCGCTGCTCATGCTCTTCCCTCCCTCAATCATCTGAAATCAGTATATCCGTTTTCCTCATGGATTTCAAGACCTTGCTTGAGAGGAAAGGTAACAGCAATCATTCTTCCTGGACCTACAGACAAAAAAATTTTTTTCAAATCCTTTTTGCCCTTTTCTGACAGAAGACCAGGACATCCCCGCGGCATACAAGCCTGGAAACAAAAACTCCCACGGGGATGAGCCCCGTAAGAGTTTGCTTTCTTATGCTTCTTTCCTTCGCATAAGCATCATCTGCCAGGCAATGGTAAGCAAAGCGTAAATGGCAAGTGCTACCAAAAGTATGCTCAGGAGATCCCTCTCCATAAAAAAGCTTGTGGTCTTCATTCCTTTCAAAAGAAGATGCGACAGGATATAAGAAATTGGTGCAAAGAACAATTGGCGCAGAATCCAACTATATGTCCAATTCCTCAGGATTCCCCAAATCAGTCCGCATATTCCGGCTGCTACAAGTGCAATCATAAGATAATAGGCCAGTGCAAGACGCGGAAGGATTTCCACGCCACCTTTCATGGGCGTTCCCCACAGTAATGTTTGTGGTTGCTCAAGCCCATAGATTAAGCGATCAGGTACGGGGAAGATGGTTGATTCATAATATGACTGAGCAAGATGATCGGAATGCTGGTTTGTGCTTAGAGCCTGAATAAACAAAGTATGTGTGCCGTCATCATCCACCACAATGTGTTCTTCAAATCCATTAACGATGCTATTCACGTTCAGAACAAGACCCTCGTCTGTAAGTTTAGCAGGATCAGGCGCTGTTGTTGGCGAAGGGGTAACGGATTTACCGGTTTCAGGATTTCGCTCATCAACGACTGCATCTTCCGGTTGATATGTTTTTACTCCGACAACCTCAATTAACCCGTTCTGCCAAGGGATCAGCTGAATGGCCGTTGTTCGGAAGAAATAGGTATATACCCCAACGAAGACGATCAGCGCGGCCAGGGCGGCGGCATACTGGCGTTTTTTCCGAATCTGTTTCTTCAAGTTTTGAAGTGGTCTGACCGTATCAACAGGTTTCTCCGGCGGAGCGTTCATGGCAGAGAGTTTTTCCCTGCAATCAGCGCACTCGTTCAGATGCTCCTCGATAAGAGCTTTCGTCTCCTGCTCAACCATGTTTTCTGCATACAGCGGCAGCAAATCACGTGTAACAGCGCAAGGCAGTTTCATGGTCATTCCTCCATTTTCTTCTTGATCTTCGCGCGGGCCCTGTGATAGACGACACAGGCCCAATTTTCCGATTTACCAAAGAGCTCTCCTATATCCCGAAAGCTTAACTGCCCCAAGGTTCGGAGTGTGAAAACTTCCCGATACGGCTCCTCCAGGTGATGGAGATACCGGTGGATGCGCATGCTTTCGTCCTGACGCACGATCGCTTCTTCCGGTCCGGCGGACGGATCCGGAATCGGCAGGGCGTCGTCCATCGGCAGCTCTTCTTTCTTTCGCTGCTTTGAAAGCCACAGATTCTTGGCAATGGCGCAGAGCCAGCTTTTGAGACTGCTTTTCCCCTGAAATTGGTCCAGCTTTCTCAAGGCCTTAAAAAAGGTCTCCTGGGCAAGCTCCTCAGCAATCTGATGATTTCCGGAGAGTGAGAGCGCATAACGGTATACCGAGTCGAAGTAGTTTTGATAGATCTGATCAAAATCATCGGGATGCATCGGGCTCTCAACCTCCTTTCTCTTTATTAGACGCAGATCTTGAAGAAATCTTACAGATATCTCAAAATATTCAGAATCGGCCCTTAAAACGTCGCCCCTTTGTTATACACGATTTCCGGCTGATCATCCATACCCAATTTATCATCACAAAAACACAAGCGCCCGTCTCTTGAGCCCGCACTGGCACGGGATCAAGAGACGGGCGCTTGTGTTATCCAGAGGCGTTTCTTCCAAAAAACGGCCTCTCCCTGACAATAAACTTTGTTTTTTCTCCGGGAGAGGCTGTTATATCTTTATTTCAGATGATGCGCTTCCACCGACAGGGTGACCGGGGCGTCGGCGGCGAAGGTGATTCCGTCTGCGGACAGGGGGGTGGGAATCAGGGAGGTAACGGCCCTTTCGCCGCCGTTGATGAACAGCTCGACGCTTTCCTTGTCCAACAGCAGCCGCAGGGTCAGCGCCCCATTCCGGACCTCCGCCCGGACGTGGCGGGTGTGGACGATGTCCCGGTGGGAGCCGCCGCGGCTGCGGTCGAACACCAGCTCGCCCCGGGCCAGGTCGCAGCGGATCTGGACGTAATGCTCATCATCCCGGGCGACGCGGAGGGTAAAGCGGCGGCAGGCGGAGCCTTCCGTATGCAGGGTGACCGTCATATCCAAAAGCCTTCCCTGGACGCCCGGGAGGGAAGCTTCCTCCCGCACCGTCACGCGCTCGTGGGTCACGGTGTCCTGCCACAGGCCCTCGATTTCCCGGGCCGGGCGCTGCATGAGGCGTCCGTTTTCCACCCACAGCTCCCGGGGCACGGACATCTGCGCGTACCAGGGATGGCGGCGCGGAGCTTCCTTGCAGGTCTCCCAGTTGTCCATCCAGCCGATCATGATCCGCCGGCCATCCGGGGCCAGGAGGGTCTGGGGGGCGTAGAAATTGAGACCGTGGTCGACCGGCTGGACCGCCCGGCGTTCAAAGCGGCAGTCCTTTTCGTCCCAGTCTCCCAGGAGGCAGACGGTGCCGAAGCCCGCGTGGAACTCCTCCCTGGCGTGCATTTCCTGCGGGCTGACCAGCAGGATCTGTTTGCCGTCCAGCGGGAAAAAGTCCGGACATTCCCACATCCGGCCGTACTCGCAGGAGCTCGCGTCGATCTCGCCCACGAAGCGCCAGTCCAGCCCGTCCGGGCTTTCCAGCAGTACGACCGTGCCCTGCCGGGCCTCGTGGCGGTTGCCGGCCACCATGCGGTACATGCCGTCCCGGTCCCGCCAGACCTTGGGGTCTCTGAAATCAAACTCGCTGTAACCCTCGGGCAGATGGGCGTGACGAACGACGGGGTTCAGCAGGGACTTTTCAAAGTCCGTCCCATCCCCCACTGCGACGCACTGGGCCTGGGTTTCCCGGCGGAAGGTACCCGCGGGCTGGACGCCGGTGTAGACCAGCATCAGCTGACCGTCCGGCATTTCCACGGCGCTGCCAGAAAAGCAGCCGCCGGCGTCCGCCGCCGTGTCCGGCGCCAGGGCGCAGGGCATGTACGTCCAGTGCACCAGGTCATCGCTCACGGCGTGGCCCCAGTGCATCGGCCCCCACTGCCGGGAAAAGGGATGATACTGATAAAACAGATGATACTGTCCTTTATAATAACAGAAGCCATTGGGGTCGTTCATCCAGCCCACCAGCGGGGTCAGATGGAAGAGCGGCCGCTCGCCGGCCGGCAGTTTCATCGCCTGCTCCCGCTCGAATGCCCGGACTCTTTCCAGGGGCGTCGGGTTTTTGCTCATGGGAACCTCCTGCTTGGGGGAACTTCAAGAATACCGGGAGCCGGTGAACCGGCTCCCGGCAGACAATTATATCAGAAATGTCATCAGGCAACAATGGAAGATATGCAAGCTTTTTCGCCAAGGGGGGACTTTCGTCCTCCCTTGCGTAAGGTTTTTTACTTAGCAGCGACGTAACGGTCGTACACGGTCTGGTAGATGTCCAGCAGGGTGCTCATGCCGCAGCGCTCGAGGTAAGCCTTGTAGGAATCCCATTCGGCGTCGGTGGGGCCGCCGTTCTTGATCCAGAGGGCTTCCTGCTCGGAGACGGCGCGCTCAAAGTCGGCGCGGTAGAAGTCGATGTCGTCCAGCTCGGCTTCGGTGAACACGCAGTCCTGCGGATAGAAGGAGAAGTCCTTGACGAAGGTGAACCAGTAGTCATAGGTGTCGGCCAGACGCTGCTGGGCGCGGGGTTCCATTTCCCAGACGTCGTTGTAATACTGGGAGAGGATCAGCTTGGGACCGGCCACTTCCATCTGGCCCTTGAGTTCGCCGGAGGATTTGTTGAACTTTTCGCGGGCTTGTTCGTCGGTGATGGAGTTCCACTGGCCCTTGTCGTTCTTTTCGGTGAAGAAGACGCCGATGGGGCCGTACTGCAGCTGCATCACGTTCTCGCCGATGTACCACAGGTCATAGAAGGAAAGGAGCTTGGCGGGGTCCTTGCACTCGCGGGTGACGGAGAGCTGGCCGGCGTTGATCGCGCCGCCGGTGCGCAGGGTCACGTTGCTGGTGCCGTCGGGGCCGGTCAGGATGGGCAGGTACACATAGTCCGCGGCGTGCGGTCCCATGATCTCGTTGATTTCCCACCAGGTGGAGACGCCCACGCGGCCGCCGCTGCACTTGGCGATCAGCTGGTTGGTGTCCTGGGAGAACATTTCAAGGTCCATCAGGCCTTCGGCGTACCAATCGTGGAAGTAGGTGACAGCGGCGCGGTAGCCGTCGTCGTCGGACACGAAGTTGACCTTGCCGTCCTTGTCGACCACCAGGTCCATGCAGACGTCGTTGATCCAGTTGGTGAAGCCGAAGCCGGCATAGAACACATTCTGGCCCCAGCACCACTCGTCAAAGCCGGTGCTCATGGGGATGGTGGAACCGGCGGCGTTGCCGTAGATCTTGGCGGACATGTCGTTTTCCTTGAAGGCCACCAGGGCGTCGTGGAGCTCGTCCAGAGTGGTGGGGACAGCCAGTCCCAGGTCGTCCAGCCAGACCTTGTTGATCATGGAGAACTGGGGAATGGAGAAGATGGAGTAATCCTTTTCACGGCCGATGCCGGCGGTGCCCATCTGCTCGCCGGAGGGCAGGCCGTAGATCTTGCCGTCGCTCATGGTGATGGCGGCGCGGATTTCCGGATGCGCTTCCAGGATGGCGGAGAGGTGGGGCATCACTTCGGGGGTGATGTAGGGGGTCAGGTCGATGAAGGTGCCGGCGGCGCCGTAGCGCATGAGGTCAAAGTTGCTGAAGCCGACCGCCTGGAAGGCGTCGATGGGCGTCTTGCTGGCGGCGTTGCCACTGATGCGGGTGCCGACCACTTCGCCAAGGCTGTCAGACCAGGTGTCCCAGGTGATCTTGACGCCGGCCTGCTCCTGCATGGCGTTGAGTACTACGTTGCCGTCATAGCCGCCGGACAGGGCGGAGATGCCGCTCAGGACGTTGAAGGCCACCGGTTCGTCCGCCGATGCGACGGCCGCGACGGAAACCAGCATGATCAGCGCCAGGAACAAAGATACGAGCTTCTTCATGGGGAACCTCCTTATGGTAGTTGAAAATTGTTTGAAGCATCCTTCGATGCTGGGAAACGGATTCGAGGTAGGAGGGAGAAGGTAGGAGGTAGGAGGTGAATGGTCGTCACTATAAACCTCAGCGAACGCAGTGAGCGTTACCTCCTACCTTAGCGAGCGCGAGCGAGCGCTCCCTCCTACCTTAGCGAGCGTGAGCGAGCGCTCCCTTCTACCTTAGCGAGCGACAGCGAGCGCTCCCTTCTACCTTAGCGAGCGACAGCGAGCGCTCCCTTCTACCTTAGCGAGCGCGAGCGAGCGCCCCCTCCTACCTGGCTTTAGCCCTTGACCGCTCCGGCCATGAGGCCTTTTTCAAAGTACTTCTGGACGAAGGGGTAGGCAATCAGCATGGGGGCGGCGGCGACGATGATGGAGGCGAACTTGATCATTTCCGTCATCTTGTTGAGCTCGGCGTAGCCGCCGGAAATCATGCTGGCCTGGGAAGCGGAAGCGGAGGACTTGATCAGGATGTTGCGCAGCACCAGGGGCAGGGGGGCCTGCTCGTTGGTCATGTAGATCAGGGCGGTGAACCAGTCGTTCCAGTAGGCCACCATGGAGAAGATCACCATAACGGAGAGGATCGGCAGGCTCAGCGGGATGATCATGGAGAAGAAGATGCGGAAGTGGCCCGCGCCGTCGATGCTCGCGGCTTCCTTGAGGGACATGGGGATGCTGTTTTCAAAGTAGTTGCGGGCGATGATCGCGTTGCTGACCGCCACGCCGCCCGGCAGGAACATGGCCCAGATGGTCTGCATGATGCCGGTCTTCTGCACGATCAGGTAGGTGGGGATCAGGCCGCCGCCAAAGTACATGGTGATGATGAAGAAGATGCTGATGAGCTTCTTGCCCGGCAGGGTGGAAACGGACAGCGGATAGGCCACCAGGTAGATCAGCGCCACGGAGTAGATGGTGCCGACCACCGTGTACAGGATGCTGTTGCCGTAGCCGCGGACGATGTTGGGCTCGGCGAACACCGCCTTATAGCCGTCCAGGGTCGCCTGGCTGGGCAGGAAGAAGGTCTTGCCCGCGTACACGTCGTAGGGGTCCGAGAACGAGGCCACCAGCACGTAGTACAGCGGATACGCCACGATCAGAAGGATCAGGAGGGAGAAAACGATCAGGATGATGTCGCTGGTGCGGTCGCTCAGGCCGCCGAGCTCACCCTGCTTTCTTCTGGAAAGAACTGACATAGTGTTTTCCTCCCTTCCGTTACACGAAGTTGACGTCGCCGAATTTCTTGGCGATGCGGTTGACGATCACCAGCAGCACGATGTTGATGGCGGTGTTGAACAGGCCGACGGCGGTACCCAGCTCATATCGGGCGCTGACGATGCCCTGCTCGTACACGTAAATGGCGATGATGTCGCTGGTGGCCCGGTTCAGGTCCGTCTGCAGGAGGTAGGCCTTTTCAAAGCCGACGTTCATGATGCCGGAGGCGCTCATGATCAGCTGCAGGATGATCATCGGCAGCAGGCAGGGAATGTCGATGCGCAGGATGCGCTGGAAGACGGAGGCCCCGTCCACCTTGGCCGCCTCGTACAGGGAGGTGTCGATGCTCGACAGCGTGGCCAGGTAGATGATGGTGCCCCAGCCGGCTTCCTGCCAGATGCCGCTGGCCACGTAGATGGTGCGGAAGGCGCTGGACTCGGTGAGAAAGTCGATCTTCGTGCCGGCGATCAGGTTGATCAGGCCGCCCGAGGGGGACAGGAAGATGCGCAGCATACCGCAGATGACCATGGTGGAAATAAAGTGCGGGGCGTAAATGACCGTCTGCACGGTGCGCTTGAGCTTCTGGAACCGCAGCTGGTTGAGGACCAGGCTCAGGATGATCGGCACCGGGAAGCCCCACAGAAGGGAATACAGGCTCAGCTTCACGGTGTTCCACAGCATCCGGTCGAAGTTGGGCGCCCGGAAGAAGCGCTCGAACCACTTCCAGCCCACCCACGGGCTGCCGGTGATGCCCAGGCCCGGATTGTAGTTGCGGAAGGCGATCTGGATGCCGTACATGGGGCCGTACTTGTACACGACGGTGATGACCACCGGGATCAGCAGCAGCACGTAAAGCTGCCAGTGATCTGCGATGCGTTGGCCCAGCCCTTTCTGCTTGACACGCCGGGGAGCAACGGACGAAGTCATATGCATTCCTCCTGTTCGATAGAATCCGTTTCATGAAACGTTTCATGATTTCGTGCATAAAATATCACAGGCCGGGCCGCTTGTCAACAGAAATTTTGGCTTTTCTGAACAAATTTTTCCCAGATTCTCCGTAAACGTTTGCGCAAAAGAATATTTCTATATGCAGAAGAAAAACAAGCCGCGCTTCTTGACGTTTGTTCGTGAAAATGTTATCATCATTTCATGAAATTTAATGAAGCGAGGAATGTATCTTTGGCAAGAGTAAGAAACGCCCCGACCATGGCGGACGTCGCCCGGGAAGCCGGGGTCGCCCTGGGCACCGTCTCCCGGGTGGTCAACGGCCAGCCGGTCGGCGCAGAATTCAAAGCCCGGGTCGACGCGGCCATTCAGAAGCTGGGCTACCGCTACAACAGCAGCGGCCGGGTGCTGCGCACGGACCGCACCAACACCGTCGCCCTGATCATCCCCAACACCATCAACCCCTACTTCGCCCTGCTGGTGCACCACGTCAACATGGCGCTGGAAAAGCGGGATTACAAGATGCTGCTCTGCTTTACCGAATACGACCGCAGCCGGGAGGCGGAGTTTATCCGCATGGCGGAGCAGAACCGCGTGGACGGCGTCATCGCCCTGACCTACAACCCGGACCTGGTCATCCCGGAGGACATCCCCTTTGTGACCATCGACCGTTTCTTTTCCGTCTCGGTGCCCTGCGTGGCGGCGGACAACTTTGGCGGCGGGGCCCTTGCCGCCAGGAAACTGAAAGAACTGGGCTGCCGCAGCGCCGCCTTCCTGCGCATCGGCTCCACGCTGACCAACGAGCCCAGCAAGCGCAAGGACGGCTTTGTCAGCGCCTGCGTGGAAACGGGCCTTCCGTTTGAGGTGATGGCCCTCGAAGACGGCCAGCCGCTCAGCGAGTTTGAGCGCTTCCTGACCGCCCATTATCACGATGGGCGTCTGGACTTTGACGGCCTTTTCATCGGCACGGACTCCCTGGCCTGGCAGGTCATCCGGATGCTCCGGAAGCTGAACCTCCGCGTCCCCGAGGACGTGCAGGTGATCGGCTTTGACGGCATCCGCATGTTCGGCGATCAGGAGCTCACCGTGTCCACCATCGTCCAGCCCGTGCAGGAAATCGCCGAAACCTGCGTCCATACCGTGCTGAGCAAGCACCTGTCCAACGTACCATCCCTGATCTGCCTGCCGGTTCACTACGAATACGGCGGGACGACCCGCGAAGAAAAAGGAGAGATCCGCCATGTTTGACGTCATTGCCCTGGGCGAGCTGCTGATCGACTTCGCCCCCAAATCCGTAAACGAGGCAGGCTATCCCGTCCTGTCCGCCAACCCCGGCGGAGCGCCGGGCAACTTCCTGGCGGCGCTGACAAAATACGGCTGCCGCACCGCCATGATCGGCAAGGTCGGAGACGACGCCTTCGGCCGCCTGCTCACCCAGACCCTGGCGGACGCCGGGATCGAAACCCGGGGCATTGTTTCCGACCCCGCGGTGTTCACCACCCTTGCCTTCGTTTCCCTGGACGAAAACGGCAACCGGGATTTCAGCTTCGCCCGAAAGCCCGGGGCCGACACCTGTTTAAGGCCCGAGGAAATCGACGAGGGCCTGCTGGAAGACGCGAGGGTCTTCCATTTCGGTACCCTGTCCCTGACGGACGAGCCCGCCGCCTCCGCCACCCGGCAGGCTGTTTCCCTGGCCAAACGCCTCGGCCTGCTGGTGAGCCTGGACCCGAACCTGCGCAAACCCCTCTGGAAGCGGGAGGAGGACGCCCGGGCGGCCATGGAGTGGAGCCTGCGCCAGGCGGACATCGTCAAGATCAGCGACGAAGAGATCGAATGGCTCTGGGGCCTCTCCCCCGAGGAAGGGGCGCAGAAGCTGATCCGTGAATACGGGGTGTCCCTGGTCTACGCCACCCTCGGCCCCAAGGGCTGCCACGCCGTTACCAAGTCCGCCGCCGTCACCGTGCCGAGCCCCGCCGGCATCCATGTGGTCGATACCACCGGCGCGGGGGACATTTTCGGCGGCAGCGCCATGAGCCGCTTCCTGAAGCTGAACAAAGCCCCCGCCGAGCTGACGGAGGAAGAGCTGCGTGAAATCGTCCGGTTTGCCTGCACCGCCGCCAGCCTCTCCACCCAAAAACACGGCGGCATCACCTCGGTGCCGGAAGAAGCGGACGTGTGGGAGCGGGCAAACGCATGACACGCCGCATTCTGATTACGGCCTTTGAGCCCTTCGGCGGGGAAGCTGTCAATACGTCGGCGGAGGTCCTCCGCCTGCTGCCGGAAAAGCTCTCTGACTGGGCCGTGCAAAAGGCCCTGCTGCCGGTGGTCTTTGGCCGGGCGGCGGAAGAGGCGCTGAAAACCCCGGCGGATCTGATCGTCCTGCTCGGCGAGGCGGGCGGCCGCCGGACGGTGACCCCCGAGCTGCGCGCCCGGAACTTCCGCGACGCCCGGATCCCGGACAACGCGGGACACCAGCCCCGGCAGGAAAAGATCCTGGAAATGGGCCCGGAAACCTACGAGACCCCCGTGCCCGTGGAAGCCCTCTGCTGCCAGATGCAACAGGAGGGCTTCGACATCGAACCCTCCCAGGACGCAGGCGCCTACGTCTGCAACGATACCTTCTACCTGACCGGCCTCCAAAGCCCCGCCCCGGTTTCCTTCATTCACGTCCCCGCCCAGCCGGACCAGGCGGCAGCCTACGCCAGAACGGTCGCCCGGGTGATTGAGCTGGCCATCGAGGCGGTCTTTCATGTTTCTGTGTGAGACGGCGCAAATCAGGATGAACATAAAAGGCTGGCCGCGGATTTTGACGCGGCCAGCCCTCTTTTGTTTTCATTGCTACAGGGACTCCGATTCCAGAAAAGCTCTCAGGTTGATATGCCGGACAGTGCTGGTGGAATAGTCGATTTCATCATTGGTAATCAGAATCTTCTGTCTGGCGTTGTCCAGCCCGTTGAAGGCTTCAAATTCCCGCTGATAGGCTTTTTCATTGACCACACTGTGCGCCACCTGGATCAGGTATTCTTTACCGGCCTTGGATGCGATAAAGTCAATCTCCCTGCCCGCGTTATCGTAGAGCATGACGCTGTACCCGCGATAGATCAGTTCCAGATACACGATGTTTTCCAGGTTGTGGTCGATGTCAAAGCGATTGTCCGGGCAGCGGATGGAATTCAGCGCCACATCCCCGTCATAGCATTTTCTGTAAAACTGCAGCTCCTGTTTCGTTTTGGTGGAGTGCTGTTTCATCAGTTCCACAGCGTAGGCTTTTTCCAGGTATTCCACATATTTGATGATCGTATGCAGCGAGCATTTTTCCTTCTGGCTCACCGCCTTGTAAATAGAATGATAGGACAGGATTCTGCCGTTGGAACGCAGGACAAAATCCGCAACGGCGCGGAACAGAGTCTCCTTTCTGATCTTGAATCGGCGGATAATATCCTTGTAGATAATCGTTTCATCAATATCTTCCAGGTAGCGGGTCAACGCCTCCCCGTCATATTCAAGCCTCTTTGGAAAGCCGCCCCAAATCAAATAATCGGTTACGGAAAGCTTCCGGCCCAGTTCGGCGGCATATTCCTGAAGTTCCTTCCACACGAAGGGACGCACCTGAAAGGAGACATACCGCCCGCTCAGCGCTTCGGTAAATTCGGAAGACAGCAATTTGGAATTGGAACCCGTAATGAAAATGGAGCAGTTTTCCAGCCTCAGCGTCTGGCAGACATCCTGCCAGTTTTCTACTTCCTGAATCTCGTCCAGAAAGACATAGCATTTTCCATCCTTGCGGTGTTCGTCCACATACCGGATCACATGATCTGCGCTCGGCAGCATGGTGCGGACCCTCGTGCTCTCAAACTCCAGAAAAATCACATTGTCCGTTTTCCCGGAGAGGCTTTCGGCAAGCTGTTTCAGAATCGTGGACTTACCGCAGCGCCGGATGCCGGTGATCACTTTGATCAGATCGTCCTCCAGAAACGGAGCAATCTGGGCCAAATAATGCTCTCTTCGTATCATGTCGATCCCTCCATGTGCATTATACTGCAAACTTTTTCCTTTTTCAATCATTTTGTGCATTATAGTGCAAACTTTTCTAATTTTTAGAATTTTTGTGCACTATAGTGCAAACTTTTTCTGATTTCAGCAAAAGTTTGCAGTAGGCTGTCCCGGGAAGAACGCAAAAAGGCCGTGAGCCGCGGAGATTGTCCGTGCTCACGGCCTTTTTTAGATGAAAGATGGATTACCTTTTGACGTTGAACGCCTTCATGCCGGGATAGACGGCGCTGGCGCCCAGTTCTTCCTCGATGCGGAGGAGTTGGTTGTACTTGGCCACGCGCTCGGTGCGGGAGGGAGCGCCGGTCTTGATCTGGCAGGTGTTCAGAGCGACCGCCAGGTCCGCGATGGTGGTGTCCTCGGTCTCGCCGGAGCGGTGAGAGGTCACGGCGGTGTAGCCTGCCTTGTGAGCCATCTTGATGGCTTCCAGGGTCTCGGAGACGGAGCCGATCTGGTTCAGCTTGATCAGCACGGCGTTGCCGGCACCCAGGGAGATGCCCTTGCCCAGCCGCTCGGTGTTGGTCACGAACAGGTCGTCGCCGACCAGCTGGACACGGCCGCCCAGTTCCTTGGTCATGGCCTGCCAGCCTTCCCAGTCTTCCTCGTCCAGACCGTCTTCGATGGAGATGATCGGGTACTTGTCGACCAGGCTCTTCCAGTGGGCGATCAGCTCGGCGGAGGTGTACTCGGTGCCGGCCTTGGGCAGCTTGTAGAAGCCCTTGCCTTTTTCGCTCTTCCATTCGGAGGAAGCGGCGTCCATGGCGAGCATGAAGTCCTTGCCGGGCTGATAGCCGGCCTTCTTGATGGCGTCCAGAATGGTCTCGATGGTCTCTTCGTCGGAAGAGAGGTTGGGAGCGAAGCCGCCCTCGTCACCCACGGAGGTGGCCAGGCCCTTCGCCTTCAGGATGGAGGCCAGGGCGTGGAAGACTTCCGCGCACCAGCGGAGCGCTTCCTTGAAGGAAGGAGCGCCGACGGGCATGATCATGAATTCCTGCGTGTCGACAGTGTTGGTGGCATGCGCGCCGCCGTTGAGGATGTTCATCATCGGGACGGGCAGGCGGTTGCCGCTGATGCCGCCCAGGAAGCGGTACAGCGGGATGTCCAGGCTGGTGGCCGCCGCGCGGGCACAGGCGATGGAGACAGCCAGGATGGCGTTGGCGCCCAGGTTGCTCTTGTCCTTGGTGCCGTCCGCTTCGATCATCGCGGCGTCGATGGCGTAAATATCGGAAGCGTCCATGCCCAGCAGGGTGTTGTTGATGACGGTATTGATGTTTTCGACCGCCTTCTGCACGCCCTTGCCCAGATAGCGGGCCTTGTCGCCGTCACGCAGCTCGAGGGCCTCAAATTCGCCCGTGGACGCGCCGCTGGGCGCCATGCCGCGGCCGACGGTGCCGTCGATCAGCGTTACTTCCGCTTCAACGGTGGGGTTTCCGCGGGAGTCGAGAATCTCGCGGCCGATGACCTGTTCAATCTCCAGATAAGCCATGGGAATCATCCTTTCTGATTCGGCGGGATGGCGCTTTCCTGCGCCATCCAAAACAATTTGAATATGAGGGAAAAGCGGCGCTTGGTCCCTTTTCCCGCACGAAAGATTATAACATCCCGCATGGTTTTGTCAAGCGGTCAGAAAGCGGGAGAAACAGGCGTTTTTCTCGCCTTTCCCGGGGATTGTACTGAAAAACCATCATTTCTGCGGGTTCAGGTGGTCCGTGAGGCGTACCTCCACCGAGATCCGGCGATTGTCCTGCTTGGTAAAGATCAGCGTGCGCCAGGTGCCGTCCGCGTTCCGCACCCCGATCTTGGCGCTGGCTCCCTCCGCCGCGCCAAGGTTCAGACGGACCTCCTCCCCGTTCAGGGAAAGGAAACGGCCGGTGTTCCCCCGGTCCGCCCGGGGCGTACCGCCCATCGACACGGTAAATGTATCCAGCCTGGGGGGCAGGGTCAGGCTGGCGCCGTCCGCCGTCGCCCGGCCCTCCTGCCTGCTCTGGCGGGTGACGACGGAAAGCGTCACGCTGAGATTGGAAAGCATCTCCTGGGTCAGGCACCCCGCGTCCCCGCCGCCCTTTTGGCCGGACTCCTGGGGGCGCAGGGTGATGCCCGTGACGAGGCCCTCTTCCACCGTGACCGAGCAGCCGGAAAACAGCCCCTTCATCAGGGCCGTGAACCCTGCTTCATTCGGCAGCATCCGGGCAGATGTGTCCCCGTAGCTCCACGCGGAGGCCGCGCCGGAATCGGTCTTAAACAGGAGGCCTTCCCCGGTCAGATAGTCCATGGAGGGGACCAGGCGGTATGCCCCGTCCGTAAGGCCCGCCGGGGCGGCAAGGGCCTTTTTTTCAGTCGCCTCCGGGGCCGCCTGGACAGAAGTGCTGGTAGGAACTTCTTCCTCTTCCAGGAAAAAGCTGCTCAGCGGCTCATAGCCCATCGGGGCGACCAGTGCGTCCCAGTCCTCCGGCAGCCGGATCTCCAGGGTGACGGTGCCGCCGCCGGGCAGGACCATGAACTTGTTCCGCGCCGGGTCGCCGGCGATCAGGAAGGCCGTCTGCCCCTTCTGCATGGCGGCGATGGTTTCCATCTGCCCGCTTTCGGTCAGCCCCTCCAGCCACGGGGGCGTATCCGTTAAGGCCGCCTGCTCCTGCGGGTCGCGGAGCAGCTGCTCATAGTATTCCTCAAACGTATATTGCCCGCTCTGCGCGCTGCCAGTATTGGCCCAGTAATTGGCGTAGGCCCGCATGTACAGGGGCCTTCTGGCAGCGGCGATCAGGTCGTCCTCCAGGGCCTCTTTGCTCGGGTAGCCCTCCTTCAGGGCGGCGGCGACCGGCTCGGTCAGCAGCACCGTGCGCGGCACCTGGGGGTTCGTGTTGCCCAGGCCGTTTTGCTGCTTTTCGGTGATGTCGAAGGCCAGCAGCCGCATGATCTGCTCCGGGTCGTCCGTGGCGGGGGTGACGTTGTTGCCCCAGGAAAGAGCCGAGGCCGCGGTCACGGTATTCGTGTTCAGCGAATAGCCCTGGGAAGCGTGATACGGCGTCCAGCCCGCCCGCATACATGCCTCCTCGTCCTCTGAAAAGACGAAGGGGGGCAGATAGCCGAAGGTGCCCATGCGGTTTTCCTGCACATAGTAGCCGCCCAGGTTCAGCATCATCAGGTCGATGAAGCGGCCCAGGGCCTTGTTCACCCGTCCGCTGATCATGCCCTGGCCGCAGTCGATGCCCAGCTGGCGGGCGAGCGGCCCGTTCAGCCACGCGTAGGGCGCCCAGCCGTGGGTGCTGGCCAGGGGCCTGCGCCATTCCCTGTCGTTCAGGGCCTGGGTCAGCGCGACGCAGACGGGCGTCAGCTCCTTGGGCACCCCGGCCATCACCGCGTTGACCACGGCGGTATAGACCGTGCACTCCCGGTAGGCCAGCGGGTACACGCCCAGCGTTTCCTCCGCCGGATAGGGAGTGAAGCGCAGGTACTCCCGGACCGCCGCGTCCGTCGGCGGGACGACGGGCAGGCCGTCCGTCCACCCGTTGACCTGGCAGAACTCCTGCACCTCGTCAAAGGTGCCGGTATAGATCACTTCGTCATAAGGCCGCTTTCCGTCAGAGGCGTAGCGGGCCGCTTCCTCCTTCGTGATGGGCTCCGTCAGGGCCGGAACAATCTGCGGCCAGACGACTTCCCGGGTGTAGCGGCGCAGCTCCTCTTCCGAGTGGGAAGCAAAGGCCCCCGGATATTCCGCCGTCCGCAGTACGGGAACGCCCCGGTTGACCCCGGTGGACCGGATCTGGGCGATGAAGGTGGGCGCACCGACGGCGACAGCGGGAATGCCGATGTATTCGGCCGCGATGGCGGACCCGGTCTCCTTGGTGGTGCACAGGCCGCAGCCGCAGTTGCCGGCGATCACCGCGTCAATCTGAAGCTCCTGGAGGCGCTTTTGAAAGAAACCGGTCTGCGCGCTCTGGCCGAAGACGGAATAGGGGCCCGCGTTTCCGACCTCCTCAAACAGATAGATTTGGGCCGTCGGGTATTCGGACAGGATGCAGTTTTTGAGCTCCTCGTGCGTCACCGCGGCCATGAAGCTGCCGCCCACCAGGGCGATCTTCTTTCCCGCCAGGGTATCCAGCCGGGGCGCCTGCTCGATGCTCTCCACCGCGTGGTAGCCGACCGGCGACACGATGGCGTACACCGGCTGATTGTCCTCATTGACGGTGGGAATGGGGCAGAAATCCTCCCCGCAGTCCTCGGGAGAGGCGGAGGCAAAGGCCCCTCCCGCCCCGCTCAGCGCCAGCGTCAGGATCAGCAGCGCCAGAATCCCTCTTTTTCCTGCGGACATGCGTGTAAAACCTCCTGAAAAAAATCGTTTCTACATCATTATAAACGTTCGGCCGGACGGAAATCTTCCTGTACTTTTTACATGTCACAATATTGACACAATCCATATCCTGTTGCCTGCCGCCCAAATCCGCGTTATAATGGGAATGTAACGGGTTACTATTCGGTCTCCTTAATCACCATGACATACCTCAGCCTATGCGGAGGGGGTGATCAGGGGGAAACTTCCCCCTGATGATAATCCGCAGCGGGTTGCGAAGGCCCGGAAAACTGTCCGGTGGACAGTTTTCACTGAGCAACGGGCTGATAAGCCCTGGACAATGTACGTCGCGAGGAGTATTTTTGCGGAGCAGAATATGCCTTGGGAAGAGAAGACTTACCCACTTCTGCGGAGCAAAAATACGTTCCTTGCGGATTTGCCGCCCGGGGCTGTGAGGGCCCGAAGATTGTGCCAGTGGCACAATCTTACCGAACAGCGGGCCGGTAGGCCCTGGAGGAAGGGACGAGAGGCAAATCCGTAGGGGAAAGCGTGGGCTGTGAGGGCCCGGAGATTGTGCCGGTGGCACAATCTCACCGAAAAGCGGGCCGGTAGGCCCTGGAAAGGGGACAGAGTCCCCGTCCCAGTAACTGTTTAATTTCGGAGGAATCATCATGCGCAAAAGAACCGTCCTCTGTTTCACCGCCGCCCTGCTGCTGGGTCTTTTGCCCCTGCTGGCCTCGGCGGAGACGGTGCTGGACCTGAGCCAATATTCCATCGTCCACCTGGGAGACCGGAAGCTGGTCTACCAGGGCCCCGGCAAGGACTACTTCCGGGACGGCAGCGCCGGCGTCGGCGCGACGAACGACGTGCGCGTCTACGGGACCCTCGGCGACTGGATGATGATCGGCTATGTCTACAGCACCGACAATTTCCGCGTCGGCTGGGTGGAAAAGCCAACGTCCGGCATGGAAATCATTTCGCAGGAAGATGTCGGCGAGCTCTCCTTTGAATACGTCGTCCGCGCGGTCAACGACGACTGCGCGATGACCTACGACCCGGTCTTTGTCAGCGTCCGCTCCCTGGACCTGGAAAAGGGCGACAAGGTGACGCTCCTGTGCCGGCTCACAAAAAAATGGGTCTATGTGGAAGTCAGCATCAAGGGCAAGCCCTCCCGCGGCTTTCTCTACGCGGACATGCTCGCCGACGTTCCCGTGGCGGCGGACGCCGCCCCCCTGTCCCCCTCCGGCGCGGGCGCGAAAACCGTCATGAGGGACATGGCGGCCAAGACCCTGGAGGGCAACTACGCCGTCTTTTCCGGCCCAGGGGAAGGCTACAACCGCGCCCAGGGCGACCCTTACGCCGGGTTTGAAACCAAGGTAACCGTGCACGGCACCGAGGGCGGCTGGGCCCTGATCTCCTTTTCCCAGGACGGGGTAAAGCACTATGGCTATCTCCCCCAGAGCCTCCTGCCGAGCATGAAAAACGTCAAGGAAATGACCATTGACCGCGCCGCCTGCACCGCGCTCACGGACACCCCCCTGCGCGACGCCCCCGCCCAGGCGGCCGCCTTTACCGCCCGTGTCCCATCTGGAACCGACCTGGTCTTCCTCTGCTGGAGCGACAAGCAAAAGGACTGGGCCCTGGTGGAATACGTTTCCGGCGGGGAGAAGGCGAGGGGGTTTGTGCCTGCTGATTGCCTGGAGTTGCAGTAAGGGATTAGGGATTAGGCATTAGGCAATAGGGCTGGGAGGGCCCGGAAAACAGCACAGTGTGCTGTTTTCACCGACCAGCGGGCCGGCAGGCCCTGGGAAGGACTGGTCGGCCCTAAGAAAACATTACGCATTACGAATTACGCATTTGATACTTCTCTCCCTTGAAATATTGCTCCTGTTTGGAGTATGATTACGTGCAGGAACACGTGCCGATACTGTTTTTAGAAACTGATTTTATTGGGAGGCTTCCACTATGCAAAACAGACCTACGGGACGCAAAACCAACGTAACCGGCCAGGCGAAGAACACGACCACCCACGGTCAGGCGTCCGGCCAGCAGCCGGTCGGCAACCAGGGCGGCTACCAGGGCCGCGACATGAACGGCCCCTCCGGTCCCCGGCCCCAGGCAAACCGTCCGCAGGGCAGCACCCAGCGGCCCAGCAGCAGCGGAAACGGCAACCAGATGAACCGCGGCGGCGGCGGGAAGATCGGCATCATCGCCATCCTGCTGCTCCTCCTCCTGGGCGGAGGCGGCGGCCTGGGCGGCCTGTTCGGCGGGGGTGGAGACACCAGCCAGACCACCCTGCCCACCGAAGCCCCCTATCTGGAGCCGTACCGGACCGAAGCGCCCCAGTACACCGCAACCCCCAGAAGGACGGCGACCCCGCGCCGCACGGCGACGCCTCAACCCACCCAGGCCCCGACGGAAGTCCCCGCGCAGGAAAGCGCCTTTGGCGGGGACGGCTGGGAGAGCCTTTTAAACGCCTTCCTGGGCTACGGCGGCTCCGCCACCCAGTCTTCTTCCTCCGCTTCCTCCTCGTCCTCCGCGCAGGGCGGGTATACGGACATGAGCGCCCTTGCGTCCCTGTTCGGCGGAAGCGCTTACGTATCTGAAACCGCCGCCCCGCTCCCGACGGCCACGCCCAGAAGGACGGCGACCCCGCGGCGCACCGCGACCCCCAGAAGGACCGCCACGCCGAAAAAGACGGACATCTCCGCCCAGTCCGGCGTCAAGCGCGCTCCCTACACCACCCTGCAGGGCGGCGGCTGGGACACCGCCACCATCATGGTCTACATGTGCGGAGCGGACCTGGAGTCCAAGTCCGCCATGGCGACCCGGGACCTGCAGGAAATGCTGGCTGCCGACATCGGCGACCAGGTGAACCTGATCATCCTGACCGGCGGCAGCACCAACTGGCGCAACAACCTGGTTTCGAGCAAAGTGCACCAGCTCTGGCAGGTCAAGGGCGGGAAGCTGCGCTGCCTGTCTGAAAACGAGGGCACCGCTTCGATGACCAGCCCCGCCACCCTGAGCGCCTTTATCCGCAAAGCCGCCCAGAACTTCCCGGCGGACCGCTACGGCCTGATCCTGTGGGACCACGGCTCCGGCACGGTGGCCGGCTACGGCTATGACGAGCTCAACGCCCGCAGCGGCTCCATGAGCCTGGCCGGCATCCACCAGGCCCTCACGGACGGCGGCGTCCAGTTTGATTTTGTCGGCTTCGACGCCTGCCTGATGGCGACGGTGGAAACCGCCCTCATGCTCGACGAGCACGCCGATTACATGATCGCCTCCGAAGAGACCGAGCCCGGCTACGGCTGGTATTACACCGGCTGGCTGAACCTGCTGAACAGCAACACCTCTGTGGACACCGTGACCCTGGGCAAAAAGATCGTGGACGACTTCGTGGTCACCAGCGCCCGTCAGGCCGCCGGCCAGAAGACCACCCTGTCTGTCGTGGACCTGGCCCAGCTCTCCGCCTCTGTGCCGGACCGGCTGAGCGCCTTTGCCCAGTCCATCAGCGGCATGATCACCGCCAAGCAGTACGGTACCGTTTCCAAGGCCCGGGCCGGCGCCCGCGAGTTCGCCCAGAGCAACCGCCTCGACCAGGTGGACCTGGCCGACCTGGCCCTGCGCATGGGCACCCAGGAGGGCAAGGCCCTGGCCGACGCCCTGGCCGGCGCCGTCCCCTATTACCGCAACAGCGCCAACATGACCAACGCCTACGGCCTGTCCATCTACTTCCCCTACGCCGCCAAGCCCTCCAAGGTGGATAAGGCGGTCAATACCTACAGCCAGATCGGCATGGATGAGGACTACATCCGCTGCATCAGCCAGTTTGCCAAGATGGAAATGAGCGGCCAGGCCGTCTCCGGCGGCTACAGCAACAACCCCTACGCCTCCCTGTCCGGCTCCGGCGGGTATTCTACCGGCGCCTACGGCTCCGGCGACATCCTGAGCTCCCTGCTGGGCGGCCTGCTGGGCGGCGACTTTGGCCGCTTCCCCGGCATGAGCGGCGAAAACACCTCCTTCCTGAATGAAACCTCCTTGACCCAGGAGGACATCCGCTCCTACCTGTCCGAAAACATGCTGAACACCGACGCCCTGGTCTTTACCGATACCGACGCCGGCAAGACCCTGATCCTCCCGGCCGACCAGTGGGCCCTGGTGCAGGACGTGCAGCTCAACCTCTTTATCGAGCAGGACGGCGGCTACATCGACATGGGCATGGACAGCCTCTACAATTCTGACGAAAACGGCAACCTGGTGGCCTATACCGATAAGACCTGGGTCGCCATCGACGGAACGCCGGTGCCCTACTATCAGCTGATTGAGCCCAGCGATAACAGCAATTTCTACGGCGGCTACGTGCCCGCTCTGCTGGACGGCGACCGCGTCCAGCTGCTGATCGCCTTTGACGAAAACGGCACAGGCTACCTGGTCGGCTTCCGCTACGATTACCAGGACGGCGAGACCGACACCGTCGCCAAGACCGTCTCCGGCCTGCCCGTCGGCTCCACCATCCAGCTGCTGTGCGACCGCTACCGCCTGGACGGCACCTACGAGGCCGCGTACTACTGGGGCACGCCGATTACCGTGACCGAGAACACCCTGACGGTCAGCGACGTCCTGCTGGACAACTACACCGTCCGCCGTTCCTACCGCCTGACGGACATCTATAACCAGGTATACTGGACGGAAAGCTACTGACGCTTCGATGGGGGGACTTTGTCCCCCCATCGGGACCCCCCTTTACGGATTTTCCTCTCGCTTCGCTCCCGGGCGGAAAATCCGCAAGGTATGTATTTTTGCTCCCGCATCGCAAGCGATGCTCCGCAAAAATACTCCTCGCGACGCACATGTCGCCGCTGCGGATTTATCATGGAGGGGCTTCGCCCCTCCAAACCACCCCAAGATTTTGTCATGAAAATTCCCCCTCCAGTTTCCGAATTGCTTCGGAAACTGGAGGGGGCTTCTTTTATTCCAGGCTGTATTTTTTCATCTTCCTCCACAGGGTGGCGCGGCTGATGTTGAGGGATTCGGCAGCTCCGGCTCGGCTGCCGCCGGATTCGCGGAGGGCGCGGCGGAGGGCCAGTTCTTCTTCGTCGGCCACGATGTGGGGCTGTTGTTCGCGCTGGGCGTCCTCCATGTCCGGGAGCAGCTGCTCGCGGACAAAGTCCAGGCCGATGACGGGGCCGGGGGCCAGGATGGTGGCCCGGGCAGCGAAATACTCGATATCCCGGAGGTTATTTTTCCATGGGTACCGGCACAGGTGAACGACCGCCTCGTCGGTCAGCGTGACCCGCTTTTTAAAGCGCTGGGCGCTCTGATCCATGTATTCGTGCAGGTAGGCCGGAATGTCCTCCGGCGTCTCCCGGATCGGGGGCATGGGCAGGCTGATGCCGTGCAGGGTGAGGGCCAGCTGCCACATGAAACGGTCCTGCCGGGCCAGGTCCAACAGGTCCGCGAAGGTGGAGCAGATCACCCGCACGGACACCGGGATGGGCTCCAGGGAGTCCTTTCGGCGGAAGTTCCCGTAGCGCAGGATGCTCAAAAGCTGGCGCTGGCAGTCCGGACTCAGCAGGTTCACGTCCAGCAAAAACAGCGTCCCCTTGTGCGCCTGACCGACCAGGCCGATGTCCCCGCCGCCGCGCTGGCCGAACAGGAGGCCAAACTGGTTTTCCGGCGGGATCGTGCCCAGGTCCACCGATACGTAGGGGTTCCTCCTGCGCATGCTGGCGTTGTGGATGCACTCCGCCAGACGGGATTTGGCCAGCCTGGGCTCCCCCGTGATCAGGATGGGCACGTCAAAGGGGGCGTAGGCCTCCGCCTCCCGCAGCACCGGCTGAATGGCGGGAGATTTCGAGGGGAACTCTGCAAACCGCGCCTGGGCGATGTAGCCGCGCCGCCGCCGCTCCTGGCGAACCCGTTCGTCCAGATCGTCGATCACGGCGAACTCCTGCATCGTCACCAGGGAGCCTTCCCGCGTTTCCTCATAGATCACCGGGGTGATGTTGGCCACAAAGGAAGCGCGGGCGAACTGCAGGGCGATGCCGTAGGTAGGCTGGCTGTTGTCCAGCGCCTTGCGTAAGGCGGCCACGGAGCCCAGGCCCTCCAGCGTCAAGAGGTTCTGCCCGATCAGCTCCTGCGCGCTGTGCCCCAGCGCCTTTTCCGCGCTGGGGTTCACCGAGCGGATGGTATGGTCCGCCTCCAGGCTGATGATGGCGTCGGAGGAGTACCGGATTAGGTACTGGATTTCCTGCCGCCGCCGCTGCTCCCGGCGCAGGGCGTCCGCCAGGCGGCCCGCCGTTCTCAGGGCGGAGAGCAGGCTGTCCCGCGCCGCCCCGATGGGCACCGACGAAAGCCCCGCCTTCTGCGCCTGGGCACAGACCAGGGGACTGCCGATGACGCAGTCGGTCTGATCCGCCTTGGCCTGGTCCAGCAAAGCCGGCAGCTCCTCGTCCCGGGTATAATAGAGGATGGTGACCTCCGCCCTCAGGATCCGCGCGATGGTTTCGGGGCTGGAAAACATGTAGCGCTGCCCCACAAAGGCGATGCGCGGGCGATCCTTTTGAACCTGGGCGCAGGCCTCTTCCAGCAGCTCCGCCATGTCCTGAACGGACAGCGTCGCCTCGATCACCGGGATGTCCGCCCGGTTTTTGAGGGCCGCGGCCAGCCGGCCGCGGGCCACCGCGACCCCGGCGTTCCCGGCAAATACCTCGGTCACCCTGGCCGCGGCCTCCTCCTCGGCCGCTTCGATCACCGCCGCATTGACCCCGGTCTGCCGCACCAGCTCGCGGGCGGCCGAGGCCCCGGCCGCGTCGGAAATGATGACGATCTGCGGAAACATTTTCGTCCCTCCCCCCATGAAACCATTCGATGGCCTGAAACATGCTGTCCCCCTCATTGTACATGAATTCCGGCCGGCTGGCAAGGGAAAACGTTTCATCTGCCGTCCCTTATGAAACACGATTGAAACATGCGTTTCAATAATTGAAACAGGAAGAAAAAAACTTCTCCAAATTCCATAAAAACCCGGGTTTTTGCCGGGTTTTTTCCGTTGACGGAGGTTTCCCTTCCGCGGTAGGATAAATCTGTCAACAATCTAAAGCGCTTCGAACAAGGAGGTGTCAGGATGCTCAGATACATTCTTCAGCGCCTGGGCCAGACTCTGCTAGTGCTGCTGATCGTATCGTTTCTCACCTATCTGCTGGTCGACTTCCTGCCCGGCGACCCGATCGCCGCGATGACCGGCGGCGAAATCTCCGGGGAAACCTACGAGCGGCTGTACCGCGAGATGAACATGGACAAGCCCGTGCTCATCCGGTATTTCCTGTGGCTCAAGGACGCGCTGACCGGCAACCTGGGCATGTCCCAGTCCTATCACCGGCGGGTGGTGGACATTATCGGCGAGCGGGTGCCCGTCACCCTCTACCTGTCTTTGCTGGCCTTTGTGATCAGCGTACCGCTAGGCATCATCTTCGGCATCATCAGCGCCGTCCGCCGGGGTAGCGCCGCCGATACGGCCGTGACGCTGACCGCCAACATCTGCTGCTGTCTGCCGCAGTTCTGGCTGGGCATCCTGTTCATGTACATTTTCGCTATGAAATTAGGCTGGCTTCCCTCCAGCGGCTTTGTCTGGCCCCATGAGGACTTCGTCATGAGCATCCGCCAGACCATCATGCCCCTGCTCTGCCTGGCCATCGGCGGCATCGCCTCCATCACCCGGCAGACCCGCTCCTCCATGCTCGAGGTCATCCGGCAGGATTACATCCGCACCGCCCGCTCCAAGGGCCTCAAGAGCAAGAAGGTCATCTACGTGCACGCCCTCAAAAACGCCCTGCTCCCCGTCATCACCCTGATGGGCCTGCGCCTGGGCGGCATGATCGGCGGCTCGGTGTTCGTGGAAAACGTATTCGTCATCCCCGGCATGGGCTCCCTGCTGGTCAACGCCATTACCAGTGTGGACATTCCCCTGATCCAGGGCTGCGTCCTGCTGATCGCCGTTTTCTCCTGCGTGGTCAACCTGATCACGGACATCGTGTACGTCTACGTTGATCCCCGGATCAAAGTCTCGTAAGACCTCTACCGCAAGGGGGTCTTGCGACCCCCCTACGGAACCCCCCAACGGATTTGCCTCTCGCGTCTTCGACGCTCCCGGGCGGCAAATCCGCAAGGAACGTATTTTTGCTCTCGCAGGGCAAGCTCTGCTTCGCAAAAATACTCCTCACGACGTACATGCCGCCGCTGCGGATTTTAATCAGGGGGAAGCCTCCCCCTGATCACCCCCTCTGCCTAGTCTTCCGCATTTAGGACGGACTGAGCAGTTGCGGCATAAGAAAGGAGTCGAGCTATGAGCCAGGCAAATGTCACCGCCGATCAGGCCAACGCCCTGATCAAAGCCAACAAGGCCAAAAAGCGCAGGCAGTTTTTCAAAGCTCTTTTTTCCAGGAAAATCGTCCTGGTGTCCGCCTGCATCGTGATGCTGATCATTCTGGTGGCGGTCTTCGCCTATCAGATCATGCCCTTTGACCCCAACAAGCCCGCCGTGCGCGAGCGCAACCAGGGTCCCTCCGCCACCCACCTGCTGGGCACGGACGAGTACGGCCGCGATGTACTGAGCCGCATCATCATCGGCTCCAGGGTGTCGCTGATCGTCGGCGTGCTGGCGGTCATCATCGCCTGTATCATCGGGACGACGCTGGGCATGCTCGCCGGCTTCTTCGGCGGCTTCATCGACGACCTGATCAGCCGCGTCGCGGAGGCCATCCGCGTCATTCCCCAGGTCGTCCTCGCCATCGCCCTGTGTGCGGTGTTCGGGGGCGGAATCGTCAACATGTCCCTCATTCTGGGCATCTCCAACATGACCGTCTACATCCGCATGATGCGCTCCCAGGTCATGTCCATCAAGGAGCGGGACTACATCATGGCGGGCCGGCTCCAGGGCAACAGCAACGGCCGGCTGATGCTGCGCCACATCCTGCCCAACAGCGTTTCCCCCATCATCGTCACCATGACCCAGCAGATCGGCGGCACCATTCTGGCCGAGGCCGGACTGAGCTTCCTGGGCCTGGGCATTTCGACCCCCACCGCCTCCTGGGGCACGCTGGTCTCCGGCGGCCGGGCCTACCTGCTGACCAACCCCGTCTACTCGATCGCTCCCGGCGTCTGTATCGCCCTATTGGTCATCTGCCTGAACTCCCTGGGCGACGGCGTGCGCGACGCTCTCGACCCGCGCCTGCGCGGCGAGCTGTAAGGGAAGGAGGCGTCCAACGATATGAGTTCCCAGCATCTGCTTGAAATCAAAGACCTGGTGACCACCTTCCGCTCCGACGGAAAGGAGTTCAACGCCATCGAAGGCGTCTGCATGCACGTGGACCGCGGCGAGATCGTCGGCATCGTCGGCGAGAGCGGCTCGGGCAAGTCCGTCACCATGCTCTCGAGCCTCCAGCTGATCGCCAGCCCCGGCCGCGTGGCCGGCGGAGAGGTATATCTGGAAGGCGTGCCGGATAATCTTCTGTCCTACGACAGCGACAGCGAACAGATGCGCCAGATCCGCGGCGGCCGCATCTCGATGATCTTCCAGGAGCCGATGACCAGCCTGAACCCCGTCATGACCGTCGGCTATCAGATTCAGGAAAACATTCTGCTTCACAAAAACGTGTCCGCGGAGGAGGCTAAGAAGCGCACCATCGAAGCGATGAAGATGGTGAACATCCCCGATGCCGAAACCCGCTACGACTATTATCCCCAGCAGTTCTCCGGCGGTATGCGCCAGCGCATCATGATCGCCATGGCCATGGCCCCGGGTCCGGACATCCTGATCGCCGACGAGGCGACCACCGCCCTGGACGTGACCACCCAGGCCCAGCTCCTGGAGATGATCCGGGACATCGCGAAAAAGACCAATACCGCCGTGATCATGGTCACCCACAACTTGGGGCTCGTCGCCCGCTACGCCGAACGCATCTACGTCATGTACGGCGGCCACATCATGGAGTCCAGCAGCTGCACGGAAATTTTCCACAACACCAAGCACCCCTACACCCGGGCCCTGCTCCGGGCCATTCCCCGGCTGGACGACCCCAAGGACCGCGTGCTGATTCCCATCGACGGCCTGCCGCCCGTGCCCTCCCAGCGGCCCAGCTACTGCCCCTTCTACGCCCGGTGCGAATACCGCTGCGACGCCTGCAAGGAAAACACCGATTACTCCCTCCGCTCCGTGGGCGAAAACCACTGGTCCAGCTGCATCCTGAATCAGGAACAGCTCAACCAAAAGGCCGAAGAGCTCCTGCACAAGGATTACGGCGCTTCCCCGGAGCGCAAACCGAGCGGGAAGGACTGCCTGCAGGTCCGGGACGTCCGCAAATACTTCCCCGTCTACAAGGGCCTTCTGCGCAAGAAGGTCGGCGAGGTCAAGGCCATCGAGGACATCTGCTTTGACTTAAAGCAGGGGGAAACCCTGGGCGTGGTCGGCGAATCCGGCTGCGGCAAAACCACCCTGGCCCGCTGCATCATGCGCATGTACGAGCCGGACGAGGGCAGCATCATCTTCGGAGGCCGGGACATCGCCCACCTCAAGGACAAGGAATTAAAGCCTGTCCGTCCCAAGATCTCGATGATTTTCCAGGATCCCTTCTCCTCCCTGGACCCCCGGCAGAGCGCCGGCTCCATCGTGGGCGAAAGCCTCAAGATTCACCACCTCGTCAGCTCCCAGACCGAGTACGAGCAGAAGGTGGACGAGCTCTTCCGCAAGGTCGGCATGGACCCGGCGATGAAGGACCGGGTGGCCCACGAGTTCTCCGGCGGCCAGCGCCAGCGCATCGGCATCGCCCGGGCCCTGAGCTCCAACCCCGACCTGATCATCTGCGACGAGCCCATCTCCGCCCTGGACGTTTCGATCCAGGCGCAGATCATCAACCTGCTGGAAAACATCCAGGCCGAAATGGGCATCAGCTACATCTTTATCGCCCACGACCTGGCGGTGGTCAAGCACATTTCCGACCGGATCCTGGTCATGTATCTGGGCCGGGTCATGGAAATCGCCACCTGCGACGAGCTGTACGAAAACCCGCTCCATCCCTACACCCAGGCCCTGCTCTCCGCCATCCCCGTGGCGGACCCCGTGGTCGAGGCCCAGCGCGAGGCCGTGCCCATCCAGGGCGAGGTGCCCAGCATCCTCAAGCGCCCCTCCGGCTGCCCCTTCCACAACCGCTGCCCCAAGGCCACCGAGCGCTGCAAGCAGGAAACCCCGCAGCTCCACACCGTCGAAGGCACCCACCAGGTAGCATGCCACCTGTTCTGATTTCTAATGCCCTTCTCCGGGCCTCCCGGCCCTAACGCCTAATGCATAATGCGTAATGCTTAATGCCTAATGCCTCCAGGGCCTCCCGGCCCTAATGCCTATTGCCTATTGCCTAATCCCTAATCCCTATTCCCCATTCCCTATTCACTACCAAAGATCGTACCCCGCACATGCGGGTACAGATACATCTCCGCTGGTTTTGCGGAAAGACATTGAAGGAGGTTCCATTATGAAGAAATTGGTTTCTCTGCTGCTGGCCTGCGCGATGCTGGTCTCCCTCGTCTCCGTTACGGCGGCGGAAGCGACGCCCGTAAGCGGCGGCTCCCTGTCCGTGCTGGGCTTCCAGTTCGCCACGTTCTTCCTCCCCCACTCCACCACCACCTCTGACCGTTACAACGCCGCTCCCGCCATCGAATCCCTGGGCCGCCGCAATCCTGACACCGGCGACACCGAGGGCTGGCTGGCGGACGAGTTCATCGTCGACCCCGAAGCCCTGACCCTGACCCTCAAGCTGCACCAGGGCGTCAAGTTCTCCGACGGCACCGATTTCAACGCCGACGCCGTGATCTGGAACTTCCAGCAGATGGTCGATTTCGGCAAGGGCTCCGAGCTGGTCAACCCCGAGAGCTTTGAGAAGGTGGACGATTACACCGTGGTCATCCACTACGCTTCCTGGGCCAACACCTGGGCCGACACCGTGGGCGAAGTCCGCATCTACTCCCCCGCCGCCTACGAAGCCAACGGCGAAGACTGGGCTGCGATCCATCCCGTGGGTACCGGCGCCTTCGTGATGAAGGAAATGGTGGCCGACAGCCACATCACCTATGTGAAGAACGAGAACTACTGGCGCGAGGGCGAACCCTACCTGGATGAGATCGTCGTCAAGTTCATCAGCGACACCACCACCCAGCTGTCCTCCTTCATCAACGGCGAACTCGACGTCCTGCGCAACCCCAACAGCGCCGGCATCGCCCAGCTGAAGGACAAGTACGAGAACGTCGCCAACAACGCCCCCGACCTGGCCGGTATCACCTACATCATGTTCTGCTCCGGCGTGGAAGAATCCCCCTTCTATAAGCTGGACGTCCGTCAGGCCGCCATGCACGCGGTGGACTGGAACGACATGGCCGAAGGCATCTATGACGGCCTGGGCGCCGCTACCCCCGTCTTCGCCGTTCCCGGCGCGTGGAGCTATGACGACAGCCTGGAAGTCTACTCCTACGATCCCGACCTGGCCAAGAAGATGCTGGCGGACGCCGGTTATCCGGGCGGCTTTAACACCGTGATTACCATCAACAACGAGAACGCCGCCAACGAGACCTGCGCCACCCTGCTGCAGTTCTACCTGGGCGAAGTCGGCATCAAGGCCGAAATCAAGATCCTGACCAACGCGGACTTTAACGCCCAGAAGGCCGAAGGCAACTACGACCTGGGCATCATGGTCAACAACGGCTCCTCCAAGCTGGACTTCACCGCCAACTACATCCGCCTCTACTCCTCCGAGGGCGTCAACTACAAGGTCATGATGGCCAAGCCCGCCGACTATGAGGAAGCCCTCTTCGGCGCCCGCGCCGCCAAGACCCTGGAAGAAAAGAAGGAACTGCTGAAGAAGGCCGCCCGCCTGTTCAGCCACGACTACGCGCTGGTCGTCGCCGCCGGCTATCAGGGCGCTTACTGCTACGCGCAGCCCGGCGTCCATGACACCGGCATCTGCTCCACCACCGCGGAAGCCTGGACGCCTGAAAAGGCATGGAAGGAAGCTAAGTAAGACTTCGAAGGGGGGACTTTCGTCCCCCCTTCGGTACCCCCCTTTTCGGATTTTCCTCTCGCTTCGCTCGCGGGCGGAAAATCCGCAAGGTATGAATTTTTGTTCCGCAGGGCAAGCTCTGCTACACAAAAATTCTCCTCGCGACGCACATGTCGCCGCTGCGGATTTCCCTCAGGGGGCTTCGCCCCCTGAAACCCCTGAGATATAGCGATTGATTTGGCTCGACTTCAGCGTTGAGCATAGAACAAAACCTCTATCCATGATCGGAGGCTTAAACGAATGCAGGCTTTGATGAAACCGCAGCTTTGCGTGCGGTCAGAAAACGCCACCGACGAATATCTCCAGTATCTACGGCAGATGGGCCTTTCACACTGCTTTGTGATGTTCCATAACGACCATTCCAACTACGAGGACGTGAACCGGATCCTGGACAAGGTGCGCGGCGCCGGGCTCACCGTGGACGACGCCGGAAACGGCTTTCTCTACAAGCACATGTCCATCCATCTGGGCCTGAAGGACCGGGATACCTGGATCGACAAATACAACGACCTGAACCGCATCCTGGGCAAGGCCGGCGTGCCGGTGGGCTACATCGGCAACAGCCGCGTATCCCATACGGGCTATTTCGCCAGCGACCTGACCCACGGGGCCAAGGGCCGCACCGTGGACATGGACGAAATTCTCCGCCGTCCTCCCCTGTACGACCACGTCGTGGAGGAAGAGGAGCTGTGGGACGCCTTCCATTACCTCCTGGAGCGGGCCCTGCCCATCGCCAAGGAGGTCGGCATGAAGCTTTCCCTCCACCCCAGCGACCCGCCCTATCCCATGTACGAGGGCTACGCCAGCCTCATCCACAACAGCGACTGCTACCGAAAAGCCCTCAAAATGGCCGACGCCATCGAACCGGGCATCCTGGGCATCAAGTTCTGCTGCGGCTGCTGGCTGGAAGGCGGAAAGAACTTTGGCGACATCCTGAGCGACCTGCGCGAGTTCGTCCGGGCCAAACGGGTGCTGACGGTGCACTTCCGCAACGTCTCCTGCCCCCTGCCTCATTTCACCGAGGTCCTGGCCGAGGACGGCTACTTCGACATGATGTCCATCATGCGCGTCCTGGTTCAGGAAGGCTACGACCAGGCGATCTATCCGGACCACATCTTCGAGACCGCCCCGGGCACCGGCGGCGACCTGGCGCAGTTCGCCTACGCCATCGGCTATATGAAAGGTTTGATGGACGCCGCTTATAACGAAATCAAATAATCATCCCACTCCTTGCTTTCAAGGCTGGGACGACAATCGCAACGGGGCCGCTGCAGTTTTCTGCAGCGGCCCTATCTTTGTTGATTCAGTCATAATCTCCCCGAACGCTCAGGGTTAATATTACGGCGGCGACGGCGGCGGTTTCTGTGCGGAAGATGCGCGGGCCCATGGTCACCGGCAGGGCTCCGCGGGCTTTGAGGAAGGAGATCTCTTCTTCGCCCATGCCGCCCTCCGGCCCGATCACCAGGACGATGTCTTTGGCGTCCGGGTGTTCCGATACCGCCCTGCGCAGAGGCAGGGCCCTTTCCTCCTCCCAGGGAACCAGCAGGAGGGAACCCTCCGGGGCGCGGGCCAGGGCATTCTCCAATGAACCTGGGGCGAACACCTCCGGCACGTGGGCCCGGCCAGACTGCTTGGCGGCCTCGGCGGCGATCCGCTGCCAGCGCTCCGCCTTCTTTTCCCCGTCCTTCCCAGACAGGCGGACAACGCACCGGGGCATGGCCGCCGGGAGAACGGCGTATGCCCCCGCCTCGGTGCATTTCTGCACGATCCAGTCCATCTTGTCCGCTTTGGGCAGGCCCTGTACGAGCCACACTCGGACGGATGGCTCCGGGCTCGGCAGGGCGGAAAGCAGCTCTGCCGTGACCCCGTCCTGGACGGATTGAATCCGGGCGTCAAAAAGATGTTCTTCCAGGATCACCTGCACGGCGTCCCCCTCGCGGAGGCGCAGCACCGTCAGGGCGTGGCGCGCCTCCTCCGGCAAAAGCCGGGCAGCGTTTTCCCCATACCGTTCAGCAAAAAACCGATGCAACTACCCACCCCCACAAGAATAATTCGTAATTCATAATGCGTAATTCGTAATGCGCCGCCTGCGGCGGCGGAATTGCTTTCCGATCAACCGCGTCACAACCATTCATTACGCATTACGCATTAGGCATTACGCATTTGCAGTCTTTCCGCTTACTTCTTCTTCGCGGCAAACGCGTGCCAGTCTCCCCTGGTTTTGCTTTCCAGGATCTCATAGCCCGCGTCCAGAAGGGCCTTTTCCACGTCCGGCGCAGCTTCCTCGATGATCCCGGAGCAGACGAAGAGCCCGTCCGGGTTCAGGTGCCGGGTCAGCGGCGCGGCCAGCATCTGAATGACCGGGGCCAGGATGTTGGCGGCGGCAAAGTCAAACCGCTCGCTCAGGCCCTGCAGCAGGTCCCCCTCCCGGACGGCGATCCGGTCGGACAGGCCGTTCTTTTCCACGTTTTCCTTCGCCACGCGGACGGCGTCCGGGTCGATGTCAACCGCCACGACGTCCGTCGCCCCCAGCAGGGCGGCGGCGATGGCCAGGATGCCGGAGCCGGTGCCGACGTCCAGCAGCTTCCCACCCCGGTAATACCGCTCGATCAGCTCGATGCACAGGGCTGTCGTCTCGTGGGTGCCGGTGCCGAAGGCCATGCCCGGGTCGATCTCGATGATCAGGTCGCCGGGCTGTTTGTCCCAGGTTTCCCAGGTGGGCTTGACCACCAGATGCTCGGACACGCGGAAGGGCTTAAAATACTGCTTCCAGTTTTCCGCCCAGTCCTCTTCCCGGATGGACCCGGTGGACAGGGTCAGCGCGCCCAGGGCCCCGGCCTGGTCGGCCGCCTTCAGCCCCTCCAGCCTCGCGCGGACCGCCTCCACAACGGCGACCGCTGCCGAAGCCTCCAGCCAGGCCTTGACCTGGACGTCTTCCGGCGCCTGCTCGATCAATGTCCGGTCCATCAGCTCCCAGTTTTTCCCGGGATGGTCCGGGTCCGGCAGGTCGTTGCGGTCAATGATCTGCGTCCCCGCCGCCCCGTTTTCCATCAGAATCTCCGATACCGTTTCCGCCCCGAAGGTGGTGGTGGAAACTGTCAGTTCAATATAATCCATTGATTCTTTCTCCCTTCTTTTTCAGAGTGAAGTGTTTTCGTTTGCTTCGCAAACAGAGTGAAGAGTGAAGATTTGATATGGTTTTGATCAATCTGGAGACCATCTCATCTCCACTCTGCGGCCGAAGGCCGCGAAAACTCTCCACTCTTCACTCTCATGTTAGCGGCCCCAGGGCCGCGTTGTTATTTATGGTATTTTTCTCCCGCCAGAATCTTCCTCGCCCGATAGAGCTGTTCCAGCAGCATGACCCGGGCCAGCTGGTGGGGGAAGGTCATCGGGGACATGGACAGCTTCGCGTTTGCCCGGGCCACGACGGCGTCCGACAGGCCCAGGGACCCGCCGATGACGAACACCGTGCGCCGCCCGCCCTGATCCTGCGCAGAGAGAAAGGCGGAAAGCCTCTCGCTGCTCCATTCGGGCGCTTCGATACAAAGGGCCACCACGTCGTCGTCCGGCTTAAGGCGGGAAAGAATCGCCTCTCCCTCCCGCTTTTTGATCTTGTCCCGGTCGGCGTCCGAGGCGTTCTGCGGCTCCGGCAGGTCCGGCAGCTCGACGATTTCCAGCCGGGTCAGACGGGTCAGGCGCTTTTCATATTCCCCGGCGGCGTCGCGCCAGTATTTTTCCTTGAGCTTCCCCACGCAGAGGATCGTTTCAGCCATTTTGCGCCTCCGGTTTCTCCGGTGTCCTGCCCCGCTCCAGAGCGTCTGCCAGCTCGTTCAGCGACGGCAGCACCCAGTCGCAGCAGGGGCGAAGCTCCTCGGTAAACGGGGCCAGGTCGGGGATCATGCAGACCGTCATCCCCGCCGCCCGTCCGGCGCGGACGCCGCTGGGGCTGTCCTCGACTACCAGGCAGGCTTCCGGGGGGACGCCCAGCCGCTCCGCCGCCAGCAGAAAAATATCCGGCTCCGGTTTGGATTTGGCGCACTCGTTCCCGCTGATCACCTGATCAAAGCGGCCGACGATGCCCGCCCCGGTCAGATAGGCCCGGATCGCCCCGGGACCGTTGGAGGAGGCCACGGCCTTGGGGATGCCCAGGCGCTCCAGCGTATCCAGGATCCGGTGAACGCCGGGCTTTAGCGGCATTTTCCCCTGCTGCCCCAGGCTCACCAGCCGCTCCCGGACGCAGTCGAACATCTTAGGCACGTCCAGCCCCGGAAACTCCTCCTCATAGAGCCCCACGCTGGCGGCCCAGGTGATGCCCAGCGTCTTCATCACCGCGCTTTCCGGGATCTCAAACCCCATCTCCCGCCCCGCTTCGCAGGTGATGGCCACCCCCAGCCGTTCGCTGTCGGTCAGCACCCCGTCCATGTCAAAAATCACTGCCCGGATCATCCGAAGCCTCCTTTGCAGCAAACGACGCCGCTCAGCTTCCCGCCGAACGGTAAAAGCGCATGGCTCTGGCAAACAGGGCCGTCATCACGAAGAACAAAACAAAGCCGGCCAGAGGGCTGACAAAGGCGGTCCACCCCGGCCAGCCGAAGATGGGCTTGCCCAGGATGTGGGAGGCCGGGACGTGCATGACCAGCGCAAACGGGGCGACCACGGTAAACAGGGTGCGGAGCGGGCGGGGAAAGACGTCCACCGGGTACTGGCAGGCGCTCCGGCCGCCGTAGGTCAGGGCGTTGGCAATCTCCACCGATTTGACGCTGTGGATGCAGAGGATTCCTTCAATCAGGAACAGGCCCAGGATCAGGAAAAACCCACAGAAAACGCTCTCCGCCAGCAGCAGGGCCTTGGAGGCCGACCAGGAGATCTCCGCCATCCGGCTCCCGATGATCAGGGAGACCGTGCCCACCGCCATACAGGCGACCCGCCGCGGGTCCACGGCGCTGCAGAGCACCTGGGTCAAGATCCCCCGCGGACGGACCAGCAGGGTATCCAGCTGGCCGGAGCGCACCATGGAGGGAAAATTCCCGGTGATCCCCCGGCCGAAGCACTCCGTCAGGTAAAAGGTAACGGACATCAGCCCGAAAAAGAAGTACAGATCCCCCGGACCCCACTGGTTCAGATGGTCAAACCGGTCCACCAGCAAAATCACCGCCAGCAGCTCCCCACCTTCCATGATCAGCTGCGCCAACGTCTGCAGAAAAAAGGATACGGGATACTGAAGCTGTCCTTTGATCAGAATCCCCATCGAGCGAAGGTATATGCGCAAAGTGTCCATATGGATGATTCGCTCCAAGCTCATTGTCTGTTTTAACATACAAAATGTCATTCTATATCTGGGGGGTGATCAGGGGGACACCCCCTGATTCAAATCCGCAGCGGCGGCATGTACGCCGCGAGGAGTATTTTTGCGGAGCAGAATGTGCCTTGGGTGGTGAAGCCTTCCTCCACTTCTGCGGAGCAAAAATACATTCCTTGCGGATTTGCCGCCCGGGAGGACCGCAGGTCCGAGAGGCAAATCCGAGGGGGTGTTCGCGAGGGGGACGCGTCCCCCTCGCGGGGGATTTATCCCCCTTGTAAAACCAGCCTCTTTTGATTCCGCTTCCACAGCCAGCACCCCGCCGCGATCAGCGCCGCCGTCCATCCCGCCTGCAGCAGGAGGACCTGGGGCGCCTGGCCCAGGGCATATTCGCCGGTGTACAGGCGGATCGGGGCGTCCAGCAGCTGGGCGTAGGGCAGCAGGGTGATCATCCGCTGCCAGCTGTCCGGGAACAGGGTGAGGGGCAACAAATTGCCGGACAGGATGGTCATCAGCAGGTTCAGCATCGCCTGGATCCCCCGTGGGTCCAGCGTCCGCATGGTGAAGGCCATGGTGATGTTCTCCATCGCGCACACGCAGGAAAGGCCCAGGACCAATGCGGCGGCCGCGGCAAGGAGGGCCGGCAGGGAAGCAGGCGCGCCCATCCCCCAGCCGCCGGGCAGCAGGGCGGCGAAAATGATCATCGGCACAGCCCGCAGCAGGCTCCCCATCAGCTTCTGCGCCATGATCCGGGCGTAGTAAAAGCCGTACAGCGGCAGCGGGCGGCACAGGTCGTAGGCGATGCCCCCGGTGCGGATCTTGTCCATCAGGTCCCCGTCCGAGGAAAGCAGCATCCGGAAAAAGGCCTGCTGCAGCCACACATAGGTGATCACATGGGCCAGGGGCCGGACCTGGGGCTTGCCAAAGTAGAGGGCGCGGTACAGGGCCGACAGGATCAGCCCGAAGAAGATCTGGCAGACGATCCCGCCCAGGGCCGCCCCGCGGTACTGGGTCTCCAGCCGCAGCCGCAGCCGGAACACGGAAAGACAGGCCCTCATAAATCCATCTCCCGGTACATGTCGGCGATCAGATGATCGATGTTCTGGGACTGCACGGTCATCTCCCGGATGGGGCCGGCCTGCTGCAGCGCCGAAAGGAGGTCCGCCGTCGGGTAGCTTTCCGGCCGGTAGGTCAGGCGGAAGCCGTCCCCGTTTTTCTCCATCACGACGGACGGGGGCACCGCCGGAACGCAGCCCTCCCGGCCGTAGCGGATGTCGACGGTCCTCGTCCGGTCATAGCGGCGCAGAAGGTCCTGTAGCTCCCCGTCGTACAGCTTGCTGCCGTGGCCCAGCACCATGACCCGGGAGCACAGTGCGGAAATGTCCTCCATGTCGTGGGTGGTCAGGAGGATGGTGGTGCGGTGTTCCCGGTTTTCCCAGCGAAGGAAGTCCCGCAGGGCCAGCTTGCTGACAGCGTCCAGTCCGATGGTCGGCTCGTCCAAAAAGAGGATTTCCGGCCGGTGCAGCAGGGACCCGCACAATTCGGCCCGCATCCGCTGGCCCAGGCTCAGCTGGCGAAGGGGCGTCCTCAGGATATCTTTCAGGGAAAGGGCCTCCGTCAGCTCCGACAGCCGGGCCTGATAAGCCTCTTCCGGCACGCGGTAGATGTCGCGGAGCAGGCTGAAGCTGTCCAGGATCGGGACGTCCCACCACAGCTGCATCCTTTGACCGAAGACCACGCCGATGCGGCGGACATAGGTTTTCCGCTCCCGCCACGGGACCTGGCCGCCCACCACGGCCTCCCCGCCGTCCGGCGTCATAATGCCGGAAAGGATCTTGACCGTGGTGGATTTGCCGGCCCCGTTCGGACCGATGTAGCCGATCAGCTCCCCCTGCCCGATGTCGAAGGATACGCCCCGAAGGGCCTGTACCTCCTCCTTTTCCCGCAGCAGGCTTCCCTTTTCCCGCTTTTTGCGGACGGTAAAGCGCTTGCTCAGATTTTGGACGTGAATGTAGCTCATGCCTCTGTCTCCGTGAAACCCTTGTCCCCGTCCCGGGTCCGCAGCGCCCAGAAGGCGACGGCCGCGCAGGCCGCCACGTTCAGCGAGTCGATCCCCCGGGCCATGGGGATTTTGACGACGTCGTCGCACCGGCGGACGGTGTCCTCCCGAAGGCCGGAATCCTCCGTGCCCAGATACAGGGCCAGCTTTTCCCGCGCCACCAGCGAGGGATCCTCCAGGGACAGGGAGCTGTCCCGCAGGGCCAGCCCCACCGTGTGGAAGCCGGCCTCCTTCAGTTCCGGAAAGCCGCGGTTTTCATCCGTCCGCGCCCAGGGCACGAAAAAGGCGGCGCCCATACAGACCCGCACGGAACGGCGGTGCCAGACGTCGCAGCAGTCCGGCGTCAGCAGGACCGCGTCCGCCCCCAGGGCGGCGGCAGAGCGGAAGATCGCCCCGACGTTGGACGGCTCGTTGATGCCCTCCAGCACGGCGACACGGCGCGCCCCCCGGATCGCCTCCCGGACGGTCTTTTCCTCCGGCCTGCGGAACGCCCCCAGCACCCAGCTGCGCTGCAGCTTAAAGCCCGTCAGGGCGGAAAGCACTTGGTCCTCCGCCGTAAATACCGGGATGTCCCCGCAGCGGGCGATCAGGTCCGCCCCTTCGGCGGCGATCATCTTTTGCCGCATCAGCAGGGCGGTCGGCTGGAGCCCCTGGTCCAGCGCCGTCCGGGTGACCCGGGGACCCTCCGTGATCAACAGCCCCTTTTCCGGCTCCTGCCGGCTGCGCAGCTGGGCGTCCGTGAGGCTGAAAAACATATCCGCCGGGGGAAAGGGGAGGGCGGGAATCTGAATGATCGGCATGTCATTCCTCCAGAGAAACGGCCTTCAGCAGGTCTGAAAAACAGCTCAGGCGGTGGCGGCAGCGGGCGTCCGCGCTGGCGGGGCCGATCCCCGCGGCGGAAAACCCGCCCCTGAGGGCAGCCTCCACCCCGGCCTCGGCGTCCTCCACCACCAGGCAGTCCGTCGGGGCGAGGCCCAGCTTTTCAGCGGCGGCTAAAAAAATGTCCGGCGCGGGCTTGCAGGCCTGCACCTCCGTCCCGTCCACCCAGGCGTCCATGAAGGCGCTTAGGCGGAGCTTCTCCATCACCAGCCGGGCGTTCCGGCTGGAAGAGCCCAGGGCCAGGCGCAGGCCCAGCGACCGGAGGGCGGAAAGGGTTTCCGGCACCCCCGGCACAGCGTCCCCCGGGGTCAGCCTGTCCGCCAGGGCCAGGAACCGGTCGTTCTTTTCCAGGATCAGCCGCTGCTTTTCCTCCGGTGAAAGGGTTTTGCCCCATTCGCCCAGCACCATGTCCATGCTCACGATCCGGCCCCGGCCCTGAATCCGGTCGTTCAGCTCCTCCGAAAAGGGAAGGCCGTACTTTTCCGTAAACTGCACCCAGGCCTGATAATGCAGCCGGTCCGTCCTGCACAGCACCCCGTCCATATCGAAAATAACGCCCTGATACCGCAGCATCGTCCGTCCTCCCAACGCCTTCAGGACGGCCGCCCGCCCCTTTCGTTTTATTATACAAAAATCCGCCGCCTTTTGCAATCTGTCCGCGCCAATCGCTTTATCGGCGAAAAAGTGTGTTTTCGATACACTTTTTCCGACAAAAAAATGTGTTCAGATTACACTTTTTCGCCGATAAGGCTTGCGCGGGCTATTTTTTCGGGATATAATCAGTCTGAACCACTGTCAGGAAAGGCGGGAAAGTATGGAACGCTTATTGATGAAGGAACTGCGGCGCTGGAAAGAAAGCCCTTACCGGAAGCCTTTGATTCTGTGGGGTGCCCGCCAGGTAGGCAAAACCTGGCTGATGCGCGCATTTGGAAGCGCCTGTTACAGCCAGACCGTGTATATATCTTTTTACAATAACCGGCGGATCGCCTCTCTGTTTGACGCGGATTATTCCGCGCACAGAATCATTGAAGCGCTGGAGATTGAGCTGCACGTTCAGATCGAACCGGAGAACACCCTGCTGATTTTTGACGAAGTGCAGAACGCTCCCCGGGTTGTGGAAGCGCTGAAATATTTTCAGGAAGAAGCGCCGGCTTATCACATCATCGCCGCCGGTTCTCTGCTTGGGGTCGCCCTTCACCAGGATATTTCCTTTCCCGTCGGCAAGGTCGATGAGCTGTGGCTTCACCCGCTCAGTTTTCAGGAATACCTGCTGGCCCGGGGAGAAACGAAGCTCGCCGGATTCCTGGGAAACTGGCAGAATCCGGAAATCAACCTTTTCCAGGAGCGCTATATCCAGTTTCTCCGGGAATACATGATCGTGGGCGGCATGCCTGAGGTGGCAGACCGGTTTTGCCAGACGCAAAATTATGAGGACGCCCGGGCTTTGCAGCTGAGCATTCTCAGCCAGTATGAAGGTGACTTTGGAAAGCACGCCGCCGCTTCCCTCCTGCCCAGGATCCGGATGGCCTGGAACGCCATCCCCCTCCAGCTGGCCAAAGAAAATAAAAAGTTCTTCTTCGGTCAGATCAAACAGGGCGGCCGGATGAAGGATTTTGAGCTGGCCCTCCAGTGGCTGCGGGACGCCGGACTGATTCATCTAGTATACAAGGTGGAAAAGCCCGCCATGCCTCTGAAAGCCTATGTCGATTTATCCGCCTTTAAGGTGTTTATGATTGATGTCGGTTTATTAGGCGCGCTCAGCGAGCTGGATATTGACAGCGTTCGTCTGGGAAACAACCTGTTTGTGGAATTCAAGGGCGCGTTGACAGAGCAATACGTACTCCAACAGCTGGTGGCCGCCACTCCATATACCCCTTACTACTATTCCGGTGAAAAATCCACCTATGAAACAGATTTTCTGATTCAGAAAAACGGAGGCATCCTCCCGCTGGAAGTCAAGGCCGAAGTCAATCTGCGCTCCAAGAGCCTGAAAACCTATTTTGAAAAATACCAGCCCGCCTACGCCGTCCGCACATCGATGGCCGGAGCTGTTGATCAGGGCTGGGTTAGGAACATCCCGCTCTGGGCAATTCAATCCCTGTGACCATGTACGGAAAAAGAAACCCCTCCGTTTTCAGCTTCCTACTGAAAGGCGGAGGGGTTGATCTTTTTTAATTACTCTACCGTGTAGGGCAGCAGCGCGATGGCACGGGCGCGCTTGATGGCCTCGGACAGCTGGCGCTGATGCTTGGCGCAGTTGCCGGTCACACGGCGGGGCAGGATTTTGCCGCGCTCGTTGATGTAGCGGTGCAGACGGCCGGCGTCCTTATAATCGATATATTCGATCTTGCTGACGCAGAAGTCGCACACCTTGCGGCGCGGACGGCGGCGGGCGCCGCCATGCGGACGGGGTTTCCGTTCGCCGCGATCTTCAGACATATGTACATCCTCCTTCATTCAGAATCAGAAAGGCAGTTCCTCTTCATCGACCTGCACAAAGCTGCTGCCCTGGGGCACAGGGCCGGCGGGGGCATACCCGGCGGAGGGCATATCGGCGGGAGCGCCGCCTTCGCCCTTGGGGCTCAGGAATTCCACGTCGTCCGCGTTCACTTCCAGGGTCGCGCGGGTGGTTCCGTCGTTTCCCTGGTAGGTGGAAACGGAAACGGCACCGGTAACCGCGACCTTACGGCCCTTCGCCAGATACTTCTGGCAGTTCTCGCCCAGGGCGCGCCAGGCGGAGACGCGGAAGAAATCCGCTTCCGGCTGACCGGCCGCCGTGCTCGACCGCCGGCGGTTGACCGCCACGGTAAAGGAGCACACGGAGATGCCGCTGGACGTGGTGCGCAGCTCGGGGTCTCTGGTGAGGTTGCCGACGATAAACAGCTTGTTCATGATGCCCTCCCCTTATTCGGCAGGCGTCGCGGCAGGCGCTTCTTCGGCGGGAGCCGCTTCAGCAGCGGGGGCCGCTTCGGCAGCGGGCGCGGTGCGCACGGGACGGGGCTTCACGTTGGAGCGCTTTTCCAGCACGCGGATGATCTGATAACGCAGGACAGCATCCATGTTGCCCAGGTTACGCTCGATCTCGCGGGGAACTTCGCTCTCGGCGTTGAAGTTCACCAGAACATACCAGCCTTCGTTCCTGTCTTCGATGGCATAGGCCAGACGGCGCTTGCCCCAATCGTCGACCTTGGTAACCTCACCGCTGTTCTGAGCGATCAGGTCCTGGACACGGGTGTGGACGACCTTGCGGGCCTCCTCATCGATGTCAGGCGTGATGATGTACACCAGTTCATACTTGTTCATGACTTTCACCTCCTCATGGACTTATGGCGCCGTCTCAGACGGACGGCGCAAGGATGTGCCAATTAGGTATTATAGCGCATGTCCAAAGAAAAGGCAAGCAGAATTTTTTGAAATTATGACGATTCTGTGACAAAATTTTTGAAAAATCCGGGCAAAACAGTTGCAAAACCGAAATATCCGGGTTATAATGCAAGGTGTGGTTTTGTCTGCTTACAGCGCCCCGCTGTATTGTTTTTATGGATGGCCATATCCGGCGATCCGCTGGCAGCCGCCTCTATATAGATCGGTTGAACAGCGGGAAAATCGTACAACACCCGCAGGAGGTTTCTCCATGCCCGCGAAGGATAATTTTTTCACCCGGCTCAAAAATACCGCTTCCCAGAAGGTCAACCGTTTTCTCTACGGCGACCGGGATTCCGGCTACGGCTACTCAAGCGGCGCCGTCTATGACGTAAATGACCCGCCCTATGAGCCAGAGCAGCAGCAGCCCACCCGCCGCCGCCGCGGCCAGTACCGGGAAGAGCGCTACGCCCAGGAAGAGCAGCAGATGAACGAGCAGCAGCAGATGTACCAGCAGCCCGTCTATCAGCAGGCTCCCCAGTATCAGCAGCCGGTTCAGCAGGGCTACCAGCAGGCGTATCAGCAGGGCTATCCCCAGCAGCCCCAGGCGGCTTACCAGCAGGCGCCCTATCAGCAGCCGGTCACCCAGTTCGCCGCCCAGGTGGAGGAACAGCGTTCCCGCAACCCACAGGCCCAGCAGCAGGACCCCCAGAAGGTAGTGCCCTTCCCGGGCAGCTACAGCGGGGAACAGCCGCAGGAGGCCAAGCCCGCCAGCGTCCGCGTGATCACGGTCCGCGGGTTCAACGACTGCCGCAGCGCCATTTCCTATCTGCGGGCGGGAGAGATCCTGCTGGTGGTGATGGACGGCATTCAGGACCAGGCTGAAATGCGCCGCTATGTGGACATGATGGCCGGCGCGTGCTTCTCCCTGTCCGCTTCCATTACGAAGGTTTCCCGCTACGGCTCCTATCTGGCCGCCCCCGGCCAGGTCAGCGTCTGGGCCGACCCGATGATCAGCCAGATGAACGGCTCCGGCCGCCGCGCCGCCGCCAGAGCGCCCCAGGGCCAGAACAGCTACCGTTCCTACCAGGGCGAATACCAGCAGAGCGCCGCGCAGGGCTACGGCTATCAGGAGCAGGCCCCGCAAAACGGCTATAACGCTTACGCCCAGGGCATGCAGAACGCCGCGGCGGACGGGACGGAGTTTTACGCCCGCCAGCCCCAGCCCACCCCCGAACAGCCCCCTTTTGAAGCGCAGGAGCGCGGCACGGGCTACGCTCCGGATCATGAAGCAGAAGCGCTTTGATAAAATTGGGAAGGGGGAATCCTTCCCCTTCCCACGCTTTCCTCTGAACGGATTTGCCTGTCAGGCCGCCGGCCTTCCCGGGCGGCAAATCCGCAAGGATTGTTTTCTTTTTAAGAAAACCCCGCCCACACCGGCAAAGCCGGTGTGTACGATTGGACGCGAGGGTGTGCCCCCTCGCCCTCCCCTCTGGAACCCTCAACAAAGTCCGCACGGCACATGCGCCCTTTCAGGGTGCCTGCGGCATCCGCCGGATGAACCGGCGGACTCTTTCCTGTTCCGCGCGGACTTTGTTTTATCCGCCGGACCGCCGATGGGATCCTCTCCCGTAAAGACGAGATATGGAGGAAGTTTCTATGGCACTGACCGTACAGATGATCGAAAGCAAGGAATTCAGCCGCGCCGCGATGGGCTACAACCGCAAAGAGGTCGACGAGTTTCTGGATGAAATTTGCGACGAAATGGACCGGCTGCACGAGGAAATCGCCGGACTGCAGATGCGGCTGAGCAAGGCCGGGCAGACCCAGGTGTTCAAGACCCACCCCGGCGCCGTTCCCGCCCCGTCCGCGGCCGCTCCCGCCTTTGTCCCCGCCCCCATCGAGGTGGTGGAGGAGACGGAAGCCCCCGAAGAAAAGGAGCCTGCCGTTCCCCAGCCCGCGCCGGTGCGCAGGGACACCCGTCCCGCCGCCCCCGTCCGCGAGGAGCCCAAGGAAGAGCCCCGGAAGCCGGCGGAGCCCGCTCCCACCCCCGTCACGGTGGACGCCGCGAACATCCTGGCCAAGGCTCAGATGGTCTACGACCAAACCGTGGCCGAAGCCAAGAAGATCTATGACGAAAAGGTCAGCGGGGCCCAGACCGAGGCCGACCGCATCATCCGCGAGGCGAAGGATTCCCTTGTCAGCCAGAACAAGCGCCTGAGCGAAGAAAAGGCCGCCCTGGAAAAGAGCATCGAATCCCTCAAGACCTCCGCCTCCGATTACCGCACCCGCCTGCAGGCCCTCCTGACCGGCCAGCAGAAGGTGCTGGATGACGCCGCGGACCTGTTCTAAGATAGTTTGAGGAACCTGCAGTGTTTGAGTACAAGGTCGTCGACGTTTCCGTCAAAAAAGCAGAAGACGAAATGAACCGCTGGGCCAAGGAAGGCTGGCGGGTGATTGCCGTTTCCCCGAATATCGCGGCAGGCTACGGGGTGGTCATCACCCTGGAGAGGCAGACGTTCCCCCACCAGGCCCCGTCCGGCGGGTTCGGCTTCTGAGGAACCGCTGAAACGACGGCAATATACAACAAGGTCCGCTCTCTGATCGGAGGGCGGACCTTTGATTTATTGTATGATCCCTAATAATCCTAATATCAGCCCGCCCGCCCCGCACAGGGCGATGGTCAGGATCGGGCTCATTTTGTATTTCCTTAGGCCGAAGAGGGCGGCGGCGAACAGGGCGATGGCCGCCCAGTCCGCCCGGGCGATGTCCAGTTGGCCGCCGAAGCCGACCTGCAGGAACATTCGAAGCCCCGCCGCCCCGATCAGGGCCACCACCGCCGGCCGCAGGGAGGCAAGGACGCTCTGCAGCATGGGCAGCTGCCGAAAGCGGAGATAGACCCAGGACAGCAGCGATACAATGATCAAGGACGGCAGCACGAACCCGAGGGTCGCGGACGCCGCTCCGGCCAGACCGGCCACACGCATGCCGACGAAGGTCGCCGCGTTGATGCCGATGGGGCCCGGGGTCATCTCGGCGATGGTGGCCAGGTCCAGAAACTGCTCCGCCGTGAGCCAGCCGTGGATTTCCACCGCCTGGCTCTGAATCAGGGGAATGGCGGCATAGCCGCCGCCGATGGAAAACAGGCCGATCTGAAGGAAACTGAGGAAAAGCTCCAGCAGCGTCATTTCGCCATCCCTCCTTTCCTTTCCGCCAGGGCAAGGATCACCCCAACCAGCGCGGCGCACAGGATGATCCACACCACGTTGACCTTGAAAAAGAAGGTAGCGGCAAAGGCAGCGGCCAGGATGGCGTTATGTACCCACTTCCTGTTTTTGAGCACCTTGGCCCCAAGGCCCAGGGCGACGTCCACGATGACGGCGGCTACGCCGCTCTGCATGCCCCGGAGCACCAGGGCCACGATGCGGTTTTCCGCGAACATGGCGTAGAACAGGGAGATCAGGGAGAGGATCGCGACGGGGGGCAGGACGGTGCCCAGCACCGCCGTCACCATCCCCGCGAAGCCGCCCACCTTCCAGCCCACCAGGACCGCCGCGTTCACCGCGATGGCCCCCGGGCTGGACTGGGCGATGGCCGTCATGTCCAGCATCTCCTGTTCGTCCAGCCAATGCAGCTCGTCCACAAACCTGCGCTTCATCAGTGTGACGATCACAAAGCCGCCGCCGAAGGTGAAGGCGCTGATATACAGCATACTGAAAAACAGCGTAACCAGCCGTTTCCCGCGGGATCGCTCCATGTTTACTCCTTGCCCAGTTTAACAATGGCTTCGTAGGGCTGCAAAACCCCTTCCTTGTGCAGGGCGTAGTTGGAAATCAGGATGTCTCCCGGCGACTCCTCCTTGAGCCCGCAGGGAACGGTCCTGTCCGTCCAGTTGCACAGCACGGTCAGAACGGTTCCATCCAGAACGCGGCGGTAGGCATAGACGTTTTCGTCGTCGTTCAGAAGGGGCTCGAAGCTGCCGTAGACGATCACGTCGTGGGTATGGCGCAGGCGGATCAGTTCCTTATAATAATTATACACGCTGTCCGGGTCGCCGACCTCGTCCTCCGCGTTGATCATCAGATAGTTGCGGTTGACGGCCAGCCAGGGGGTGCCGGTGGTAAAGCCGGCGTTGGGCGTATCGTCCCACTGCATCGGGGTGCGGGCGTTGTCCCGGGCGATGCGGGCGAAATAGCGCATCATGTCCTCCGGGTGGACCCGGCCGGATGCCACCCACTGCTTCCAGGCATTGTGCACCTCCACGTCCTGATAGTCGGACAGACGGGTGAAGTAGGCGTTCGTCATGCCCAGCTCCTCGCCGTTGTAGATATAGGGCGTGCCGTGCATCATGTGGATCAGCGTCGCCAGCATCTTGGCGCTGCGGACCCGGAACAGGGGGCTGTCGTTGCCGTAGCGGCTGACCTGGCGGGGCTGGTCGTGGTTGCTCAGATAGACGCTGTTCCACGCCTTGCCGATCAGCCCCAGCTGCCAGCGGTTCATGATTTCCCGCACCTCTTTGAGCGGGGCTCCGTGGTCGCTCCACTTGCCCAGCTCGGTGCCGTCGTTGAGCCCGTCGTTATGCTCGAAGGAGAAGATCATGTTGAGCTCTTTTTCGTCCAGGGAAGCGTAGCGGATGCCCTGCTCCACCGTGCCGCCGGCTTCGCCCACGGTCAGAAGGTCATACTTGTCCAGCACCCGCTCCCGCATCTCGCGCAGGTAGCGGTGGGTGGTTTCCGTATGCTGGCAGGATTTTTCAAAGCTGCCGTACAAGCCGCCGGGTGGGACGGCCCCGTCCAGATAGTTTTCCTTCCCGATCATCCCGATGACGTCCATGCGGAAGCCGTCGATCCCCTTGTCGCACCACCAGGTCATCATGTCGAACACCCGGTCGCGCACCTCCGGGTTGGCCCAGTTGAGGTCCGGCTGCTGGGGGGTGAAGAGGTGGAGGTAATACTGGTCCGTCGCTTCGTCGTACTGCCAGGCGCTGCCCGAGAAGCAGGAGCCCCAGTTGTTGGGCGGGCCGCCGTTGTTTCCGTCCCGCCAGATATAATAGTCCCGGTAGGGGTTGTCTTTGCTCTTGCGGCTCTCCACAAAGAAGGGATGGTCCCAGGAGGTATGGTTGACCACCAGGTCGATGACCAGCTTCATGCCCCGCTCGTGGATGCCATGAAGCATGCGGTCAAAGTCCTCCATGGTGCCGAATTCCGGGTGGATGCCCCGGTAATCGGAAATATCATACCCGTTGTCATAGTTGGGCGAGGGATAGAAGGGGGAGACCCAGATCACGTCCACGCCCAGGTTTTTCAGATAGTCCAGCCGTTTCGTGATGCCGTTCAGATCGCCGACGCCGTCCCCGTTCGTATCCTGAAAGGAGCGGGGATAAATCTGATACACGACCGCTTCCTTCCACCAAGCGCGTTTTTCGTTCATCTGCGGTACCTCCGTTTTTTTCAAAAGGGAGCTGTTGCAAAAAATGCAACAGCCCATTCTACACAGAAAACTTAGATTGCTCTTACGATTATAGCTGTCCGGGATCAGCAAACCCCGGGGTGGTATGGAGGGGCCGCGGCCCCTCCATTTAAAATCCGCAGCAGCGACATGCGCGGTGCGAGGATGAATTTTTGCGAAGCGGAGCTTGCCCCGCGAGAGCAAAAATTCTTTCCTTGCGCCT
>OCVV011353497.1_pt1 | contig 60332 bp, 58 predicted proteins | sample 1539721 | NCBI WGS metagenome assembly OCVV01 (sample SAMN02144230, study PRJEB22623) | gut metagenome | biome: sheep rumen | host: Ovis aries | place: New Zealand
TCCGAGAACGTTGAATGGTGACCCGTACGGGAATTGAACCCATGATTCCGCCGTGAAAGGGCGATGTCTTAACCTCTTGACCAACGGGCCTTTAATTGGTAGCGGCAGTAGGATTTGAACCAACGACCAATCGGGTATGAACCGAGTACTCTAGCCAACTGAGCTATGCCGCCGTGTAAGCCGCATAATCACTTGCGACTTAATTATTATACAACATGAAAATGAAAAAGTCAATAGGCAAATCGCAAAAACGGCATATTATACAAAATAATACATTTTAAATCCTTATATTAGTGCAAACAAGACAATAAATGTTTTAGATATTAATAAATACTCAGATTTCACAGATAAATTTCATAAAGCAAAGAATATTTTAATTCCAAAAATCAGAAAAAAAAATTGTTATATTTGTAACAATAAACAATTTTAATGTAAAACATCTGCTTTTGCTTGATATTTCCGATTTGTAGTGTTATAATATTATTGTTCACAGTTTTGATTGATATATAGTTTGTGGCATTAAGCTGACATCAATGCCATATTTATTAAAAAACGGAGGTAAAAAAAATGGCAGAAAATAAAGGCGGAAAAAAAATAACAATCCTCGGTGCAGGAAATGTAGGAGCAACTATTGCATATACATTCACAGTTGCAGGTACTTGTTCTGATGTTGTACTGATTGATATAAACAAGGAAAAAGCCAAGGGCGAGGCTATGGATATCCGTCAGGGAGTTACATTCAGTCATAATGTTGAAATATGTGATGGTACATACGACGATGCAAAGGATTCTGACATTGTCGTAGTAACACTCGGACTTGCCCGCAAACCGGGACAGACAAGAATAGACCTTGCAAAGGCAAATGTAAATATTGTAAAGGACGTTATGCCAAAAATAGCTCAGGCTGCTCCCGATGCAATATATGTTGTAGTAAGCAATCCTGTTGACATAATCACATATACAATACTCAAATGCACAAATCTCTCACGCAATCAGGTAATTGGTTCCGGAACTGCACTTGATACATCACGTCTGCGTACAAGCCTTGCGGACCATGTAGGACTCAGCCCCAACAGTATTCATGCCTATGTATTCGGTGAACATGGCGATACTTCAATGATACCGTGGTCAATAACAAATATCGCAGGTATCCCCATGGAGGATTACTGCAAGGAGCAGGAACACGCTGATATTGACAAGGAAGAAATAATCACGGAAGTACGCAAGGCAGGCAGTGAAGTAATAAAGAGAAAGGGTGCAACTTTCTATGCAATTGCCATGAGCGTAAATAAAATATGTGATACAATTCTTCGTGATTCAAACAATATCATGACAGTATCAACATATCTTGACGGCACATACGGAATCAAGGACGTATGCCTGAGTATTCCGTGCGTAATAGGTGCAAACGGAATTGAAAGAGAAGTTCCTCCCACTCTCACTGATGAAGAAAAAGAAAAACTCACCGCAAGTGCAAACGCCCTTAAAAATGTTATTGCACAGATTGAATTATAATAACCATAAATTCCCTCTGCCCATGACAGAGGGAATTTGAAAATAAGGAGGTATTAAAATGAACTACGCTGAGGAATCTCTTAAAAAACATTACGAATGGAACGGAAAAATTGAAATGATATGCCGTGCGCCCCTTGAAACAAAAGATGACCTTTCACTCGCCTATACCCCCGGTGTCGCACAGCCATGCCTCGAAATACAAAAAGATATAAACAAAAGCTATGAACTCACAAGACGTTCAAACCTCGTGGCAGTTGTTACAGACGGAACAGCCGTACTCGGACTCGGTGACATAGGTCCTGAGGCAGGTATGCCCGTAATGGAAGGCAAATGCGCTCTTTTCAAGGCTTTCGGAGATGTCGATGCAGTCCCCATTTGCATACGTTCAAAGGAAGTCGATGATATAGTAAATACAGTAAAACTTATTGCAGGCTCTTTCGGCGGAATAAATCTCGAAGATATTTCCGCTCCCAGATGCTTTGAGATTGAAAAAAGATTAAAAGAATGTTACGATATTCCGATATTCCATGATGACCAGCACGGCACGGCAGTAGTTACCCTCGCAGCTATGTTAAATGCACTCAAACTTACAGGAAAGAAAATTGATGAAATAAGAGTTGTCACAAGCGGTGCAGGTGCGGCAGGAATAGCTATCATTAAACTCCTTATATCAATGGGTCTTAAAGATGTTGTACTCTGTGACAGACAGGGTGCTATATACAAGGGCAGGGAAGGTCTTAACCCTCAGAAAGCCGAAATGGCTGAAATAACAAATCAGCAAATGAGAAAAGGTTCTCTTGCCGATGTCATCAAAGGCGCAGATGTTTTCATAGGAGTATCATCACCAAACTGCGTAACCCCCGAAATGGTAAAAAGTATGGCTGAAAATCCTATACTTTTCCCAATGGCTAACCCTACTCCCGAAATTATGCCCGAACTCGCCAAGGAAGCGGGTGCGGCTGTTATAGGTACGGGAAGAAGCGACTACCCCAACCAGATAAATAATGTACTCGCTTTCCCCGGAATTTTCCGTGGCGCACTCGATGTCAGGGCAAGCGATATAAATGACGAAATGAAAATAGCCGCCGCAAAAGCTATTGCATCATTCGTTACTGATGACAAGCTTTCAGCCGAATATATAATCCCAAGCGCACTGGATAAATCAGTCGCTCAGGCTGTCGCAAAGGCTGTCGCTCAGGCGGCAAGAAATACAGGCGTTGCGAGGATATAACTATGGACGAGAAAAAAATATTGTTAAATACCGCTGCGTGTCTCAAATACCTCTCAAAGGGTAAAAACCCTGTAACAAAACAGGATATACCCGAAAATGATACTGTAAGAAATCCTGCAATAGCAAAGTACCTCAGCTTTGCCGCTGATAAAATAAAGGAAATTCTTGACAGTATGGAAAATGAAACTGCTCCCGATTCAGGAACGATTGTTCCTGAATCTGCGGAAACAGAAAATATCACGCATAATGCCAATGAAAGAATAGTCTGCGATGAAAGCGGAGAAGCCCTCAGAATAGGTCAGATAAATAAAATATTCAACCGTGACGTAAAACCTAAATCAGACGGATATATCGACAGCGGTACTCTCCTCGGCTGGCTTACATATAACGGATTTATTGAAAGGTCTGAAAACGGCAGGGATTATATTGCCACCGAAAAGGGAATGGAAGCAGGCATTTTCCCACAGGAATCCTCAAAAGGCGGAATTTCCCTTTATTATACTCCCACCGCACAGCAGATGATTTATGACAATGAGAACAGTATAAGAGAATATTTCGATGAATATGGTGACAAAAGAAAACCTTTCTTCATTGATGACAATAAAAAATCACAACTCAGAGCAGGTGATGATACAACAACAATATCAGATATTGCAAATTATCTCAGCAGCTTTGCCGATACCGAAAATTATAAACCAATACAGGCTTGTGTTATAAATAAATGGCTCGCCTCAAAAAATATGATTTTCAAAAACGATTCAAAAAGATACTTTGCAACAGTCAACGGTAAATCCTTTGGATTTAAAAATATAAGAGTAAATAACAATAAATACGGCAGACTTTTATATACATCTCAGGCATGGCAGTACATAATTGACAATATCGACGAAATTATCAAGTATAACCGTGAAGTCTGAATTTTAAAACATATGAATTTGCGCCATTGTCATGGGAATGAAATGACAAGGCGCAGATTGACGATTTTAAATGGAGGCATTTATGGAAGTATCTGTTTTTTCAAGAAAAATGATTGAAAATCTTATTTCAGATAATAAATTCCCCGAAAATACCGCTGTCATAAGTTTCTGCGACCCCGCACTCAAACACAGATACAAGGACTATAAACTTGTAAACTATAATGGTGTATGCGATGATGTGTTTTATGTTGAAGTCGATGACCTTGACCTCGATATGCTTGAAAGCAAGGGCTATACCTATGATACATTCTTCCCTGAGGCAGATGAAATCGCAGAGTTTGTCTACGAAATATACAACAAAAATATGGACTTAATCTGTCAGTGCGAATACGGTCAGAGCAGAAGCGCAGGCTGTGCAGCGGCTGTCCTTGAACATTTCTTTCGTTCGGGAATATGGATTTTCGCAAATTATGACTATTACCCCAGTCAGATAATTTTTAATAAAATGTATGATGCTCTTGAAAAATATAAATCCCTTAATATACAATGTTCCACATGAAACAATTCTGCAATATTTTTATTCGGATTGTTCCATGTGGAACAATTTTTTATTGTTTCACATAAAAAAATCAAAAAATTCATATTATTGTATTTACAAATATTTTTAAAAGTGCTATAATATTATTGTTCTTATTCTGCATATATGCCTTGTGCTTTTGCAGTAATCAGAATTTTTCTTGAATAAATCATCGAAAGGAAGATATTATGGGCAAGATTATTGCTGTCGCCAACCAGAAAGGCGGTGTCGGAAAAACGACCACTGTCGTGAATATAGCCGCATATCTCGGTTCAAGAGGCTTTAAAGTCCTTTGTATAGACTGCGACCCGCAGGGAAATTCAACTACGGGATTCGGTATAAGAAAAAAAGAACTCAGTGTCTCAACCTATGATGTTATTATAGGTAAATCCCGTATACAGGACGCTCTCGTCAAAACAGAATTTGAAAACGTTTCAATAGCAGGCGCAACAGAAAACCTCGCAGGCTGCGAAATAGAACTCGCTTCCGCTGAAAACAGAGTGAACAGACTTAAAATGCAGGTTCTCAACTGCAAAGAGGATTTTGACTACATATTCATAGACTGTCCGCCCGCTCTCGGCACAATTACAATAAATGCCCTCGTAGCGTGTGACCGTGTATTAGTTCCCATGCTTGCGGAATTTTATGCGCTCGAAGGTCTTTCACAGCTCTATAACACAATAAAAATAGTGAAAAATAACTATAACCCCAATCTCGACCTCGAAGGAATACTCTTTACTATGTTCGACCCCCGTCTGAATGTCTCAAATGATGTGGTAAAAGAAGTAGAAAAATATTTTCCCGATAAGGTGTTTGAAACAAAAATTCCCAGAAATGTCCGTCTCTCCGAAGCCCCCAGCCACGGAAAACCCATTATGTACTATGACCGTTCTTCAAAGGGTGCGGAATCATATGAACTCGTATGCCACGAAATGCTCGGCGAACCCCTCGTTGTAAAGAAAAAACGCAGAGGTCTGTTTTCATTCGGCAAATCATAAGACAGTGAGGTGTTGACATGGTAGGTGGTTTGGGTGCAGGACTTGATACCCTTTTCAGTGATAACACAAGCGAAGTCCAGATAAAGAAAACTCTCAGGCTTTCCGAAATAGAACCAAACCGTGAACAGCCGAGAAAAAATTTCAGCGATGAAGCTATCGCCTCGCTCGCTGACTCAATAAGAGAACACGGTGTATTACAGCCGATTCTCGTCCGCCCCATGCCAAAGGGCGGATACCAGATTGTTGCAGGCGAAAGAAGATGGCGTGCTGCAAGAATGGTGGGTCTTAACGAAATCCCCGTCACTATAAAAGAATTAAGCGACATCGAAACAATGCAGATTGCTGTAATAGAAAATTTACAGCGTGAAAACCTTGACCCCGTAGAAGAAGCTATGGGCTATAACGAACTTATAGAAAAATTCGGCATGACTCAGGATAAAGTTGCTAAAATGGTAGGTAAATCACGCTCGGCAATTGCAAACTCCGTGAGAATACTTTCCCTGCCCGATGAAGTCCTTAAATTCGTGCAGGACGGTCAGCTCTCACTCGGTCACGCAAAGGCTCTGCTTTCCATAAGCGATGAGAAAAAATTAATCGAATTTGCACGCAAAGCCGCTGACGGCGGCATGACTGTAAGACAACTCGAAAAAATCGCCCAGAAATTATCTGAATCAAATAATAAGAAAAATACAAAATCCAAATCAGTCGATAACTATTTCGTCGAACTCGAAGTCGCTCTGAACGAAAAACTCGGCAGAAAAGTCAAGGTTGAGTACGGAAAAAACAAAGGTACTCTCATGCTCGAATTTTATGACAAAGATGATTTGAAAGCTATCGCAGATATGCTTTACAATGAAGAATAAAGGAGAATAATCATGATTGACATTAAATTAATAAGGACAAATCCCGAACTCGTCAAGGAAAATATAAGAAAAAAATTTCAGGACGAGAAAATTGAACTCGTTGACAAGGTTTTTGAACTCGATAAAAAATTCAGGGAAACTAAAACAGAATGTGACAGCCTCAGAAACGTCCGCAAGGTGAGAAGCAAGGAAATCGGCGGTTTTATGGCTAAGGGTCTTAAAGATGAGGCTGAAAAGGCTAAGGCAGAAGTTACTGAACTCGGCAACAAACTCACCGAAATGGAAGCCCTCGAAACTAAACTCGAAGAGGAAATCAAAGAAATAATGATGGTTATTCCCAACATCATTGATGACAGCGTTCCCATAGGCAAGGACGACAGCGAAAACGTTGAAGTGGAAAAATTCGGTGAGCCTTTCGTACCCGATTTTGAAGTACCCTATCATGTTGATATCATGGAAAAAGTAAACGGTATCGACATCGACAGCGCAAGAAAAACAAGCGGAAACGGTTTTTATTACCTCTGCGGAGATATCGCACAGTTACAGTCATGCATACTTTCCTATGCAAGAGATTTCATGATTGACAAGGGATTTACATACTATATCCCGCCCTTCATGATAAGAAGTGCAGTCGTTACAGGCGTTATGAGCTTTGACGATATGGCAGGCATGATGTACAAGATAGAAGGCGAGGACCTCTACTTAATCGGCACAAGCGAACATTCAATGATAGGCAAATTCATTGATTCAATCATATCAGAGGACAGCCTCCCTCAGACACTTACAAGCTATTCTCCCTGTTTCAGAAAAGAAGTAGGCTCAAAGGGTATAGAAGAACGTGGCGTTTACCGTATTCATCAGTTTGAAAAGCAGGAAATGATTGTTGTCTGCAAACCTGAAGAAAGCATGGACTGGTTCAGAAAGCTTTACAGCTATACTGTTGAATTTTTCCGTACTCTCGATATCCCTGTAAGAACTCTCGAATGTTGCTCAGGCGATTTGGCTGACCTCAAAGTTAAGTCAATAGATGTTGAAGCTTGGTCACCCCGTCAGAAAAAATATTTTGAAGTCGGAAGCTGTTCAAATCTCGGTGACGCTCAGGCAAGACGACTCGGCATAAGAGTAAAGAAAGAGGACGGAAGCAAGTATTTCCCCCATACCCTCAACAATACAGTTGTTGCTCCTCCCAGAATGTTGATTGCATTCGTTGAAAATAACCTCAATGAGGACGGCTCTATCCGTATACCAAAGGCTCTCCAGCCCTATATGAGAAAAGATATTATAAAAGTTCCCGAAAAATAATTAAAAACCCTTTGCAGTTTTCTGCAAAGGGTCTTTTTTATTCCTGAATATCTCCCCATTTTGCAGCGACACACATACACATCGTAAATACTCCGATTGTGCCGCCGAACATACTTCCTATGAGAAATCCGACCATAAATATCACCTCTGATATATTATGCCCGATATTTCAGAAAATAAACTTATAATCCAATCATATCCAGAATATCTTCTTTCGGACGGTATCCGACAGCAGTTTTCTGAATTACACCGTCTTTCACAAAGACAAGCATTGGGATACTTTCCGCACGGAATGCCATAGCAAGTTCAGGCTGTTCATCGACATTTATTTTTCCGACTTTTATTTCTCCGTCATATTCGTCAGCGATTTCCTCAACTATGGGAGCGAGCATCATGCACGGACCGCACCAGCCTGCCCAGAGGTCAAGCAGAACTTTGCCCTTGTAATTTCTCACTTCATCGTCAAAATTTTCTTTTGTTACAACTATTTCAGCCATTAATTAATCCTCCTTTGATTTATAGTAGAGCATACAGTGACAGAAGCCCTCAAAATCGGGGTCAGCAATCTGGTCACGAAACTCTTTGCACATACATTTGTTTTCGGGAGTTTTAGCAAGGCGACAGGGGCAGTAGCCGTCTTTAAGCTTCAAACCCTCTTTGATTCTTGCAACAACTTCCTTGTCGGGGTTAAGTGTAATTTTCATAACTTATCTCCTTATTCAGAACGGGAAATATTTCCTGTATCTGTAATTTAATTCATCAGTTCCTCAGCCATAGCCTCTATCTGGGCGATATTTTCTTCTTTGAGGGCAGATTTTATTGAAACGGTATTTTCGAGCCATTTGATATTTTTTGATTTTTCAAACATAGCTTTCATAGTTTTAGCGGCAGTAGCAGCCCATGAACCGTTTTCAACAAGACCTATCGTGCGGTTCTGATAATTTCTTTCTGTAAGGTCGAGAATAAAGTGTTTCATGAAAGGGAAAATATCAGCGTTATAGGTAGTGGTAGCGAGTACAAGCTTACCGTATCTGAAAGCATCTTCAACAGATTCAGCCATATCTTCTCTTGCAAGGTCAGCAACGGCAACTTTTGGGCAGCCTTTTTCTTTGAGTTTTTCAGCGAGGAGTTCAGCGGCTTTTTTAGTGTTTCCGTATACGGAAGTATAAGCGATAAATACGCCTTCACTTTCAACTCCGTAAGATGACCATGTGTTATAAAGTCCGAGATAATAGCCGAGATTCTCATTGAGTACAGGACCGTGAAGCGGGCAGATTATCCGGATATCAAGTGCAGAAGCTTTTTTGAGAAGTGTCTGAACCTGTACACCGTATTTTCCGACTATGCCGAAATAATAGCGTCTTGCCTCGCAAGCCCAGTCCTCATCGACATCAAGCGCACCGAATTTTCCGAAAGCATCAGCACTGAAAAACGCCTTGTCCGTGCTGTCGTAAGTCATCATAACCTCAGGCCAGTGAACCATAGCTGCAAAGATAAATGTGAGTTCATGATTTCCGAGGGAAAGTTTTTCGCCGTCCTTCACGACAAGCTTATTGTTCAGGCTGAAATTTTCAAAGAAATTATCCATCATATTGAAAGTCTTTGCATTTCCGACTACTGTTGTATCGGGATATTCTTTCAGGAAATTCACAATATTAGCTGAGTGGTCGGGTTCCATATGCTGAACGATAAGGTAATCAGGTTTTCTGTCACCGAGGACTTCTCTGAGATTTTCGAGCCACTGAGCGGTAAAATTTCCGTCAACTGTATCAAAAACAGCGATTTTCTCGTCCATTATGATATATGAATTATAAGCCATTCCGTTCGGAACGTCATACTGTCCTTCAAAAAGGTCAATTTCGTGGTCATTCACACCGATATAAAAGATATCATTTGTAACGTTGTTCATTGGTATTACCTCTTTCTTTTATGTAATATGATTATTATACCACATAAGGGATATTTTTAATAGTGGCAAATGCAACAAATTATAAAATTTTTTCTTGTATAAATTTTTTGAAACAGTGGACAAAAGAAAAACATAGTGCTATAATAAATATAAAAATTAAGCACAGGAGATGATTTCATGAATGAAAAGGAAATAATCGGAAAAATACAGCAGAAACTCACTGAAATTGAAGAAAAGGAAAATATAAAAATTCTTCACTGTGTTGAATCTGGAAGCCGTTCATGGGGATTTGCCTCGCCTGACAGTGATTTTGATGTGAGATTCATTTATCTCCGCAGTAAAGAATTTTACCTTAAACTCGGCAAAACCCGTGATGTTATAGAATGGGAACTCAATGATATATATGACATCAACGGCTGGGATATCCAGAAAGCACTCAGACTTCTCCATAATTCAAACCCGACTGTCTTTGAATGGAATAATTCGCCCATAGTTTACAGAACTTCTCCCATGTGGGAAAAGGTAAGGGAAGTAATAAATGAATATTTCCTCAGCCGTACAGGTATGAACCACTATTTAAGCACCGCAAAACACAATTACAAGGAATATGTAAGGGGCGATGAAGTAAAATTTAAAAAATATTTCTATGTTTTAAGACCAATTCTCGCCTGCCGCTGGATAATGGACAACAATACTCCTCCGCCGATGCTTTTTTCAGAACTTATGGAGGCTGAACTCGACAGGAATTTATATGAACCTGTAAATAAACTCCTCGAAATTAAAATGCAGACCTCCGAACTCGGTACAGGCAAGAGAATTGATGTCATAAATGAATATATTGAGGAACAGTTTGAAATCCTTAAAAACAAACTCGACAGCATGGAATCCGAAACTCAAAAAGACTGGGATAAACTCGATGAACTTTTCCTCAGCCTGTTGAAAAACAATTAATGTTCCACATGGAACATTCCACAAAAAAGGCAGTCCTCAAAGACTGCCTTTTCTTTACAGGATTTCTATTTTGTTTTTTCTTATTCTCCTCATCAGGAAAAATGCCGTGACTGCGGATATTCCCTCGGCTATCGGAAATGTAAGCCATATAAGCCACGAATTTTCAAGTTTTTCACCTGCAAAAAGCGAAAATATATATGCAACAGGCAATACAAATACAAGCTGTCGCATTACGGATATGACAAGCGATTCAATACCGCTGTCAAGTGCCTGAAATATTCCCTGATATGCAATATTAAGCCCTGCAAATATAAAGCTTACTGATATTATTCTTATTGCACTTATGCAGAGAGTTTTTGTATCTTCCGAAAGCCCGAATATTTTCGCAAGCGGTACTGAAAATATTTCAAGTATCAAAAGACCTGCCGCCATTATTATCATGGTATATTTTATTCCGTATTTTATGCCGTCATTGACCCTTGACTTGTTTTTCATGCCGTGGCTGAATGATACTATCGGAGTTATAGCGTCACGCAGTCCGAATGCCGCAAATAATATAAACTGCTGTATTTTATAATAAAGTCCGTATGCTGTGACAAGACTTTCATCAACCCTTACAAGGATTATATTCAGTCCGTATGTCATTACAGACATGAGTGCCTGTGCGATAATCGCAGAGAAACCTATTGAATATATTGCCTTTATTATCTGTGCGGAGGGTTTTATATATTCAAGACCATTTTTAATTGATTTGTTGTGTTTAAGATGAAAAAACAATGCCGCTGAAAATGAAACTATCTGTCCGATAACTGTTGCAGCTGCCGCACCTCTTACACCCATTGCAGGCATACCTAAAAGCCCGTATATCATTACAGGGTCTAATATTATATTCACGACTGCACCGAGTATCTGTGCGATTGTAGAATAAAGTGAAAGTCCTGATGCCTGAAGCATTTTCTCAAATACTGAAAAGAATACTATCCCGAATGATACTATACAGCATATTCTTAAATAATCAGTACCCATTTCCGCTATCTGTGAATTATTTGTCTGACCGTTTATATATGCGCCTGCTCCGAATATTCCGAATAAAAGACAGATGATGTAAATTATAATACCAAGAAATTCAGCATTGCCTGCAATTTTTGCGGCTCTTTCATTATCGCCCTGTCCGAGGGATTTTGCAAGAAGTGCATTCATTCCCACGCCTGTGCCTATGCTGACCGCCACCATTAACATCTGTACGGGGAAGGCAAGCGTCAGGGCATTTATAGCGGCTTCTCCGCCCTCTTTCATATTCGATACAAATGCGCTGTCAACAATATTATAGAATGCCTGCAATACCATTGAAATTATCATAGGTATCCCCATTGAGAGCATAAGTCTGCTGACTTTTGTTTCTGCCATTTTAGTGATTGAGTCTTTCATATATTCCTCCTGAATAAAAATAATTTGTGGAGGTTCAGTTTCTGCCAAAACATCGAAAAAAAGCGTAAGCCCATATCCGGACTTACGCTTTCGCAGCTCGACTATGATATTTTATCACTTTTATTTTGATTTGTCAAGATTTTCAGGAAAAATAATTATTGGTTTTATTTCGTTGCAAACGAAAAAACTCCCTTTACGGGAGCTTTTTCATGGAGTATTTATCTGAATTATTTTCTGGGGGATTTCTTGAATGTGAGGATACCTGCTGCTGCTGCGATTGCTGCTACACCGATAGCGATTACAGGGAGCTTATCGCCTGTCTTAGGTGATTCAGAAGCAGTTGCGGGAGCTTTTTTAGCAGTCTGAGTAGCTGTTGTGCTTACTGCTGACTGAGCGGCAGCCTTAGTAGTTTCAGTCTTTTTAACTTCTGTTTTAGCAGGAGTTGTTGCAGGTGTTGTTGCGGGAGTTGTTGTAACAGATGTATTATTAGTAGCTGTATTGTTTCCGCAGCTGAGAGTTTCAACAAGACCGCTTGCCCATGAGAGAGTGATTGTGTTGCCTGTGTTGAATGTAACTGTTGCGTGTTCGCCCTTTGCTGCGCCTATGAAATGAAGTTCAAGGTCTGCGCCGTTGAGAGTATACTCAAAGTCCTTTGATGTTCCGTCAAAGTCTTTCATATTTCCGAAAGGTTCGAGGATATCAAAATTATATGTTCTTGCGCCTGATGCACTTGATGCATACCATGTACCTCTTGCGAGCATAGGCTGATTGTAGCGTTCATTTTCTGAAGTTGTAATGGTTGTGACAACGGGTTCAATATCAACTCCGGGATAAGTAGTTGAAAGTGTTTCAGTTTTGCCGTAGTCCCATGCGAGAACTATATCATATCCGCTGTATGAAACAGTAGCTGATTCTGCATAGTTGCCATAATAGAAAGTGATTCTGTTTCCGTTGAAATCGTATGTAAAGTAATCTGTTGAATCGTTCTCAACACTTGTGCGTGTTCCCATTGTTGCTGTGGGGTCAAAGTAATACTGCACTACTCCGCCCATTCCAAGTGAGTACCAGTTACCCTGAGCAAAGATATTTACCTTTGATTCTGTGGGAGTTTCCTGTGCTTCTGTGGGAGTTTCCTTTATTTCTGCGGGGATTTCAGCAGGGGCTTCTGTGGGTGTGATATCGGATTCGTTTATAAAGTCTGCGATGCAGTCGCTTGTTGTGATTTGTACATCTGCGGCAGCATTTGCGATAGCTGCGTCTGCTTCTTCCTTAGTAATTCCGTCATTAGCGGAAGCAGAAATGCTCATCATAGAGCTGATTGCCATTGTAGCTGTGAGAGTTGCGATTGCAATTTTAGATACCATTTTTTTCATAATAATTACTCCTTTAAAATTAATTTTTTCATTTTTGGTTTTTGGTTTATTACTTTCATTTTTTTCATATTCGGTTCATTTACCGTTCTGTCTATATATTCGTTTGAAAATCAGCAAAAGGGACAGAAAAAAATAAAAATTTTCATTTAACTAAAAAAATATCCCCTACCGGTTAAAGTAAGGGATCAAATCATAATTATCTTGTACCGCTGAGGATTTTCTTTAATTTTTCTCTTGCACGGGTACTTCTTTTCTGCACAGCATCACGTTTCATATTGAGTTTTTCAGCGATTTTGATAACAGTCAATCCATAGAAATACTGATATGTAATAATAGTTGAATCGGGTTCACCGAGTTCCTTGACGGCTTTCCAGAGTTCAGACTTCTGTTCTTTTTTATCGCTGTCAGCCTCAATATTTTCCTCAGAAACGGGTACATATGCATCTTCCTCCTTGTCGAGCGAATCAGAGGAGCTGTATTTTCTTGAAAGCTGTCTGAAAGCATCAATCGCACGTCTTTTTGCGATAGTGCCGACAAAAGTTTTAAGGTTACCTGTTTCGGGGGTAAATTTTAATGCATTTGCGAAAATTTCCATGAACACATCATTAACGCAGTCATCAATATCTTCTCTGCTGCAAGAACTTCCAAGTTTGTTGATGACGATAACATACACGAGATTTCTGTATGTGCTGAATAAGTATTCCTGAGCTTCTTTGGGAGAACTTTCAAGGGTCTGAATCCATTCTTTGTCAGTCATTGTATCACTTCTTTCATTATATATAGTTAATTAACTCAAAACAAGTTCGTCATTGATTATCTGCGGAATAAGAGTTTCGGGAGAACCAAGTGATGAATATTCGTACCATTTATATACAGTAAGCTGTCCTGTTTCCTTATCAATCCGGAATTTATAATGTTCACCGGACGAACAGTCCAAAATTGAATAGCTTTTATCATTATGCAAATCATAAATGAATATTGTATCAATAGGCATTCCGCTTCCGATAGTTTCGGACAGGCACATTTCGGGATAGCCGTCATCATTCAGGTCTGCAAAGAAGAAATCTCCGCCACCATATCCATAATCAAGAATTATATTTTCCGAACCGTTTGTATAGTATCTGATATTTTCTTTCCATACAAAAGTTTTTTCGGGGAAAGAATTTATTTTAATGCTGTCATTGATAACAGAACCTTTTCCGTCAGAATCCTGTTTCGGAAACCACTGGAAAACATCTCCGCTGTTCCATATTATATATGTATCGTCAAAACTTTCGGGGAGATTTGAAATACTTCCCGCATCGAATTTCTGGATTGAGAGCGCATCATTTCCCGTTATGCCGTCACCTGTACTGAAAACATCAGCATTTACTTTTGCGTCATCGGAGAGGGGATATTTCTGAGGATTTGCGAGATACTGCAATATTGCAACGGAATCGGAAATGCTTGTCTTATTGTCCATATTTGCATCACCTGAGAGATATTTATAATCAAGTGACCTGAACTTGCATTTTTCTATTCCGAGAGATGTAAGGGAAACGGCATATTTCTCTGCATAAGCCTGAGCAGTTGAATCTGTATGACCGCAGATTGTCCCCTCAAAGACATTTATAGATTCATCTGCGATAACTCCCATTGAGCATATTGTATCATCTGAATCAAAAATTTCGCAGTCGGGGTTTTCGATTATGATTCTTTCGAGGTTACTGCACATATTGAAAGCTTTTTCGCCTATATAGTCTATATAATCATAGACTGTTATATCTTTGAGTCCGCTGTTTGCGAATGTATTTTTTTCGATTCTTGAAACTGAAGGGGGGAGGTATATATTTTCGAGGGAAGAACAGTTCGAGAATGCACTCTGTCCGATTTCTTTCAGATTATATTTCGGCTGACCGTTTTCATATTGTCCGTGACCAAATGAGACACTTTTAAGGTTTTCACAGCCCATGAAAGCACCGTTGCCGATTTTTTCGACAGTTTCGGGAATATATACGCTTTTTATATCGGTATCATGAAAAGCCAGACCTGCAATTTCTCTTACTTTCGGGATATTGTATGCATCAATTGTCTTTGTTGTTGCATCAATCAGGATATCATTTACAACAACATAGGGACTTTCAGCCTGTCTGTCGGCAAGCCATTGTGTACCTCCAAATGCAACAAGACCAACAGAAGTTACACTTTCGGGGATAGTTATCTCTTTGAGTTTTTCACAGCCTCCAAAAGACAATTTTCCTATTGACTTAACGCTGTCAGATATTATAACTTCTGTCAGTTCGGGAAAGATATAAAATGCATAGTCTGAAATATTCTCCGCACCGTTTATTATAACTTTATTCACTTTATCTTTATATTCAGACCATTCAGGGGTATTTCCTTCTGAAAGGGAATAATCTGTCATAGCACCCGTGCCGTCAATGGTGAGTATTCCGTCAGAATCAAGGTTCCATGTAAGATTTTCACCGCATTTTCCCGAGAAAACAGCTTCGGCATATACGGCTGAAATATTGCCTGTATAAAGCGGTGCAAGAGTTCCTGCCGCAATACAGCCAACAGTAAAAAGCGATAAGAAGTGCATCTTCATAATATCACCAGCCTTTATTAAAATTATGCACAAAGTATTCATACCATAATTATAGCAGATTTTAAGCCGAAAATCAATAGTTTTTGATACGAAAAATAATTAAATGAAAAAATTATTATTTTTATGTCCCTTTTGTATCTGTCAGAACGAATATATAGACAGAACGGTTCAAGAGAACCTGATATGAAAAAAATGAAAATTATAAATATGAAATGAAAAAAATTTTTTTAAGGAGTAATCATTATGAAAAAAATAGTATCTAAAATGACAATCGCAGCTATGGCTGCTACAATGGCAATCGCAAACATGGTAAGCATTTCAGCTTCTGCAAATGACGGCATCAAATACAACCAGATAACAGAAATCGGAACAGCAGGTTCTTCAATAAAAAATTTTGTTTCAGGTACATGGTACTCCTCAAACACAGCAGACGGAATCATGGATTATAACTTTGATCCGACAACTATGACAGGCAGCATTTACTTTGAGAATAAAAGCATAGCAAAAACTTTCACATATTCATATGACGGATATACACTTTCACTCTATTACGCTGACGGAACATCAGCAACAGCTACCGTAATCTTCGGCACAAATCAGATGACTCTCACATGGGCAACAGGCTGTGTTGATGTTCTTACAACAGCTTATCCCACTGTTAAAAATACAAATACAACAACAGCAAAGACAAATGCATCTATCCTTACAACAGGTACATGGTATTCAATGACCCCCGCAGGTCCGAGAACTTATACATTTGAATCCAACGCTCCGTCATGCCAGTACACAGAAGAATACAGCGGAGAAAAAAGCAGTTTCACATATGACCTCAAAGGCAGCTATCTTACAGCATACAACAACAAGGCAGGTGTTACCCTCTACGCAACAGTAAGCTATCCTGACAGTGAAACAATCGTTATCAACTGGAATACTTTTTCCGAGACTCTCAAAACAACAAAAGATGCCGCTAAGAAAGCCGCAAATTCTGTAAACATCTTTGCTCAGGGCAACTGGTATTCCCGTGACATGAGCGGTGTTATAGACTACTGGTTCGATGCAAATACAGCATCAGGTACACGCACCACTGAAGGCACAAAGCAGACAGATAATTTCACATACGATTTCAGCGGAAACAGACTTACATTCTACTATTCCAACTCCACAGTTTCAGGTACTGTTTCTTATGACGGATATGATATCATCGTAAACTGGGACAACGGATTCTCTGAAAGACTTTCAACTACTTACCCCACCGTAAAAGAAGAAAAAGTTAAGATATTCGCTCAGGGCAACTGGTACGCTTCAGGAATGGACGGAATTATTGACTACTTCTTCAATGCTGATTCCGCAACAGGTACACGCACCAACGAAACAACAGGCTTTTCAGAAGACTTTACTTATGACTTTGACGGAAACAAAATCGTAATGTACTACGGAAAATATTCTGTAACAGGTTATGTTTCATACAGCGGATATGATATGATAATCTCATGGGAAAGCGGATATTCCGACACACTCTCAACAGTTCACCCCACAGTAAACATTGAACCCGTTGTTACAACTGTTGAAGCTCCTGCTGAAACAACTGCTACAACAGTATATGACCGCTACAATCAGCCTATGCTTGCAAAAGGCACATGGTATGCATCAAGCAATTCAGGAATCAGAACTTTCTGCTTTGACCTCCTCGAACCTATTGGCTGTATGTATGATTTTGACGGAACAGCTCTCAACTTTGAATATACTCTCGACGGCGCAGACCTCGAATTTCATGTAATCGGCGCAGCAAGAGGCGAACACGCTAAGGTTTACTACAATGCTGACGGAACATTCTCACTCACATGGGCAAGCGGTCTCTTTGAAACAGTTTCACAAACTCAGCCCACAGTTCAGACAACTCCCGCACCCGTTCAGACAACTCCTGCAACTCAGACAACTCCTGCAACTCAGGCAGCTCAGACAGTTCAGACAACAGTCGCAGCTGAAACCAAAGCCGCTCCTGCAACTCAGACAGCTCCTGCTCCCCAGACATCTCCCATTATAACAAGCAAGGCTCAGCAGACAAAGACAACTGTTCAGCAGTCCGCAGTTCAGCAGCAGACAACTCCCGCTCCGCAGGCTGTAAAGAAAGCTCCCGAAACAACAGAAGCCCCCAAGACAGGCGACAACTTCCCCGCACTCGCAGTTGCAGCAGTAGCACTCATAGCAAGCGCAGCTTGTGCAGTAACAGCTAAGATATCAAGAAAAAAGTAAATATAGATAACACTCCTTAATAAAAAAGTCCCCTCAACGGGGGCTTTTTTATTGTGTATTGTATTCTGTAACATCAGTGTTCCATGTGGAACAGTTTCAATTATTTTTCAGTGCAGAACTCTACTTTTTCGCCTGCGAGAATCATATTAGTAGTTCTTACAGCACACATTTTTCCGCACATGGAGCAGGTGTGGCGGTCAGCAGGAGGAGTGCTTTCAAAATATTCTCTTGCCTTTTCACCGTCAACAGCTATTTTAAACATTTCCTCCCAGTCAACAGCGTGACGGGCAGCAGCCATTTCATTGTCCTTGTCTCTTGCGTGTGGATATCCGTTTGCAATGTCAGCGGCATGAGCGGCAATTTTGCTTGCGATAATGCCCTCTTTTACATCATTTATATCGGGAAGTCTGAGATGTTCCGCAGGTGTTACATAACAAAGGAAATCCGCTCCGCTTGATGCAGCTATCGCTCCGCCTATTGCAGAAGTGATATGGTCATATCCTGGGAAAATATCTGTAACTATCGGACCGAGTACATAGAACGGTGCATTGTGACATAATCTTTTCTGGAGTTTCATATTTGCGGCAATTTCATTCATAGCCATATGTCCCGGACCTTCAACCATTACCTGTACATTCTTTTCCCATGCACGGAGAGTAAGGTTTCCGAGTTCGATAAGTTCCGAAATCTGTCCTGCATCTGTTGAATCGTCTATGCAGCCGGGGCGGAGTGCATCACCGAGACTTATTGTTACATCATATTCATGGAGAATATCAAGAACTTCATCATAATATTCATAGAAAGGATTTTCATTTCCAGTCATCATCATCCACGCAAAAAGCAGAGAACCGCCACGGGATACTATATTCATTTTTCTGCCCTCACGCATGAAAGCTTCAACAGCCCTTTTATTTATTCCTGCATGAATGGTCATGAAGTCAACGCCCTCCTCAGCGTGAGCCTTTACGACTTTCAGGAAATCCTGTGCGGATATTTCAAGCAAATCCTTTTCAAGATAACCTATTGCATCATACATCGGAACTGTACCAATCATGGCAGGAGATTTTTCAACGAGCTGTTTGCGGAAAGTATTTGTTTTTCCGTAGTTGCTCAAATCCATTATGGCTTCCGCACCGAATTTATGAGCCATATCAACTTTCTGCATTTCAATGTCATAGTTCTTTGCATCACCTGAAATACCAAGATTTACATTGATTTTTGTACGCATTTTAGTACCGATACCCTCAGGAGATATGCTCTTGTGATTCACGTTGCAGGGGATACATACTTCACCTTTTGCGACAAGTTCACGGAGTTCTTCGGGAGTGATATACTCCTTCTCTGCAACGACTTCCATTTCAGGGGTAATGATACCCATTTTTGCGGCTTCCATTTGTGTGTAATACTTTTTCATAATGATTTCTCCTTAAAAAATTATTCTGCAAATCTGCTTTTGATATCAAATAAATGATTCATAGGACCGCTGCCCCTGCCGAGGTCAAGCATAGCACCGAGACAGCCTGATATATAATCCTTTGCACGTTCAACCGATTCGGGGATATTGTATCCCTTTGCAAGATTGGAAGCTATCGCACTCGAAAGAGTACAGCCTGTACCGTGAGTATTCGGATTATCTATTCTTTTTCCGCTGAACCATTTTATTTCTTTTCCGTCAAAGAGACAGTCATTTGCATCATTGAGGTTATGACCGCCCTTTACAAGAACTGCACAGCCAAATAAATTATATATTTTCTGTGCAGATTTTTCCATATCATCAGGACTGTTTACCTTATCGCCCGTTAAAACTTCCGTTTCGGGGATATTGGGAGTTATAACTGCCGCAAGCGGTATGAGATTCTTTTTCAGTGACTCAACGGCATCTTCTTTAAGAAGTGCAGAACCGCTTGTTGCAACCATAACAGGGTCAATGACGATATTTTTTGCTTTGTAGAATTTTAACTTTTCCGCTATGACTTCAATAAGTCCGCAGGAGGAAACCATTCCTGTCTTTACGGCATCAGGAAATATATCTGTAAATATACTGTCAAGCTGTGCCGCAAGAAATTCAGGACTTGCTTCCATTATGTCCGATACGCCGACAGTATTCTGTGCAGTAAGAGCCGTGACAGCACTCATGGCATAAATGCCGTGTGCGGTCATGGTCTTTATATCTGCCTGTATGCCGGCGCCTCCGCAGGAATCACTTCCTGCGATTGTTAATGCAGTCCACATAATTTTACTCCTTTCGGGTGCATTAATTTTTTTGAGCGACAGAAGGCGGTGCCCTCAGTCTGCCGCTTAATTAATTCATAATTCATAATTCAGAATTATTAAATTAAATCAGAATTTGAAGTATAATCACTTTTTCTTTTGATAGAAAACAAAACCATCATCAATTTTGACTTTTGTATATCCTAACTTCTCATAAAACGCATTCGTTCTTATATTCCAACTTGGTGTATCCAAATTGATTTCATTAACATATGGGAACTCGCTTTCTACGCATTTCATTAGAAGTATTCCATAGCCTTTCCTGTGATAGATACTGTCAATGAAAATCCGACCAATATATAAGCTCTTGCGACTTGTATCAGGAAAAAGAATAGCAGCGCCTACTAATTTCTCATCTTCTATCGCTTGAAACAGCCGCCCCTCTTCTGCCATTTTTCTATGCCATTCTATAGAATCATATCCAGGTGGATAGTCTCCTTTTTTTCCACCACAATTTATATCTGTTTCAAATGCTTTGACAGACATACCAACTATATTATCTATATGATTTTGTTCTGCTTTTATTATATACATTTCCCACTCCTGTCAATTAACCAAATTCCGATTTATCAAGCTATAAAAACTTTAATGTTCCACATGGAACAATTTACAGACCGAATGTTTCACGGCATAAATTTTTAAGTTCTGCCGTTTCCCTTTCGACATCATCAGCCGAGAATACTGCCGAAACAAGTGCAGCCCCGACTGCCCCGATATTTTTAAGGCTTGTGATATTATCTTTGCTTATCCCTCCGATAGCCACAACAGGAATATCAACGCTTTCCGCTATCTCTTTAAACTGCTGAGATGTTATGCGGATTGCATCTGTTTTTGTAGGGGAGGGGAATACCGCACCCGTACCGAGATAATCCGCACCGTCAGCCTGAGCCTTACGAGCCTGTTCAACGGTTTTTGCAGTTGCACCTATTATAAAATTATCCCCTGCAATTTTTCTTATTTCAGCAACGGGAGTGTCCTCAATTCCGACATGAACACCGTCCGCACCTGCTTTGAGTGCCGCCTTGTAATTATCATTTATAATGAGGAGAGCATTGTATTTCCTGCAAATCTCCTTTACTTTAAGAGCCTCTGCGATTAAATCATCTTCACTGATATTTTTTTCACGGAGCTGAATAATTTCCGCACCGCCCTTTAAAGCTGATTCTATGCATGAATAAAAATCATTTTTCATGCATTTTCTGTCGGTTATGGGATATATCAGGAGTTTATTTCTGTCGAGCATTTTCACTTTCCTTTCTGAGAGATTTCATATATTCCGAAACATCATCACAGTTCATAAAACCGCTCATAATGCATACACCGTCCGCACCTGCATTCAATGTATTTTTTATATTCTGCGGAGATATTCCGCCTATTGCATAAACAGGGATATCAACACTTTCGCAGACGGATTTGAGAAACGCTGTTCCACGTGGAACAAGTCCCTTTTTGCAGTCTGTTTCATATATATGACCTGCCGTTATATAGCCTGCACCGAGAGATAATGCTTCTTTTGCATCTCCAACGGAATGGCATGAAGAACCAATTTTTTTGAATCCCGACAATATTTTTTTATCTGTTTCACGGAGAATATTCAAAGGGAGATGTATATATTCCGCATTGAGTTCAATTGCAGAATCTACAAAGCTGTGAAGAATACATCTTACATTGTGTTCATCACATATTTTCATTACCTTTTCAGCAAGGACTGTATATTCTTCTGCCGATAAATCTTTTTCCCTTAAAATTATCGCATCAGGCTGTGATTCTGCGATTTTTCCAATACGGACAAGAAAATCCTCATCACATAATTTTCTGTTTGTAACACATATTATCTTACACATACAAATAATCATTCAGCACAGGCTGTAAGCCTTCCTGTGCCATATCCTTATACATTTTATCGAGACTTCTGCTGTCATTTATTTCAAACTGTTCATCACCGCCTGAATTATCCTCTTTGCCCGTGTACTTGCTTTCATGGTCACCGATACCTGTGGAAACACCTGCGGAAATTTTCGTTGCGGCAATTTTAACTATACCGTTTCTGAAATCCTCGCTTTCACGGGAAGAAACTGTAATTCCCGCAAAGGGCAGGAATATTCTGTATGCACATAATATCTGACAGAGCTGTCTTTCGCCTACATCATGGGGATTTATTTTACCGTTATTAATAATAGGTCTTAATCTCGGACATGAAAGCGATACTTCTGCGTGGGGATATTTTCTCTGCAAATAATAAACGTGCAAAGCACTAGCAAGGGCATCTTTTCGGAAATCTGACAAGCCTAAAAGTGCAGAACAGGCTATACCTCTCATACCGCCCATTAATGCACGTTCCTGTGCGTCAAATCTGTATGGGAATACTCTTTTATGCCCTAAAAGATGAAGTGTTTCATATTTTTCAATATCATAAGTTTCCTGAAATACTGTAACATAATCAACACCGCATTCATGAAGATATGCATAATCTTCAACGTTTACGGGATATATTTCAATACCCACCATTCGGAAATATTTCCTTGCCATTTTACAGGCTTCACCGATATATTTAATATCGCTTTTGCTTCTGCTTTCGCCTGTGAGTATTAAAATCTCCTCCATACCGCTTTCGGAGATTATTTTCATTTCATGCTCAATCTGTTTGGAATTTAGTTTCATTCTGTGAATATCGTTATAACAGTTGAAACCGCAGTAAACGCAGTAATTTTCGCAGTAGTTGGCAATATAAAGGGGAGTGAAAAGATAGACGGTATTGCCGAAATGTTTTCTTGTTTCAATTCTTGCACGTTCAGCCATTTTTTCAAGAAAAGGTTCTGCGGCAGGAGATAACAGTGCTTTCAAATCCTCTACATTAAGATTATCCTTTCTCAATGCACGGAGTACCTGTTCAGGAGTGTAATTTTCGGGCTGATAGCTGTTCATTTCGGATAATACCTTATCCCTTATATCAGATTTTATAACCTGCTGACCCTCCATATATTCCATACAGTCTGTGCGTGACGAAGGGTCTGTTTCAAGCTGATGCTTGCGGTTTAAGGCACTTTCGGAAAGTTTATCGGAATCTATAAAATATTCATTTTCCATTTTTCATACCTCAGTCATGCAGAAATCCTGTAAGAGTATCGGAGGGAGATGCACCCCTGACAAGAACTCGTCCAAGTCCTGACAGATATGCCTGTCGTCCTGCCTCGACAGCCTTTTTGAATGCACTCGCCATAAGCGGCAAATCTCCTGCGGTAGCCAGTGCAGTATTTGACATTACCGCAGCCGCACCCATTTCCATAGCTTCACAAGCCTGAGAGGGTCTGCCTATACCTGCATCAACTATAATCGGAAGGTCAATTTCATCAATTAAAATCTGTATGAAATCCCTTGTTGCAAGACCTTTGTTTGAACCGATAGGCGATGCAAGAGGCATAACCGATGCCGCACCTGCATTTACCAAATCTCTTGCGGTATTCAAATCAGGATACATATAAGGCATTACAATAAATCCTTCATTTGCAAGAATTTCCGTAGCCTTTACGGTTTCCTGATTATCGGGGAGGAGGTATTTTGTATCACGCATAATTTCTATCTTTACGAAATCACCGCAGCCGAGTTCTCTTGCAAGGCGTGCGATTCTTACGGCTTCCTGAGCGTTTCTTGCCCCCGAAGTATTGGGCAGGAGTGTAACACCTTTCGGGATAAAATCGAGTATATTTTCATTTTCCTTAGTGTTTGCACGTCTTACGGCACAGGTAATAATTTCTGCACCTGCATGATTTACAGCGGCTTCAATCAATGAAAGGGAATATTTTCCCGAACCGAGAATAAATCTCGAATTAAATTCATGACCGCCGATTATAAGCTTATCGTTTTCCATTTTAAATTCCTTTCTGTCAGGCATCATAAAAGCCTGCAATGATTCTTAATATCATATTCGCCTGATGAGCCGCACAGACTGCGACTCTTGCGGATACAAGACCTATACCGTCTGAAATATCACTTTTTCCGTCACCGCAGATATAGAATTTTTTTGATAATCTTCTTGTGACTATATCATTTGATGAGCCGAAACCTGCCATACCGTTTCCCGATATTAAATATTTATCAGGGAAATTTTCAAGGACGGCATTCACAAGCATGGCTTTCATGTCTGCCTTGTCGAATGCCTCGCAGATTATATCATAGGGGGCGAGGATATTTATATTTTCCTCTGAAAGTTTTATTCGCTGTGAAGTTATGACAGTATAGGGAGATATATTTTTTAAATTATTTAATAAAGCATCTGCTTTGTATTCGCCTATCTGCGATATATAATACTGCTGTCTGTTTATATTTGAAATATCAACCCTGTCAAAATCTATGAGGTGAATATTTCCGATTCCTGCTCTTGCAAGACTTACAGCGATATTCGAGCCAAGTCCGCCAAGTCCGCACACTGCAACAGATGCGGCAGCGAATTTTTTCTGAATATCTTCACCATGTCTTGCAGCGAGGGCGGAATATATTTCTTTTTCGGACAACATATCAGCCGCCTCCCACAAAGCTGACTATTTCGACTGTATCGCCGTCTTTAATGACTGTATCTTCATATTTAGCTTTCGGAAGAATTTCCTCATTGATTTCGACAGCCACACGTTTAGGGTCATAATTGAGTATGCTGAGAATTTCGGAGATATTTTTTCCGTCATAATCAGTCTGATTTCCGTTTATTTTTACCATATTGCACCTCCAAAAAAGGGGAACTGCCAACAAGGCAGCTCCCCACGAATAGGCAGTATTTCCCTACGTTGGCATTATCCAAATCAGGTTGCGGGTCGGAAACTCAATTGTTTCCCTCTCAGCCTGCACACAAGCTCCCCATTACGATAAGATTATAACATTTTCAGACAGATTTGTCAAGTATTCCTGAAAATTTTCACTGAAAACAGAATGTTCCACATGGAACATTAACAATATTTTATTGACAGCATTTTTTCATCATGGTAAAATAAAAACAAAAAATATTAAAGGAGAATATAATGAAAAGTTATTCATTTGATGTTGAAAGTAAAAAAATGCTTATGAAGTTACATATCAAAGTTCGCAGCAAGTGGAGCGATGTATTTTTTCAGGTGCATGAAATACAAGACGGTTTGTATAAAATTTTTTGGAGAAAAGCATTACCCGAAAGAAATTTTATTGACTTCATTTTATTGGTTTCAGAAAAATACTTTTCAAGAAAACAATTGACATTCAGTGAAATGTACTCAACAGAAGAATACAAAGAAGAATTGTCAAAAATCTCACCTGTTAATGAAATAAGTATTTCTGACGAAGAAAAAAACATTATTTTAAATCTTTGCAACAAAGGATTCCCTGACAACTATGACAAAATAAGCGGAAGGGACGGGCATAGCTTTGAATTGTATCTGCAAGGCAACAAAAAATTAAACCTCTGGTGCTTTACATCTGAAAGTCTCAAACCTGTTGCAGATGTCATAAATTTTTTGGTGGAAAAAGCAAATCTGGACAAAGAAATGTATGGAATTAAAATAAGACAGTGAAACAAATCAAATTATTTCACAGAATGTTCCACATGGAACAATCCGTGAAACATCAGCCCTTATGGGAATTTATCGGTATTCTGACCCTGTACTCTATGTATTCATCACTCTGTATTTTTTTGGAATCCGCAGAAATACCTGCCGCCTGCATCATTTCAACGGCTTTATTAATGGTATTCACAAACATTTTTACATTCTGGAAAACCTTTGAGCGTTTCTTATAGCTTGATTTTTCTCTCTGAGTGCCGAGATATTCTTCAATTAAATTCTCGGTTTTCTCGACATTGAGATTATCCTTGACGATTTTTTCGAGGATATTGAGCCTGTCCGCAGGGCTTGCGAGTCTGAGGAGTGACCTTGCATGACGTTCAGTGAGATTGAATTTCATTATTAATTCTCTTTCATCGGGAGTAAGGCGGAGAAGTCTTAATTTATTTGCAATTGTACTCTGAGCCTTTCCGAGTTTTGCGGCGGCTTCTTCCTGCGTCATGCCGTAGTATGTAATAAGCTTTTCAATAGCGACAGCTTCATCAAAAAAAGAGAGATTCTGTCTCTGGATATTCTCCACAAGTGCGAGAATAGCGGAATTTCTGTCATTCACTTCATAAACCATGCACGGCACAGTTGAAAATCCGCATAATTTAGCCGCCCTGAGCCTTAATTCGCCTGCGATGAGTTCATATTTTTCACCGTTTCTGCGTACAGAAAGAGGCTGTAAAATGCCGTTTTGAGCGATAGAATCGGCAAGCGAAGCGATTTCCTCGTCATTGAAATCCCGTCTCGGCTGATTCGGGTTTGGAATTATCTGTTCAATCTCAATTTCCACAACACGAAATTTTTCCTTAGTAAAATTTAAAAATCCTGACATAGTATTTTCCTCACAAAATATTACTTGAGCTTTATGCTCTGTAATATTATTGTAGCACCCGCGGGAAATATTTGCTACACAAAAAAACCGACACAAAACGACAGGATTCAAATGCAGACGACATATTCAGAAATTATCAGAGCGGTTTCTTCTTTATCTGACCGCTGCTTCTGGGGTATTTTGACGAAGTATGCGATATTTTTATTATGTGTATTAATTTTCTTGAATCGTCACCGAGTTTGTACTCATGGATTTTTGAAATCTCTCCGCCGAGGGTTTTAATTGCGATTATGCCCGAATTTATATCTTCTGACGGACCTTTCATGGCTATAAAATTTCCTGCATACTTCACAAATGGGATACAAAATTCCGATAAAAGTGACATATTTGCAACTGCTCTGGCGCATACGAAATCATATTTTTCCCTGTATTTCAAATCCCTTGCGATATCCTCCGCTCTGCCGTGAATAAATTCCGCATTTATGCATAAAATTGCGCATAATTTTTCAAGAAACACAATTCTTTTGTTAAGGCTGTCGAGTAAAGTTATCTGTATATCGGGACGCATTATTTTCAGCGGTACGGAGGGAAATCCCGCACCTGTTCCGACATCAATAAATGTGGAATTTTCGGGAATATTTATGTATTTAAGTATAAGGCAACTGTCGATAAAATGTTTCAGTAAAATCTCATCAGGCTCAGTTATTGCCGTAAGATTCACATTTTCATTGTACTTTACAAGAAAGTCTGCATATTTATCGAATAATTCATACTGATTTTCGGTAAGTTCCAGACCATATTTTTTAAATTCATCAAAAGCATATTCAAAACCTGAAAGCATATAATCACCCCTTATTTTTCTGAAGCCATACTACAAGCATGGATATATCAGCAGGCGAAACTCCTGATATTCTCGAAGCCTGTCCGAGTGATACAGGCTGGACTTTGTTAAGCTTTTCAGCCGCTTCAAGCCTTAAACCGTATACCTCATTATAATCTGTATTTGCAGGAAGTTTAGTTGATTCAAGGTTACGCATACGTTCAATCTGTTCAAGCTGTTTCTCAATATAGCCTTTATATTTTATCTGTAAATCTACCTGTTCAGCAGTATCGAACGGAAGTTCCGGACGGTTTTCATCAAAAGGTGCGAGGTCAAAATAATTAATCTGCGGTCTGCGAATCAAATCCGCAAGCTTACAGCCTGTCGAAAGCGGGGCAGTACCTTTTGAGACAAGAAATTCATTGAGTTCTTTCGAGGGCGATATATTTAAATGATTTACTCTTCCTATTTCTGCGGCAGTATCTGCAAGCTTTTTATTCAGCCTGTCAAATCTTTCCTTTGAAATAAGTCCGAGCCTGTATCCTATGGGAGTCAGTCTTTCATCAGCGTTATCCTGTCTCAGAATCAATCTGTACTCGCTTCGGGAGGTCATCATTCTGTACGGGTCTGAACAGCCCTTTGTAACCAAATCATCAACAAGAGTGCCTATATATGAGCTTGCCCTGTCGAGAATGAGCGGTTCTTTGCCCTGAATTTTCAGAGCGGCATTTATACCTGCAACAAGTCCCTGAGCGGCGGCTTCTTCATATCCTGAACTTCCGTTGAACTGTCCTGCACCGTAAAGACCGCTGATTTTCTTAAATTCAAGCGTGGGATACAATTGCAGAGGGTCACAGCAGTCATATTCTATCGCATAAGCAGGACGCATAATTTCAACATTTTCAAGACCTTTTATTGTACGCAGAAATGCAAGCTGAACATCTTCGGGGAGTGATGATGACATACCCTGCAAATAATATTCTTCTGTTGTCAGACCCATTGGTTCAACAAAAAGCTGATGACGGGGCTTGTCTGAAAATCTCACAATTTTGTCCTCGATTGACGGACAATATCTCGGACCTACTCCCTCGATTCTTCCCGAATAAAGAGGGGAGCGGTGGAGGTTTTTCAGTATGACTTCATGCGTATTACTATTTGTATAAGTCATGTAACAACTGACTTTATTGGTTAAATCATTATCTAAATTGTCAAAAGAGAAAGGTACAATATGCTCATCACCGTCTTGACGTTCCATGGCATCAAAATCAATGCTTCTCTTATTCACACGGCATGGCGTACCTGTTTTGAATCTTCTGAGTTCCACGCCGATTTTTTCAAGAGAATCCGAGAGTTTTCTGCTGGGCAAAGCCGCATCAGGACCGCTTTCATAGGAACATTCACCTATATGGATTTTTCCCTTTAAATAAGTACCCGTAGCGATTATTACAGCTTTAACGGCATATTCCGCACCAAGAGAAGTTGTAATTTTTGTGATTTGTCCTTCACTGACTTCAATATCCGCAACCATAGCCTGCTTAATGCAGAGATTCTCCTGTTTTTCGCAGATATTCTTCATATAATTGTGGTACATTACACGGTCAGCCTGCACACGCAGACTATGCACAGCAGGACCTTTTCCACGGTTAAGCATACGGCTCTGAATAAAGCATTTATCCGCACCCTTACCCATTTCGCCGCCGAGAGCGTCAATTTCCCTTACGAGATGCCCTTTTGCAGTACCTCCGATTGACGGATTACAGGGCATATTTGCGATTTGGTCAAGGGAAATCGTGAACATAACTGTTTTACAGCCAAGTCTTGCAGCAGCGAGTGCAGCCTCAACGCCCGCATGACCTCCGCCCACTACTGCGACATCAAATTCACCCATTGTATAAGACATAAAAACACTCCTTTTTGTTTCACAGATTGTTTCACAAATTGTTCCACATGGAACATTATTTACCCACACAGAAACGTGAAAATACTTCATCGACTACTGCATCAGTAACTTTTTCGCCTGTAAGTTCAAGCAAATACTGTTCAGCCTCGTCAATAACGACAGTTACAGCATCGAGAAATTCGCCGTTTTTAAGCATATTTACGGCATTATCAGTACATTCAAGAGCTTTTTCGATACATCTTTTCTGTCTTTCGTTTGCGGCAGGGACAGAAGAAAATATATCACTGTTGATTTTAAACAAATTCTGTATAGCAGAGTTTAATTCCTCTATATTATTTTCCTTTGCAGAAATATATACAATTTGTATATTATCCGACTTAATTTTCTCTGTGTCGAATAGTTGTTCAGTATCTGACTTGTTGATTACAGCAACAGATTTTTTATTTTTAATTTTATTAATCAGTTTCAAATCGTCCTCGGTACACGGACAACTGCCGTCAAAAACGGCAATAATCAGTTCTGAAGAATCTATCATTTTTTCGGCAATACCAATGCCAATACCCTCGATAATATCTTCTGTTTCGTGTATACCTGCGGTATCTGAAAGGCGCAGGACTATATCGCCTATTTTCACAGATTCCTCAACTACATCACGGGTAGTTCCCGAAATATCGGTAACAATGCTTCTTTCATAGCCTGCAAGGCAGTTGAAAAGTGTGGACTTTCCAACGTTGGGTTTTCCGACAATGACTGTTGAAACTCCCTCACGCAGGATACGTCCTGCATCATAGTTTTCAACAAGCGAGAAAAGTTCCTTTCTTACAGCGTCAAGCTCCCTGCACAGCTTATCAGGCTCAACTTCGGGGATATCTTCTTCGGGGTAATCCGCCCATGCAGCGAGGTCACCGAGGATTTTCATAAGCTTTTGGGAGCATATGCGGGACTTTCTGAAAGCCGCACCTTCACGCAGTTCTTCTGCAATTTTAAGCTCCATATCACTTTTAGCGGAGATTATATCCATAACCGCCTCAGCCTGAGTGAGGTCAAGTTTTCCGTTCATAAAGGCACGTTTAGTAAATTCGCCTGCCTCAGCGTTTTCAGCACCGTTTTTAAGGGCAGTACGGAGAATTTTTCTTGAAATAAACAGTCCTCCGTGGCATGAAATTTCAACAACGTCCTCGCCCGTGTAGCTGTGGGGAGCTTTAAAAACGGTTAAAATGCAGTCATCAAGTCTTTCGCCGTTGTCGTGGGCGATGCCGTAACAGCAGGTATATCCCGACATATCGGATATTTTCTGATTTCCGAAAGGCTTGAAAATGCGTTCTGCAACGCTTATTGCATTATTTCCCGATATTCTTATTACAGCGATTCCGCCCACTGCATTGGGCGTAGATATAGCAGCAATTGTATGCAAAAAAATCCCTCCTAAAAAAACAACGGCATTAAAGCCGCTGTTTTGTAATATTTCTGATTCAACAGTCTGTTGAGACTTATGTTGAAAACTTAAAGTTCGATTTTTCCGTAAAGACCGCCCTCCATTGAATCTTCGGGCTTAGGCTTTTTATAGTCTTTTTCAAAGCTTGTTGAAAGGTCAATGGACTTACGCTCCATAGGTTCGTTATTATTTCTTCTCGGACTGTTTCTTCTGTCGTTTCTTCTGCGGTCATTGCGGTCATTTCTGCCGTTTCTGCGCTTATTGTTTGGTTTGGGGTTATTTGAAGAAATAATAATTTTTCTGTAAGGTTCTTCACCGACAGAGCGTGAAGAAACGCCCTCTATCTTTGAAACAGCGGAATGAATCACACGTCTTTCATAAGGATTCATAGGTTCAAGGGGCTGAGACCTGCCTGTTCTGAGGACAGATTTAGCGACTTTTACAGCGAGCTGTTCGAGAGTTTCTTTTCTTTTGCTTCTGTAACCGAGGCAGTCAATGGTGATGCGGAAATAGTCCTTGTCGCCCTTATTGGCGATAATTGAGCAGAGATACTGGAGGGAATCGAGAGTTTCTCCACGTCTGCCTATGACAGTGCCGTTATTATTGCTTTCGATATTTATAACTGCGCCTGATTCGTTCTGATAAACGGTAAATTCAGGTTCTATATCCATAGCTCTCAGTACGCTTGTTATGTAGTCCATAGCGATTTTAACCTTAGGTTCGATAAGGCTTTCGTCCTCAATGAGTGCGAAATTGTCTAGAGAGAACTCCTCATCATCTGTTTTTTCCGCAGTTTCAACAGTTTCCTCAACAGGCTGTGGAATATCCTTAATTTCTTCGGGTACGGAAGCCTGAACACTTTCTGCAGCTTCCTCAACTTTTTCCTCAGGTGCCTGTGGAATTTCCTCGGCAGATTCCTGAACAGCTTCAACAGATTCCTCGATTTTCTGTGGTTCGGGGGATATATCCGCTGTCTTTTCAACAGTTTCAACTGTTTTTTCAACAATTTCCTCAGCTTTCACAGGTTCAGCCGCTGTATTTTCGGCAGGTCTGGGGGCAGCGGGAGCTTTTGCAGGTTCATATGTAGCCTTTACTTTTGCATCAGATTTACCGAGACCGAGGAATCCTTTTTTACCTTCATCAATAATTTCAAATTTAATCTGGTTGATATTTTTTCCGAATTTGGCAGCCGCAAGGCTTTTAGCCTCCTCAACTGTCTTTGCTGTAAATATCTCAGTCATATTTATACCTCCATCAATCCTCATTGTCGTTTTCGTTATATTCATCGCCGTATTTTTCAGCCATACGTTTTCTTGCCTCGGCTATACGGTCATGGTTTTGTTTATTAGATTCAGAGCGTGAAACTTTGTCGCCGTCATTGTTATTGTTTGCAGCCTGCTGCTGGAGTTCAGCCTGTTCCATAAGTTTCTGCATAAAGGTCTTTTTTTCGGGGTGTTTTTCGGCATATTCCTTCATTTTCTGTTTTTCCTTTTCATTTATCACAGCGGTTCTTTCGGGTGTAAAGTAATGATTGAGGGCAAAAGTTATGATAAATGAGAAAAGAGATGACCATATCCAGTAGAAACCTATGCCTGCGGGGAGAGAAAATGCGAAATATATTGACCATATGGGCATAAGGTACATCATGGCATTCATACAGCCCATATTCTGCATATTGGGGTTAGTTTTCTTCTGGTGCATCTGGCTGTAAAAAGATGAGAGAAGCTGTGCAATACCTGCAAGAAACGGAATTGCAAAGAGTATTATAGATTCCCTGTTCCATGTATCGGGGCGAAATTCGGGAGTTTTTCCGAGATTTGCGCCGAAAAGCGTAAATTTTGCGCTGAATTCGGCAACGGAATCCTTGAAATTTTCTGCGATATTGGTGAAAGCATCGGGATTTTTGTCGAGCTGTTCCATAGTGAGAAGTTCACATCTGAGGTTCTTCACATTGAAAGGCTTGTCTGCAAGACCTGAGGCGACATCGACAGCGGCGGATATGACGGACTTGCTTATATGCAGGATATGTGTAATAGGCTTGTAAACAACGTCAATAACGCCGAAAAGGAGAATCATCTGAATCAGTGCAGGCAGGCAGGAAGCCATGGGATTTACGCCTTCTTCCTGATACAGTTTCTGCTGTTCCTGCTGAAGCCGTTCGGGGTTGGTTGAATAACTTTTTCTTAATTTTTCAAGTTTGGGGTTAAGCAGCTGCATTCTCGCAGCACTTTTCTGAGTTTTGTAGTTTACAGGGAAAAGGAGAAGTTTTGTAACGACTGTAAACACAACGATAGAAACGGCATAATTGCCGAAAAAACTGTATATAATGCTCATAAGGTATCCGAAAGGGATACCGATAATATCATAAATACCCAATTAAAGTACCTCGCTATCAGGGGATATGTCGTCATTATCAGGCGCATACTCAGGCTGTTGCGGAAAATTTCCGAAGCGGTCATATTTTCTGACTCTGAATGTAAATTTTTCGGGAACATAGTCGATACCGCCCATAGACCACGGATTACAGCGGAGGATACGCCATACAGCGAGTGCAAGACCTCTGAATGCGCCGAATTTTTCGATTGCTTTCAGGGCATAGCAGCTGCAAGTGGGGTAATACTTACACTTAGGAGGGGTAAGGGGGGATATAAATTTCCTGTAAAACTTTATCAAAGACATAAAAACAAACTTCATAAGGGGGTCACTTCTGCATCTTTTTTATATTTTTAACTATATCAGGGACACCATATTTCTGCATATACGAACAATACTCATCTGATTTTATTTTACACAGAGTATCTCTTGCGACTATGACTATATCCAAACCTATGGGCAAATCTTTTTCACAAAGTCTGTAAGCGAGTCTTATAAGTCTTTTTGCTCTGTTGCGGCAGACGGCGTTTCCGATTTTTTTCCCTGCGGTTATGCCGAATCTGTTGAAGGGTCTGCCGTTTGGTCTGACGTATATGACTGAATATTTTGACGGGATATACCGTCCTTTTTTATACAGGGCAACGAAGTCCCTGTTATCCTTAATAATCTGAGTATAAAGCATAATAATACCAATTGAAATAGAAAACAAGCACATAAAAGCGATGTGCAGCACAGTGTTGAAATCAGCGGATTTCCGCAGTATGGGGGAGGAAAAGGCTGATTCTTAATAAAAAAGACCACAAAAAACAAATTTTGTGGTCAGCTTCGTCAGTGAGTTAATCTTGCTCTGCCCTTAGATCTTCTACGAGCTAAAACCTTTCTGCCGTTTTTTGTAGCCATTCTCTTCATGAAGCCATGCTCCTTTTTTCTGTGGAGCTTCTTGGGCTGGTAAGTTCTTTTCATAATTCAAAGTCCTCCTCTCGATAATGATAAAACAAGGACGAAAGTCCTGATTTGGTAAAACAATGTGACAGTCAGACTATCACAACTACACTATAAGATTATAATTCAAAAAAAGCGGAATGTCAAGCTTTTTTCGGAAAAAATTTTGCAATCACGATATTTTTATATTTTTTAACTTAAAATAAGCCTGTTTCTCCCAGAAAAATTTTTTAAACTTCTTCAATGTTGAAATGTTGAAAGAATTGTTGAAAACTCAGAAACACCTTTTCCGCAGACTCTTTTCTTTCCCTGTAATCAGCCGAAAATCCGCCTTAATATAAAATCTGCCCCTGTTTCAACAGATTGTTAGTTAAGATGTTGAAAATATCATTTTTTTGCAAATTTACTATTGCATTTTCAGCACAAATATGTTATAATATGTTATGTATTATTAATAAGAGAGCAGTGTTGATAAATAATACTTTTAACATTTCTGAACTGCCTGCCCTTACAGCAGTTTTCCGGACAATTTTCATGCGTTGTTTTCAGTGCACACCACAATTACAACGGCAGCACAGCTTTCTTCACACAAATTTTTACGGAGGTATAACATGAACTCATTTGAGGAAGTCTTTGAAAATGTAAAGAAATACTGCCTTGAAAACAACAAAATCCCCGAAATCGGACTAAAAACATGGATAGACCCGCTCACCCCCGTCAGATTTGACGGCTCGGAAGCCGTGTTCAGCGTGCAGACAGATTTTCAGAAAAATATCGTCATGACAACCTATGAAACCATTCTCAGCGAAGCTTTCTACAACGTCCTCGGACTTAAAGTTAAAATAACAATAAACGTCGAGTCCGAAGAACCTGCACCGCCCCCCACTCCTACCTATGCGGAACTCGACCAGAAAAACGAGGAACTTGAACAGTCCTATAAATTCGCAAACTATGACTATACTTTCGATACATTCATCGAAGGTCCGTCAAACAGTTTCGCCCTTGCGTGCAGTAAATCAGTCGCAAAAAACTGCGGCGAAAGAGAAGTCCCCGGCTATAACCCGCTTTTCATATACGGCCCCTCAGGAATGGGCAAAACCCACCTCATAACAGCTATCGCAAATGAAGTGAGAAAAAATCAGCCCGATTTCAACGTAGTCTATGTAACAAGCGAAACTTTCGGAAATGACCTGATCGCCGCTATAAAAACCAACCTCATATCCGATTTTCAGGAAAAATACCGCACCGCTGATATTCTCCTCGTAGACGATATACAGTTCTTTGCGGGAAAAGAAAGAATGCAGGAGGAATTTTTCCACACATTCTACAAACTGCATCAGGAAGGAAAACAGGTCGTTATAACCTCCGACAAGCCGCCAAAGGAACTCATAACCCTCGAAGCAAGACTCAGAACCCGCTTTGAAGGCGGTCTTATAGCCGATATCTCCGCTCCCGACTACGAAACAAGACTTGCAATCATAAACCGCAAATCCGAACTTCTTGACCTCAGAATGCCTCCCGAAGTCTCCGAATTTATGGCAAACCGCCTTAAATCCAATATCAGACAGCTTGAAGGGGCTGTCATGCGCCTTAAAGCCATAACACACTTTGCAGGAAACCCAATAAGCATTTCAATGGCTCAGAGCGTAATAAGAGATGTCCTCACCGATGAACAGCCACTCCCTATAACCGTTGAAAAAATAATATCCGAAGTTTCAACCGTATACGGAGTATCTCCCGAAGATATACGCTCAAATAAACGCTCCCAGCAGGTGTCAATTGCACGAAAAGTTGCAATATACGTTGTAAGGGAGATAACACAGATGCCTCTTGCATCAATAGGCACAGAATTCGGCGGACGTGACCATTCAACCATTGTTTATTCAGTCAACAGTGTCACCGAAGCCATAAACAAAGATGCCAACCTCAACAACCTTGTAAGTGATATAATCAAGAACATAAAGGACAAAAGCAAGCCCTGACTTTTCAACAATCTTTCAACACCCGAAAATTGTTGAAAGTGTTTAACTAACAGCTTTCCACAATTTTCTCAACAGTGTGTTGAAAACAATGTTGAAAACTTTTCGTGCTATTTACAGCCGTTTATAAGGGTTTTCCACAAGAGTTTCAACAGGTTTTCAACATCTTTCAACAATCCACTTTCAACACTTTCAACTTGTTGAAAGTTAAATGAATTAAAAAGCCGAGTTTTCAACATTTTTTTCAACAATTTCTCCACAATTTCTCAACACTTTCAACAGATTAAATAAATTAACAAAGTTTTCAACATTTTTCCACAATTTTTCAACAGTCGATTGTTGAAAACTTTTGGCTATATATAGCCTCAAACAGGCTAAACTAACTTTTCAACAGCCCCTACTACTACTACTATAATAAATATACATATCTTATCATACATGAATCGCAAAAAAAAATTTTTCCGTAACGTTAAATTCAGAGAGGAAAAAATATTTCTCTCTTTCTCATAGAAAACTTCAAAGAAAATCTGAGAATATTATTTTCACTCAAAGAAAATATATTCCTCTCAGACAAAATAAAAACGGAGGCAAACATGAATTTCATATGCAACAAAACAGCTCTCAGTGAAGCTATCACCAATGTATCAAGAGCAGTATCACAGAAATCAACCATAACTGCCCTTGAAGGAATAAAAGTAAGCGTATCTCCGAACAGAGTCGAACTCACAGGTTATAACCTCGAACTCGGAATACAGACCTCAATAGCCGCAAATACGGACGATACAGGAGAATTTGTGGTAAATGCAAGGCTTTTCAGTGAATTTGCAAGAAGAATGGCTGGAGACACCGTGAACTGTCAGGTGGACGAAAACGGTGTTATACGTCTTTCATGCAGTTCAACCGAATGCAGCTTCTCGGCAATATCCGCAAGCGAGTTTCCCGACCTCCCTGTCGTTGATGCCGAGAAATGTTTCACCATAAAACAGAAAACCCTCAAATCCATGATAAATATGACCAGCTATGCCGCATCGGTAAAGGACAGCAAGCCTATACTCACAGGAGAACTCTTTGACATATCGGACAATGTGTTCAATCTCGTTGCAATAGACGGTTTCCGTCTCGCTATAAGAAGCGAAACAACAGATTACACCGATACCCTCAGTTTCGTAGTTCCCAAAAAAGCCCTTCAGGAAATATCCTCACTCATAAAGGACGAGGACAACGACTGCACAATATCAACCAACGACAAGCATATAATTTTTAAGATAGACGATATCATAGTAATATCCAGACTGCTTGACGGACAGTTTCACAACTACAAGGCAAGTATTCCTGCAAGCTATAAAACCGAAATCCTCATGAACAAGAAAGACCTTATGACAAGTCTTGACCGCTGTTCACTGATAATAGACGAAAAAAACAAGGCTCCCGTCCGCTTTGAAACAGAAAACGGTATCGTAAAAGTAAGCTGCAAAACAAGCATAGGAAAAATAAATGACATAATCAGTGCGGATATCTCAGGCGATGCCATTACCATAGGTTTCAACAACAGACTCCTGCTCGATGCCCTCAGGGCTGCGGAAGGCGATAAAATAAGACTCCGTTTCAGCGGCGCAACAAGAGTAATAGAAATTCTCCCGCCCGAAGGAGAAAGCTATATATTCCTCGTTATGCCGATACAGCTCAGAAACTGAGCGGAGCAGAAAGGAAATATATGTCCGAAATAAAAATAAAAACAGAATTTATAAAGCTTGATTCCCTCCTGAAATTCGCAGGACTCGCCGATACAGGCGGAGAAGCAAAGATTCTCATACAAAACGGACAGGTTCTCGTAAACGGTGAAGTATGCACCATGAGAGGCAGGAAAATCCGTGCGGGCGACCGTGTCTCAGTCGCAGGAGAAGACGAGGTAACTGTCATTTGATAATCACCTATGCCGAAATAGACGGATTCAAAAACCTGAAAGGCATATCCTTTGAACCCGACCCCAAATACAACATAATCACAGGAAGAAACGCTCAGGGAAAAACAAACCTCCTCGAAGCAATGTGGATAATGTCAGGCTGCAAAAGTTTCAGAGGGTCAAAGGAAAAAGACTATATAAGCCTTGATACAGGCAGAATGTCCGCACAGATCAAAATTCTCGACAGCACAAGAGAACAGAAAATACAGTTCAGTATGAACAGAAACGGAAACTGTCCCAAATCCATATCCCTCAACGGCGTAAAACAAAAAGGCTCAAAATCCCTTTTCGACACATTCAAATGCATAGCTTTCATACCCGATGATACGGAAATTATCAAAGGCTCACCCGAAAAGCGCAGAAACTTCATAGATATGGCAGCCTCACAGCTTGACCCTGTATTCATTTCGCATATAAACCGCAGCAATGCCATAATGAACCAGCGCAACAGCCTCCTCAAAAAAATCATGCAGTCAGGCGCAGACCGCAGTATCCTCGATGTATGGGACAGACAGGCGGCAAAGGAAGGCTCGCTGATTTCCTATATGCGAAATTCCTATGTCGGAAAAATAAACGCAATCTGCGGCAGACTCTACCGCATAATATCAGGCGGAAGCGAGGATATGGAACTCGAATACAAATCAAACGTGTTCAGAAGCAGCGATTTTCTCACACCGTGCGGAAATGCCGCCTTTGAACAGTATTACGGAAAACTGCATGAATCCGCAGAATATGACATACGCACGGGTTCTACTCACGCAGGCGTGAACCGTGACGAAATAATCATAAAAATCAACGGTCTGAGCGCAAAGGACTATGCCTCACAGGGGCAGATAAAATCCGCCGCACTCGTCATGAAACTCGCACAGGCTGAAATATTCATGCAGAAATCAAAAGATGCCCCTGTCGTTTTCCTCGATGACGTAATGGGAGAACTCGACGAAAACAGACAGAAATTCATATTTGATGTCATAAAGGATATGCAGGTGTTTCTCACAACACCCAATGAAAGTGCTATTCTCCCCGAAATAAAGGGAAAACTTATGCATATAAGCGAAGGAATGATATCAGATGCATGATGCCGTATATCTCCACATAGGCAGCGGATTTTCCGTGAAAACCGACAGCATTGTCGGAATATTCGATATGGATAACACCACTGTCGGAAAATGCACGAAAAAACTCCTCGAAAAAGCCGAAAAAGACGGCATATGCACATATACATCGAATGAACTCCCCAAAAGTTTCATAGTAACCGTCAGGAACGGCGAAACAAAAATATATATATCACAGCTTGCGGCGGCAACCCTTAAAAAACGCCTTGCCGCAGGAGGATTTTAAATAAATCGGTTTTCAACACATATCTCAACAATTCAACACTTTCCATGCCCGTATGTTGAAAACCGCACCAAAAACACCGGCAAAAGTCAAATGACTGATTTTGGAGGTAATCATGAATCAGCAGAATAATAACTATGACGAAAACGACATAGAAGTCCTTGAAGGGCTTGAACCTGTAAGAAAACGCCCCGGAATGTATATCGGCTCAACAGGTGCTTCGGGACTTCATCACCTTGTCTACGAAATAGTTGACAACTCGATAGACGAGGCTCTTGCAGGCTACTGCACCGCAATAAACGTTGAAATACTTGAAGGCGACATAATACAGGTATCCGACAACGGACGAGGTATTCCCACAGGTATCCACCCGAAAGAAGGCGTTTCAGCCGCAACGGTAGTATATACTGTACTCCATGCAGGCGGAAAATTCGGCGGAAGCGGATACAAGGTTTCGGGCGGACTTCACGGAGTTGGTGCGTCCGTTGTAAACGCACTTTCCGAATGGCTCGAACTCACCGTAAATGACGGTCAGCACACATGGTTTCAGCGTTTTGAAAGAGGAGAATATTCAAAACAGCTCGAAATTATCGGAGATACAAAGGAAACGGGAACAAGCGTAAAATTCAAGGCTGACCCCGAAATATTTGAAACTACCGTCTATGACTATGAAACCCTCCTGAAAAGACTGCGTGAACAGGCTTTCCTCAACGCAGGACTGACAATAATATTCACGGACAGACGTGATGCAGACGACATAAAAAGCGAAACTCTCTGCTACGAGGGCGGAATAAAACAGTTCGTCGAGCATATCCACGAAACAAGAGGTCTTGAATCACTCAGCGGTGATGTAATATATTTTTCAGGCTCACAGGGAGAGGCATCTGCGGAGATTGCCCTCCAGTACAATGACAGCTATAACGAAATAATCCTTTCCTTTGCCAACAATATCCATACCAAAGACGGCGGTTCGCATGAAACAGGTTTCAAAAATGCAATCACCAAAGTCATAAACGAATACGGCAGAAAAATGAATCTGCTCAAAGACAAGGAAAAATTAAGCGGTGATGATGTAAGAGAAGGTCTTACCGCCATAATATCCGTAAAGCTTACCAACTGTGAATTTGAAAGCCAGACAAAGGTAAGACTCGGAAATCCCGAAGTAAAGCCGTTCATAGAAAAACTTGTCACCGAAAAACTTATGAATTTCCTTGAGGAAAATCCCGAAATCGCAAAGAGTATCTTTGACAAGAGCCTTTCAGCCCTCAAAGCCCGTGAAGCCGCAAGACGTGCAAGAGAAGCCGAAAGAAGCAAAAATGCCTTCGGAAAATCTCCCATGCCCGAAAAACTCGCCGACTGCGCCGAACGTGACAACAGATATACAGAACTCTACATCGTTGAGGGAGATTCTGCGGGAGGCTCGGCAAAACAGGGCAGAGACAGACGCTATCAGGCTATACTCTCACTCTGGGGAAAAATGCTCAATGTCGAAAAAGCCCGTATAGACAGAATATACGGCAACGATAAGCTTGCCCCCGTCGTAACCGCACTCGGTACGGGTATAGGCGAGGATTTCGACATAGAAAAACTCAGATACGGAAAAGTAATCATCATGGCTGATGCCGATGTTGACGGTATGCATATCAGAACACTTCTCCTGACATTCTTTTTCCGCTATATGCGCCCGCTTATCACGAACGGAAACGTGTATATCGCACAGCCTCCGCTGTACCGTGTCGAAAGAAACAAAAAAGTCCTCTATGCCTTTTCCGATGCGGAAAGAGACAAATATATAGCCGAACTCTCCGAGGACGGAAAATACAAGGTCGAAACACAGCGTTACAAAGGTCTCGGTGAAATGGACCCCGAACAGCTCTGGGAAACCACTATGGACCCCGAAAACCGCACCATAATCAAAATAAATATGGAAGATGCCCTCAAAGCCGATGAAACATTTACCATACTCATGGGCGACAAGGTAGAACCAAGAAGGCTGTTTATCGAGAAAAACGCTAAATTTGCACAGGATCTGGACATATAACCGCATGGAAGAAAATTATAAACTCGAAAAGGAATATAAAATATCCGTTGATATATTCCGTGAGGGATACAGGGAATATCAGAAAAAATACGTCTACCCGAAAAGCTATATATTCATGGGACTTTTTACCCTGCTTGCGGCGGATTTCATATATGCCGCAGTCAGAGAACCGGATAATCTCATGTCATACCTGCTTGTGGTGGTATGTCTCGGATTTGCCGTGAGGGAATGGTATAACCCACGCAAAATCCGCAGAAGCCTCGTTGAATCATATGCGGAAATGGGCGAAACCGTCTACAAAATTTCGGCAGGTGAAGAATCTGCATATATATCAACTGTTTCGGAAGTCATTGACGGGGAAAGCGGAGAACCCGAACCGCCCCCCGAACCTACAAGAATACCATTTGACGAGAATTTCAGTATCCTTGAATATGACGAATTTTTCCTGATGATATACGGAAAAACTGTATTTTATATAATCCCCAAGGAAAATTTTGACGAAAATGAAAAAGATATAATCAGATGCCTGAAAAAACAGGAAGTCTGAGATACGGAGGTAAAAAATTTTGTTATACAACGATAATTCAAAGGTGATAAATTCCGAAATCGTTGACGAAATGGAAAATTCTATGCTCCAGTATGCGATGTCGGTAATCGTGGCAAGAGCCCTGCCCGATGTAAGGGACGGACTTAAACCCGTACACAGAAGAATACTCTACACTCTCCACGAAAACGGACTCACTCCCGAAAAAGCATACAGAAAATGCGCTGATACAGTCGGTGCGGTACTCGGACGCTATCACCCCCACGGAGATGCTGCCGTGTATGATGCACTTGTAAGACTTGCACAGGATTTTTCAATGCGTTATCCGCTTGTTGACGGTCACGGAAACTTCGGTTCGATTGACGGTGACGGCGCAGCCGCATACCGTTATACCGAGGCTAAAATGGCAAAGCTCACCCTTGATATGCTCACTGACATAAACAAGGAAACAGTAGATTTTGCACCCAACTATGATGACAGACTCAAAGAACCCACCGTACTGCCCTCACGTTTCCCGAATCTGCTTGTAAACGGCTCAACGGGTATCGCAGTAGGTATGGCTACAAATATCCCGCCCCACAATATGGGCGAAGTAATAGATGCTCTCCAGCTCCTCATTGATGACCCTGACTGTACCCTTGAACAGCTTATGGAGTACATCAAAGGACCCGACTTTCCGACTGGCGGAATAGTTATGGGAAAATCAGGCATAAGGGCAGCATACGGCACGGGACGTGGAAAAATAACCCTCCGCAGCCGTACACATTTCGAGGAAATACAGGGAAGAAACTGCATCATAGTCGATGAAATCCCCTATATGATCAAGAAAACACTCATTCTGAAAAATATCAATCAGTTATGTAAGGACAAGCGAATAGAGGGTATATATGACCTGCGTGACGAATCCGACAAGGACGGAATGAGAATCGTTATCGAACTGAAAAAAGACGCAAATCCCCAGATAATCCTAAATAAACTCTTTGCCATGACAAAATTGCAGGATACTGTCGGAATAATCATGCTTGCACTTGTCAACGGCGAGCCGAAAATTCTCACCCTCAAACAGATGCTCCAGAACTACCTTGATTTTCAGGTGGAAGTTATTCAGAGACGCACACGCTTTGAACTGAGAAAGGCTCTCGAAAGAGCGCATATATTGCAGGGCTTCATACTTGCCGCAGACCATATAGACGAAGTTATCTCCATAATCCGCAGCAGCAAGACAATTCCCGAAGCCAAAAACGCCATGATTGAGAGATTCAGCGATATAGACCTCGCACTTCTCCTCGACAGAACACAGTATGACATGAACGGTCTGCACCTCGAACACAGTCAGGGTCTTTCACAGGAACAGGCTGAGGCAATCGTGCAGATGAAACTCGGTGCGCTCACAGGTCTTGAAAGACAGAAAATCACAGATGAACTCTATGAACTCCTGAAAAAAATCTCCGACTATGAGGATATACTCGCAGATGTGAACCGTGTATATCAGATAATCATGGACGACCTGAATGTAATAAGAAAAAAATTCAGCGACAAGAGAAGAACCGATATCGAATCAGTAAGCGGAGAAGTGGACATCGAAGACCTTATCCCGAAAGAGGACTGCGTTGTCACATTCACCAACAACGGCTATATCAAGCGTATGCCGCTTTCCGAATACAAAACCCAGCACCGTGGCGGACGTGGCATAACAGGTATGAAACAGCGAGAGGAAGATTTCGTTGAGGAAATGTTCATATGCGGTTCTCATGACAATATCCTGTTTATCTCCAACAAGGGCATAATGTACAAGCTCAAATGCTATGAAGTGCCTGACGGCTCAAAGGCATCAAGAGGATTCAACCTCATAAACCTCCTGCCCCTTACTGAAAACGAAAAAATCGCTGCCATGATAAAAACTACCGATTTCAGCGACGAAAAATATATAACTATCGTCACCAAAAACGGAAAGATAAAGCGTTCAAACCTTTCACTCTACAAAAATGTCCGCAAGAAAGGTCTTATCGCCATAGGTCTTGATGAAGGCGACGAAATAGCAGGCGTGCGTATGACTGACGGCCATGCGAAAATTTTCGTTGCAACAAGAAACGGCATGGCTATATGCATAGAAGAAGACAAGGGACGTTCAATGTCACGTTCCGCACATGGCGTAAAAGCTATAAAACTGCGTGAGGGCGACTATGTTGTGAGCATAGCAAAAGTCCGTGAGGGCGCATCTCTCCTCACCGTTACCGAAAACGGCTACGGAAAGAGAACTCCTCTCGAAAATTATCGCATACAGGGCAGAGGCGGCTATGGTCTTGCAAATTACAAGGTGGACGACATAAGAGGTTATGTCTGCGGAATAAAAATTGTCGATGAAGATGATGATATAATCCTCATTTCAAGCGACGGTGTAATCATAAGAATCCTCGCAAAGGATATAAGAATTACAGGACGTACCGCAAAGGGCGTGCGTGTAATGCGTCTGGGTGAAGGTGCGAAAGTCGTGGCATTTACCCGTGCCGAACATGACGAAGACGCCCGTACAGAAAAAGTTGAACAGCTCACCGAAGAACAGGCAAAACTTCAGGACGAACAGGCTGCAATTGACGAACAGAACGAAATAATCATCGACACTGAACCCGATGACGAAGAAGAATAATAATAAAATGCAGGAGGAGAATCGCCTTGAATACGGCGAAACTCCTCTTACTGCAATAGTGATATTTTTTCTCAGCCTTTTCTGTCAGTGGGGGAACTGGTTTGTATACGAAAAACTGGACTATCACTGGGGCTTTACGCTTGCAACACCGCTGATTCTGTGCCTGATGTATCATTTTGTACGGCTTGATGCAGGCGCAGAGGGGAATTTTTCGGAAAAATTTTTCTTCATATTTTCGGTAATCATGCCGCTTTTATTCGGAATAGTCCTGACAGTCGTCATGTTTCTGACAAATCCCGATATAAGCAATTTCAATCCCGATGCAGATTATGAGGGAAGCATACAGGAAATTATTGCAACCTATGCGGGCAGATTTGTGATAACATCGCTGTATCTGCTGATATTCGCATTCATTGACAGCAGGCTGATTAACCGCAAAGGAGAGAAAAAATGAAGAAAATAATTTTAGCGGTGTCAGTTTTTCTGTATGCCATATATGAAAATGTCTTTGCCCTCTGCATACGCAGGGAAAAATCAGGCGGTGATATAAAAATACTCCACATATCGGATATTCACAAGAAAAGATTTGGTAAAAACAATTGCAAAATATCCGATATCGCCAGAAGAGAATCACCTGACCTTATATTCATTACAGGAGATATCGTTTCAAGGAAACAGAAGGATTTTACCCCCGAAAAAATCCTGATTAAAAATCTTTGCAGCATTGCCCCCGTATATATTTCACTCGGAAACCATGAAAGCGACCTGAACAGGGATATGTTTGAAAAATTTATCCGCATGATGAAAAGTACAGGTGCAGTTCTCCTGCGGAATGAAACCAAAACCATAAAATTAAAGGGCAGAACCATTAATATCTGCGGTCTTGAACTCCCTCAGACCGTATACAAGAAAAACGAAAGATATAAAAATCTCGATGTCCCGACTGTAAGCGATATAAATTCACTCCTCGGAAAATGTCCGCAGGGCGAAACATTTCTCCTTGCCCATAATCCGATTTTCGGAGAAGTATATGCACAGTGGGGAGCAGACTGCACATTCAGCGGTCATGTACACGGCGGAATAATAAATATTTTCGGAAAAGGCATACTTTCCCCCGAAAGAAAATTTTTCCCGAAATACTCAAAGGGAATATATGACATAAACGGCAAAAAACTCCTTGTTTCAGCAGGTATAGGAAAATTAAGGCTTTTCAACCCCTCCGAAGTCATAATCTATGAATTATAACTCACAACTGCAAATACTGTCAGTAAAATTCCGCCTACCCATGAAAGGTCATATCCAAGAGAAGATATTTTCCTCCCTGCAAGCGAACCGAGAAATATTGCCGTACAGCCTGCAATAAAAGTAAATACTGCCGATATCACAGGATTAATCCCCACAGATGCACACCCGAAACCTGTCGCCGCTGAATCAAGAGAACCTGCAAGGGCAAGCGCAGCCGCCTCACAAGGGGACAGAATTTTTGAATGGTCAATATCTGCGGCAGTATCATCAAGATAGAGTTTTATTACAAAATTCAGCCCTCCCATTTTTACTGAAACTTTCTTTTCGTCATTAAGGCACTTTACAGCGTTTCTGACGAGGCTTTTGACCATGGTGAGTATACCTATGGCTACCATGATAAGCGTGCCTGTAAGACGGCAAAAACCCACCGAAATGAAAGAGGCTGCAACTGACGAAAGATAAATCGAAATTCCGAATACCGCAGCACATATGAAATTTATAACAAATACCGAAAAAAACGGTATCTTTATTCCGCTGCTGCGATATGCAGCCGCAAAAAGAAACGTGTCAAAGCTTATTATCACAGCAGGCACTATATTTGCCAAAATATCACCTCCGCTGTCATGATATGAAAAAACAGCGGATCAGGTTAATACATTTTCTGAAAAAATACTGAAAATTCCCCGTCTGCATCGGGGAATTAATTTTTATGACAGTTTTAAAAAAATTGTTGACTTTTTTTACAGTAAATGTTATAATAAATCAAAGTATCCGGAAAAGGAGGAGCAGATTTGAACGCAGGAGTATCAACAGCCTGTCTGTATCCCATGCCTGTGGAGGAAAGCCTTTACCAGCTCGCTGTAAACGGTGTTTCCTGTGTGGAAATATTTGTAAATACACATTCCGAACTCGAAAGGAAATTTGCCTGCAATCTCGCAGATATGCTGAGAAGATTTGATATGAGATGTGCTTCCGTACACCCCTTTACCTGCGAAATAGAACCGCTTATGTTTTTTTCCGAATATGAGAGAAGAATGAATGATATTCTCGAATATTACAGACTTTTTTTCAGCTTCATGAATACAGTCGGTGCGGATATATTCGTTTTCCACGGCGCAAAAGGTGCTGTTTCCAAGGAACTCTACTGCGAAAGATATTCAAAGCTCTACAATCTCGGACAGGAATACGGAATACAGGTAGCCGTCGAAAATGTATCCAGATGCAGAAGTTCCTCCTCCGCATTCATAAGGGATATCTCTAAAATGCTCGGAAATAACTTCGCCTTTGTCCTCGATACAAAACAGGCTATACGCTCAGGCGAAACCCCGTTTTCATTCATAGAAGCCGCAGGAAAAAGCCTTAAACACATACATATAAGCGATTCAGGCGAAATGGGCGACTGCCTGCCGATAGGAAAGGGAAGTTTCCGTTTCAGACAGTTTTTCGACAAGGTAAACAGCGTAAATCCGAATACAAATATAATCCTTGAACTTTACAGAAATAATTTCAGAGGCATAAGTGACCTCATTTCAGGATATAATATACTCACAAACATGACAAAACAATACAATAATCAGGGAGGTGCGGCATGAAATGTCCGTTTTGCGGGTTCGATGACTCAAAAGTAGTAGATTCACGCCACAAGGATAACAAAGTAAGACGCAGGAGAGAATGTATAAAATGCAGCGCAAGGTTCACCACCTTTGAAACTGTCGAAAAACCTCTCCTCATGGTCGAGAAAAAAGGCGGCACATATGAACCCTTTAACAGAAATAAACTCATACAGGGCATATTCTCCGCTATAAAGAAAAGACCTGTCACCATTGATGAGGTTTCAGGCATAGCCGACTATGTTGAAAACAGTTTCGCAAACCGACTCAAAACAGTCGCAAAATCAAAGGAAATAGGCGAGCTTGTACTCAATAAGCTTAAAGACATTGACCCCATATCATACATAAGATTCGCCTCGGTATATGAAGATTTTACCGACATTGAGAGCTTTGTTTCAATAATAAGCGAACTCGAAACCAAAAAGACAGGAGAAGATGAGAATGAATAAAATAACAGAAATTTTTGATACTCTGCTCGAACCTTTTAACGACAAAGAAATTCAGAAAGGTTTTGCTGACAACATCAAGGCAAATAAAATAATTGCTGCACTTGCCTATATCGTGCCGATTTTATTCTTTTTGCCGATTGTCAAAGATAAATATTCGCCTTTCTGCAAATTCCATGCAAATCAGTCGCTCTTATGGCTGATAGTCTGCATTGTCGTAAGCGTCATAGGCAGAATAATAGGCATTATACCGCTCATAGGAGGACTGATAAATATTGTTCTGGATATTGTAACAATAATCATCGCAATAGTGCTTGCCTACGGAGCATATAACGGAAAAGCCGTAAAACTCCCCGTAATAGGCGATATGCTGAAAGTATTCTAACTTACGGGAGATATTATGCTTTTTCCGTCCTCGCTGTAAACAAGTGATGCAACAGCATTCCCGTCACAGACGATAAGTTCTGCATACATTTTCTGATTGTCAGGACTGAAATTTTTTACGTCATATGTATATATAACCGCATTTTTTCCCGTATTTTGACGCAGGGGAAGCCCCTGTCTGTCCTGAATGTTTACATATTCCGTGTATTCCTCCGAAAATACGGCAGGTATAACAATGTCAGCACATGATATTTCCCTGACTTCCCAGCCGTGTGAGGCGAAATAGGCTGTCCTCAGACTTTCATCAGATGCAGGCACGGTCAAAGGCTCTTTTATATCTTTTTTCGGTCTGAAATGAATTACTGCCCCGAAAGATAAAAATGCCGTGACTGCAATGGCTGTAAATAAAAATTTCTTATTCATGAAAACACTCCCCGTTTATAAATTTCTGTCCTGTAAATAATTATGCCGAAAGGAGAAAAATATGCCGCTTATACGACTTGACAGATTTATTTCGGAAAGAACCGAATACACAAGAAGTACCATAAAGGAACTGGCTAAAAAAGGCAGAATCTCCGTTGACGGCATTACAGAAAAATCAGCGGACAGAAAAATTGACCCCGAAAATGTTTCTGTCACAGTCGAAGGCAGACTGCTGTCCGCTCAGAAATACAGATACATACTCCTCAACAAGCCCGAAGGATATGTCTGCTCAACCGACGAAAAAGACGGGGAAACTGTAATGAAACTTGTCCCCGATGAGTGGCGGACAAAAAATATGTTCCCCGCAGGACGGCTTGACAAGGATTCACTCGGAGCATTAATTATAACCGATGACGGCGGACTCGCTCACAAAATGCTATCGCCTGCAAGCCATGTTCCCAAAATATATATTGTGAAACTTGACAGACCTTTCAAAATTAAATATATTGACATATTCAAAAACGGACTTGAACTCGCTTCGGGTGAACTATGCCTGCCCGCAAAGGTAAGACCTGTCGAAAACTGCGATAAACTGGCATTTATTGAACTACATGAGGGTAAATATCACCAGATAAAAAGAATGTTTAAAACTGTTGAAAACTCTGTTGAAAAGTTGGCGAGAGTTTCCGTGGGAGGTCTGATTCTTCCCGAAAAACTGGCAATCGGACAGTGTATGGAATTATTGCACAAAGATGTTGAAAACTTATTTACACCCCCCGATTTTGACCTCGTTTGCGAGAAATTTTCGGGCTTTTTTTCGGCAAATCTAATAAACAAATAATTGTAACTTTGTCAATTTAGCATCTTGAAAAATTTTGAAAAGTTTGGTATTATATTATTATAGCTGATAATGTGTTTTCATCAGCAAGAAATTTGAACTGGAGGACTGGATTAAATGGCAGGCTTAACACTTAAAAACATTTACAAGAAATATCCGGGCGGCTTTGTGGCTGTTACTGATGTTAATTTAGAGATAAGAGACAAGGAGTTCATCGTACTCGTAGGACCTTCGGGCTGTGGTAAATCTACTACTCTTCGTATGATTGCAGGTCTTGAAGAAATCTCAGAGGGCGAGTTGTACATCGGCGACCGCCTCGTAAACGATATCGCTCCCAAGGACAGAGATATAGCAATGGTTTTCCAGAACTACGCTCTCTATCCCCATATGACAGTTTTTGACAACATGGCTTTCGGACTCAAGCTCCGTAAAGTTCCCAAGGACGAAATTGAAAGAAAAGTTACCGAAGCAGCTAAGATTCTTGACCTCTCACACCTCCTCGACAGAAAGCCCAAGGCTATGTCAGGCGGTCAGAGACAGCGTGTTGCTCTCGGTCGTTGTATAGTTCGTTCGCCTAAGGTATTCCTCCTTGACGAGCCTCTCTCAAACCTCGATGCCAAGCTCCGTGCGCAGATGAGAACTGAAATTTCAAAAATCCACAAGAAACTCGGTACAACATTCATCTATGTAACCCATGACCAGACAGAAGCTATGACCATGGGCGACAGAATCGTTTGTATGAAAGACGGTTTCATTCAGCAGGTTGATACTCCCCAGAACCTCTACGAAAGACCTGTAAACAAGTTCGTTGCAGGATTCCTCGGTTCACCTCAGATGAACTTCATTGATGCAGTCCTCAAAGAAGACCTCGGTCAGTATGTAGTTGAATTCGGTTCAGAAGACTCCAGGACACAGAGAGGTATAAAGTATCAGATTATCGTTCCTGAATCAAAGGCTACTCCCGAACTCGGAAATTATGTAAACAAGGAAATTATCCTCGGTGTTCGTCCCGAAGATATCCATGATGAGCCTGTACATCTCGCAAACGCTACAACAGGTGTTGTTGATGCTTACGTTGAACTTACTGAAATGATGGGCGCAGAAACATACCTCTACCTCATCTGCGAAGGCAATTCAATCACTGCAAGAGTTAATCCAAGATCTACTGCAAGACCCGGAGATGATATCAAGGTTGCCATTGACCCCAATAAGATTCATATCTTCGATAAGGAAACTGAAAAGACTATCGTAAACTGATAAACTAAGAAATATTCACTTTTCATATTTATCCTTTCTTTCTATTGCTGTATGCGATGAGTTTACAGCAGACGGGAAGCCGCAGTTGTACTGCGGCTTTTTGTTTTGCATAACGGAGGAAATTTTTGCCCCTTGAATCGGGAGAGAACGGAGCGTAGCGTAGTGAACGAAGATTCAAGGCTCAAAGGGCAAAAGTTGACGACTTTAAATGGAGGTTTTAAATGGAATTAAAACAGTATTTTGAAGAACATAAACAGGAAATGATTGATTTTCTGCGTGAACTGGTAGCAGTAAGAAGTGTACAGAATGACCCCTCAGAGGGCTTTCCTTTCGGGAAAAAGCCTGCAAAAGCTCTGAATATCATGCTTGAAAAATGCAGGGGAGAAGGATTTGCCGTTGAAAATGTTGAAAACTATGTAGGTACGGCAGTTTTCAACAATGCGGAGTTGAAACTGGGGATACTTTGTCACCTTGATGTAGTGCCTGAAGGTGACGGCTGGACTGGCGACCCCTTTGTACTGCGCTATGAACCCGATACGGATAAGCTTATAGGGCGTGGCACGATAGATGACAAAGGACCGTCTGTTGCGGCATTTTTCGCCCTGAAAGCCATAAAAGACCTGAATATCCCCCTCAAACACGGAGTACAGCTTATATTCGGCACAAATGAGGAAAACGGCTCGGCAGACCTTGCATATTACCGTAAAAATCATAAGCTTCCGCCCTGTGTATTCACTCCTGACGGAGAATATCCTGTAATAAATGCCGAAAAAGGTATGCTGAGGGTATATTTCAGGAAAAAACGCTCTCCATTAAGAAGATATGAATATGAATGTGAATGTGACTATGAGGGCTTTTGCGTATCAACCGATGAAGGTGTAATAAATCAAGTTCCCGCAACTTTGAAATTACGTCGTGAAGGCGGAAAATGGGACGAATGTGATTTAAGGTGGGATAGCTATAATTTTTGTGATGAATGTTGCGGAAAATCTGCCCATGCATCAACTCCTGAAAAAGGCGAAAATGCCATAACGAAATTTTTTGAGGAAAATAAATATTGTTTAAGTCATTTTCCATATATCAACAAACTGGTAAAATTATTCCCGCACGGAGAATTTGACGGCAAATCCTGCGGACTTGGTTTTTCGGACGAAATATCGGGAAAAATGACCTGTGTACTGACAATTCTCAATGCAGAAGGACATCGTAATTTCGATGATTCGGGCGATCAATGTAACTATGAGCATTTATCCGGAGGAATAGATATAAGATTCCCTCTTGACAGGTCAAAGGACGAAATAATTAAAATATTAAAGGAAAAGCTTGAAACGGCTGGTTTTGAGATATGCTCATATGAAGGCACAGAGCCTCATATAACGGACGGAAACAGCCCCTTTGTACAGTCACTCCTTAAAGCTTACGAGCGTGTTACAGGCGAAAAAGGACACTGTATAGCGATAGGCGGAGGTACTTATGTGCATGAAATAGAGGGAGGCGTTGCATTCGGTGCGGAATTTCCGAATCAGGACGGAAATATGCATGGTGCAGACGAATTTATCACTCTTGAAAATCTGCTGAAAAATTCAGAAATAATGGCAGAGGCTATAATTGAAATATGCGGCTGAAAAAAATCTCCTCATGGATTTTCATGAGGAGAATTTTTATTATTCTGTAAAAGTATCGTCAGTTTCAAGAGTTTCAACGGTTTCAGCTTCACCGTCCATGCCGTCAATGATATTATCGCCTGCGTCCTGTGCGCCCTCGATGAGTTCATCGCCTGCATTCTGTGCGCCGTCAATGATGTCTTTACCGGCATCGCCAACGCCGTCAATAACGTCCTTGCCGGCATCGCCAACGCTGTCGATAACGTCCTTTCCTGCATCGCCGACACCGTCAGCGGCATCTTTTATGTGGTCTGAAACGGAATTATCAGTAATACTCATATTGCTGTTTTCTTTTCTTTCAGCATCATCTTCGGTAATTCTCTTGTCGTGGTCATAGTCACGGTCGGAGACATCGGTAGTTGAAACGAAACTTTCGCTTTCATAGCCCTCATTATAGTTGTCAGCACCGCAGCTTGTAAATGCAGCACAAACTGTGAGCAGGAGAGAAGCAGTGATTAATTTTTTCATAAAATACCGTCCTTTTAAGGGATTTATTGCAGGTTCTCCGCAATATAAGGTTATTATTGACAGTATTTTTCCATTTATCCGAAACGGAGACAATTTTTTATAAAAAACAAGTTTTCAACAGTTTTCAACAGAGTTTTCAACAGTCGGTTGAAAACCAAGTTGAAAACTTATTGGAACATGAAAACAAGCAAATCCCAGTACATATGCATTAGTACAACAGGGAGGATACTTCTTGTTTTTGTGAAAATATAGCCGAATAAGAGACTTAAAATAATTATCTGTATGAATGCGCCTGATGTTATGTTTGAAGCAAATACACCATTTTTTATCCATATCGGGAAATGTATAGCTAAAAACATTACAGCATTTAAAGCAATTGCAGGGACTTTTTTTTCTTCTGAGTAAGTGCTGTTGAGAAGCCAGCCACGGAAAACAATTTCTTCCGTTATGCCCACAAAGAGTACAATAATTACACTTGCCATGCTGAAATTTTCGCTTATTGATATACTTCCCTTAGTCCTGAAAGACGATATCAGGGGGAAAAACGTCAGAATCAGAAATACAGGGAGAATATTAATCCATTTAATTCTGAAATTAAAAAATTCTTCTCTCTTTATATACATAAAATTATTATATTTTTTAATCAGAATCCATGCAGGCACAAACCACACTGAAAATTTTATTATTTCTTTCAGAAATTCGCCTGCAACGGGGTTCATATCCTTGAATAAGTCCAGCAATAACGTTCTGACAGCCCATACAGCATAAAAGGCAACAGAATATATTACAAGAGTAATTGTTAATTTTTTATCTTTAAGCATAAAGTCACCTACCACATAAATTCATCAACGGGAGCTTTTACAGTATTTTCTTCTTCAATAACAGGGTTTGCCTTTTTATTTTCCACAGTCTGAACTATATTGTGGAAATATTCATTGAGAGGGGAAACGGCTTTAAATATTCTGACTATATCTTTCGGGAGGCTGATATTTCCTGATATTTCGTCCTTTGGTATTTTCACGGAGGCGGAAAGACCTTTTTTCATAAAAAACTCTTTTGCTTCGGGTACAGTACAGGGTTTAGGTCTTTTGTACTCATCACCGCTGATTTTTATATTTTTTCTTTTTATTTTTTTGATAATATCCAGAAAATCGGCGGAATTTTCGGTTAAATCGTTTCTGAAAAATTCCATTACAGCGGCATCGGGCTTAGGAATACTGAAACCGTATTCAGCACCTTCGGGGGATATTTCAAAGAAAAGCGAAGGGGTTTTATTCCAGTAAAGGGCATCATATCGTATATATATCCACAGAATATCCCTGTAATGGAGAAACGGCGGAAAATTTGCATCACGGTAAATTCTTCCTGCCTTGTAAATCATACCTGTATTTTCAAAGGGCTTGAAAATCTCATCGCTTAATTCTCTTAGAGGAGTCTGAACTTTTTTGGTATATATATTCTTATGGTTTTCAAACCATTCCTTGTTATTGTTTTCTCTTATTCCGCTGAGAAATTCAAAAGTTTCTTCGGAAAATCCCTGAAACATAACATCTCTCCTTTTTTAAAGCAAGACCCTGCCGCACAGCAGCAGGGTCGGGATATTATTTTTTCTTCTTTTTCTTCTTGGAATTATTGGAATCGTTTTCCTGTTCGGAGTTATCCTCTGTACTGTCTGAATCTTCAATTTCTGATTTTTCTTCATCTTCATCATCATTTTCGGCAGGAGCGGAATCTTTCTCTGCTTTCGGAGAATGTGATTTAAGAATCTGAACTTTTTTATTTTTGTCTGCGGGTTCATCAGTGGGAGGAAGTCCCTGTTTCATGCGGTCACGCATTTTTCTTTCAGCTTCCCATACCTTATTGTTTTTCTTGTCATAGAAGTAGAAAAGGACAAGTATGGCAATACCGATTATGAGAGTGATTATACCCATATGGAATCCGGGAGGTGAATAGGTCATGGAGATAGTATGTTCACCGGGGGTAAGTTTGAGACCTATCATGGCATTGAGGATAACAACGACACCTGTATCGCCTGCGATATTGTTCTTTGCAAGTTTTGAGCCGTCCTCTTTTACGGTATCTTCAAAGAGGTTATTTACAGTTTTACCGTCAACCTTTATTGTCCAGCCTGTCTCATAGGGAATGGAAGTATAGAGAATCTGACCTTCCTGAGCAGTTACAGTGCCTTCAATATGGTTTTCCCTGAACTTATCCATATTTATATTCATGGGAGAAGCTTTAAGTTTCTGAATATCCTCATGGAAGGCATCATAGTCAAACTGATAGAACTGGAAATCCTTAATCATGATATATTCATTGTTTCCTGTTTTGTCTATCTGTCTGATAGTGAGTCTTATTTCGATATCGGTACCGGGTTCATAAGCACCTATATTGATGATAGAGTATTCATAGCCGTCGAAATATCCGCCGTAGCCCTTATGGTTTATGAAATTGCCTTCTTCATCTTTTTCGGTTGAAATCCAGAGGTTTGCGCCTTTGGGGTTGTCGGTCTTGAGGAACATATAGATGCACTGGTCATTTTGTGCAGTGAGGTGTAAATTTACAGTCGGGTCGGCAGCCTGAGCGTTTGCATTATAGCAGTGCTGACCGTTGTAATCGGATTCCCAGCACTCTCTCATTTCGACTTCGGGGTCGGGAAGTCTGACAAAATATGATTTAGGATTGAGTTCGCCTGAATAGTCGGGTGTACTTCCCGTCATACTGCTCATGAAGTTGTTCATGCTGTTGAAGGGGTTATCATTTCCGAGGAAGCTGAGTTTAAGGATATCGTCATCAGCCATGAAAGCAATCGGCAGTGCGTCGGGATTTTCATAAACATCAACATCTGATTCCTTGCCGTCCTTGTCTATATATTTTGTGGAGAATACCTTGTTATAGTAGGGGCTGAGGAGAGTTTTATTGTTTGCGATTTTCTTGTCGGGGTCATCGAGGACATATTTTATACCGAGGAGTGAGTCTGCGAGGGGGGTATTTCCGTCATATCTTGTTTCGTAGCTCTTTGTTGTATATCCGAGGGTTTCGATGAAACGGAGTATTCTTGTATTCATGACGGAGCTTGAATGTGAAAGACCTCTGAGACCCCAAGCCTGATTGTCATTTACGTTACGGAAGAAAGTTTTTTCCGTTCGGTACAGGCTGTCGTCATATTCTTCGAGTTCCTTTGTGACATTCGGGGCATATTTGACGACATCATATGTGCTGCGTTCGGAGTAATAAACTTCCTTGTGGATTTTCCAGAAAGTATCATATGTGTTATATCCTGCCTCAAAGAATACGACTGCTGCGAGGACAACAGAGATAATATTTCTGGTTTTTGCTTTCTTTGCGTTTGAGTACAGATAAACTATTATAAGATAAATTGCCGCAAGGACAAGACCGAAAGCAAGAGTGCCGAGCCAGAGGCGTTTCCAAGCTTCGCCGTTATAGGTTTCATCGGTAGTATAGGGGAATTTTGCGACATACTTATATTTTGTCTCGTTGTATTCAAATGAAGGCATTTTTGCTTCAAAGAGGAATACAAGTATTGCAAGAACGGCGAAGATACCGCCGAGGCTTTTTGAACTTGCCTTGTATGAGCCGAGTTTTGAGAATATATCCGCAGCCATAGCCACAAGTATGAATGAAACGAGGAAAGAATATCTGTAAGGGAGCCAGTTGGGGTCCTGTCCGCCGTGCCACATCATATTCACAGGTTTGATGTACATACTTATGAACATGACAAGGAGAAGCGCACCGTAGCCGATTTTCTTTCTGAGTTTGATTTCCCTGTTGATGAAGTAAAGCGGGGCAAGGCAGGCGGAGAGTACACCGCAGTATATTTCAGGTCTGCCGTACATTTTCGTGCCTGTATCCACGTTTACGGAATAATACTGGTCTGGGAGCAGGCAGGGGACAAGTTCTATGGGGTTGAACATTGTCTTGAATGAGTAGTCAGGTTTTGAGAAGTTGAATTTACCGAGTGCGAGTGCATTGTAAACGGGTACTATCATGATATAGCTGCACAGGAGAACTGTAATTGTAGCTATTATCATAGTGCCTATTGTTGAGGCATATTCGGAGACATTTCTGAATTTTCTGCTTGTGCCTGCAAAGAGGTAGTAAACAAAGTAGAGTGCAACGAATATAGCCACCATGAAGCCGATATAGAAGTTTGCGATGAACATTATTGAAAGCGGAATTATATAATTTAACTTTCTTCCGTCGTCAACGAGATATTCAACGCCGAGGATTATAAGCGGCAGAAATACAGGACCGTCAACCCACATGGGGTCTATGAGCTGTATTACAGAGTAAGCCATGAGGGCATACATGGTTGAGAATATTACTGACTGCAAAGGCGGTACATTCTTTGATTTCTGGGCATACACACAGAAAGCCGTACCTGCCGCACCGAGTTTGCATAGCTGCATTATCATGAGACTTTCGAGAATGAAAGAACGTGGCAGGAGAATGACAATGAATGTGAACGGGCTTGCGAGGTAATATCCGATTACGCCCTGAAAGCCTCCCGAAAGGTTTCTCGCCCAGCTGTAAAGGGCAGTTTTTCCCTCCCAGAAGCATCTGCGGATATTTTCAAAGTAATACACATACTGACCGTTGAGGTCAAGGGTGAGAACCGAACGTGTGCCGAACGGATATACCCTGAAAAATGCGTAGGCAATAAGTCCGAGAAGTGCGGGGATAAGGAATGCAGCGATATAGTATAAGGGTCTGTATTTGACATAGGCTCTTATAGGCTCAACGCTTACAGCCGCACGGGACTTTGTGCCTGCTTTTGACTTAGACAAATTTTTTCCTCCTTTTTTTATCGGGAGAGGAGAGCAAACGCCATACTCCCCGATTATACATCATTGATTTCTATTATACTATACTTTTTTATCTTTTTCAAGGGGGTATGGCAAAAAATTTTTACACATATACGCAGGCATGATATATTGGTATTTTGTATATTTTTTCTGTTTTTCAGATTATATTTCCGTTTACCGTGCTAATAATAAAATATTTTTACTGTATATAATTATCTTTTAAGTAAATCAATGGAATTTTTGTTTTTTATCTGATGCGTCAAATATGAATTTTAAAAAAACAGGTGACAAATGCGAAAACTTGTGTTATAATATAATGAAGAAATCTATCGGAGATGAAAAAATGAATAAATATAAAAAACTTGCGTTCAATACCATAGTTTTTGCTATCGGTACTTTCGGCTCAAAAATACTTGTCATACTCCTGACAAATCTTTATACAAAAAACATCTCTACTGACGGAATGAGCGACAAGGATTTGCTTGACACAATGGTGCTTTTTTTACAGCCTGTCTTTACATTTGCGCTTCAGGAATATATGATAAGATTCGGACTTGACAAGGATTATGACAAAAGGGAAGTTTTTTCCACATCTTTCTGCATGACATTCATCGGAATGGCGGCATCTGCGGCAATTATACCATTGCTGAGGATTATACCGTTTTTCGGTTTCATAAACGGCTATACGATAATTCTCATAGTATATCTGAGTACCTCGTCTTTGAGAATGTTATGCGCCCAGTTTGTGCGGTCAAGGGATATGGTGAAATTATTTTCACTTGACGGAATAATTGCAACGCTCACGCTTTTCATATTCAATATAGTTTTCATATCGCATATGCATCTGGGTGTAAACGGAAGTATGTATGCAGTTATTCTTTCGGATTTTCTTTCGTCTGTCTTTCTTTTCATAGCAGGCGGACTTCATAAATTTCTCGGCATAAGTCATATCAGCAGGGAACTTGCAAGAATTATGCTCAGATTCTCTCTCCCGCTTATTCCCACAATAGTAATGTGGGCTATAACAAGTCTTTCCGACAGAATTTTCATACGCTACATGACAAGCGACAGGGCGGAACTCGGTGCAGGTCCTGCGGGACTTTATGCCGTAGCAAACAAAATCCCGAATCTTATATCAATGGTTTCGACAATATTCTTTCAGGCATGGAATATGTCTGCAATTACCGAGAATGATTCCGATGACAGAAGCATATTCTATGAAAAGGTATACTCTGCATATGAAGCGATTCTCTTTATTGCATCTGCTTTCCTGATACTGTTTGCAAAGCCGATAAGTTCAATAATAGCCAATTCAAGCACATACGGGGAATACGGAACGGTATACATCTATACGCCCGTGCTTATCATTTCCGTTGTTTTCCTTTGTCTCAACCAGTTTCTAAGCAGTATATACACTGCGACAAAGCATACAAAAAATTCATTCTGGACTGCGCTTATTGCGTGCAGTGTGAATCTTTTCATGAACTATATGCTTATCCCCGAATGGGGCATACAGGGAGCATCAGTGGCTACATTTCTGAGTTATTACATATGTTTCTGGGTCAGAATGGTAGATGCAAGATATTATGTTCCCTTTCATTTTGATAAGGTAAAATCAGTTGCAAATACACTCATGCTCTTTGAAATGAGCCGTCTTATGATATTCAACTGTGACAATTCCGTAATCAGAATGGCAATAATTGCCTCGGCAATCTGTGTGGTAAATTTCCGCTCACTGCTGTCAACCGTGCAGAAACTCCTGAAAAGAGGATAGTATACCCCAAAAAAATTTACAGACGGAGGTCTAATATGAATATAGAAATAAACAGAATCAATGATGAAATTACAAAAAAACCTTCCGAATTTGTCCGTGAAGTGAATGAAGCCTATATGTATCATCTCAATGAAATAGCCGAAAATATAGCGAAAAACAGACACGAAAAGCCCGTTGTACTCCTTTCAGGGCCTTCGGGTTCGGGAAAAACTACCACCGCCATGATGATAGAAAAACTTCTCGATGAAAAAGGCTGTTCCACACATACGCTTTCAATGGATAATTACTTCTGTCCGCTCACCGAAGAAGAAAAACACCTCGCAGCACTCGGAAAAGTGGATTTGGAATCACCTGACCGTGTTGACAAGACTCTGCTCAATGAACAGATAGAAGCAATAGAAAAATGTATGCCCGTTGAAATTCCGAAATATAATTTTGCCGATTCATGCCGTGAAAAGTCAGAAATGACACTCACAAGAAAAAAAGGCGAAATAGTTATCTTTGAGGGAATACACGCACTCAATCCCGATGTCATAACAGTCCCCGATGACCGCCTGTGCAAACTCTATGTCAGCGTCAGGACAAGAGTAACCTGCGGAGATGTAATTCTCCACCCGTCCAAAGTAAGACTTATGAGACGAATGATAAGGGACAGCTTTTTCCGCAAACGCTCCCTCAGGGAAACAATGAATATGTTTTCAAGCGTGGAAAACGGCGAAAATAAATACATAATGCCATATAAGCACCGCTCGGATTACGATATAGATACCTTTATGGCTTATGAACTCAATGTATACAAAGATATGCTCATGTGGCAGATTAAGGAAATGTCAGATGT
>OCVV012866386.1_pt1 | contig 60303 bp, 37 predicted proteins | sample 1539721 | NCBI WGS metagenome assembly OCVV01 (sample SAMN02144230, study PRJEB22623) | gut metagenome | biome: sheep rumen | host: Ovis aries | place: New Zealand
ACAAGTCTTGAAAACGTGGAGATAGGAACTAATATTACGAAGATATCAGGAAAAAGTGGCACATATAGTAATTATGGATGTTTCTATAATTGTAGTTCCCTGGAACAGATAAAAGTACCTGGAAACGTCAAAGAAATAGAGGATTATGTGTTTTATGGTTGCACAGGATTAAAAAATGTGATTATAGACAATGCGGAAGCTGAATTGAAATTAGGCAGTAATGGCTCAAGTCCTATCTTCTCAAGCTGTCCGCTTGACTCTGTGTATATAGGAAGAAATATATCATATCCTACCGCAAGTAGTTACGGATATTCGCCTTTCTATCGAAATACATCACTCCGTACTGTGCATATAACAGATAAAGAGACTGAGATATCAGAGAATGAATTCTATGGATGCACTAATCTGAAGAACGTAAGGATAGGTGATGGAGTGACATATATTGGTAACTGGGCATTCAGCGGTTGTTCAAGCATAGAGTATTTCTCTTTTGGCTCTGCTATGCAGTCTATAGGCAAAGAGGCATTCTCTGACTGTACGGCCATAACAAAACTGATAAGCCACGCTATGACTCCACCAGTATGCGATTCACAAGCTTTGGATGATATCAGCAAGTGGGTGTGTACGCTTTCAGTTCCTAAGGGCACAGTGTCAAGCTACCAGCAGGCAGCACAGTGGAAGGAGTTCTTCTTAATTAATGAGTTTACTCCCTCAGAAATAGAAAATAAAGAAGTTAATGTTATTCTTTCTTCTGCAGGGTACGCGACATTCTATAATACATACAACAATTTCAAAATACCTGTGGGATTATCTGCACAAGTTGTAACATTTGATAGTTATGGAAATCTATCATACAATACCATTGCTAACGGCATCATTCCGAAAGGCGTACCTGTAATTCTTAAAAGTAATAACAAGAAAGGCGGCACATATACTCTGACTTCTACAACGGAGAGTGCAACATACTCAGGTGAGAACCTTCTACATGGTAGCAGTTCACAGACCATGACATCTAACGTGAATGGTGTAAGCACATCAGGAAACTCAAGCTATGTTTACTATAAGTTGGCTTATGGAAAATCGGGTAGTGTAAATGCTAACAAATTCGGATGGTACTGGGGAGCTAATAATGGTGCCGCATTCTCTATAGAAGGAGGAAAAGCATGGTTGGCTCTGCCAATGACCAGCGCTCAAAGTAAACGTGCCGTACTGTTTATGGATGATGACACGTCAATGGATGATGCTACATCAATAGACGATATAGAGCAAAGTTGCAATAATGAGGCTAATAGTATTCAGTACAATATGGCTGGTCAGAGAGTCGATAATAGCTACAACGGCATAATAATAGTTAATGGCAAGAAAATAGTAAGATAAAAGAGAAAAACGATATGAAAGATAGAGTATTATTTACAATAGCACTCTTGTGCATTATGTTGTTAGCATCATGTAGTGGAGGTGGCTCTGGTGATGGTGGAGATAATCCAACAGACAGAACTTTGACTTACTACATGGATATCAGTATGGAAGCAACAGTAGGTTCGCAGATTATAGTATTGAATGACCTGAGTACTAATGTTTCATCAGCAACGAGTTCAGCTACATGGCTTACACCAACAAGACGGACTTACACCTCTGGTGCACCAAGTATAATGATAGAGGTAACTGCCAATACAGCCACTTCTGATAGGAACTGCACTGTAACAGTAACAGCAGCTGATGGTAACAAGGTAATAATAAAGGTAGTACAGAAGGGTACTTCACAAACGTCCGACCAACCTCAGACGAATGACGAAGTGTCAGACCAACAACCTTTTTAAATACTACACAAAAGCATATCAAACTATTGCTGTCCGCTAAAACTTTTTAAGCCACATAAAAATTAAGGTCGGTATCCTCGCTTGGATTTCGACCTTTTTGTTATCTTTGTTTTTGCCACAAAACGTCAATAACATGAACAAAGGTACACATTTTATCGGACAGCAATAATAAAGAATAAAAATCTTCTCATTGTAAAAAGTAGGAGCTTATATGCCATTACCCATCGGCTCTATAATAAATCTTCTGTTTCATAGCCTGCACTCAAGTCATTGAAAAATGGCGCAAGTTTACTCCATACGCCTATGAGGTTCACCACCCCCCGAACATGATACGGAAAAGCCTACGCTAATACTGGTTCGGCTCCATCTATGTTCTGTTTGCTCTCATTGTCTGAGGTGGTGATTTCAAAGGCAATTGAGCTTATGTCTTGCAAAGATGGCATTTCGCTACTATGCGTTGCAAAGGTGATTAAAAAACTTCAATTATCACAATTTTACTCTCCCAAAGATGAGTTTTTAGATAAAATTTACTTAAATCACGCGCGAAACAATGTTTTTTATACCATCTTCTCAATTAAAAGTTGTTATGCGCAATGCGCATAACAACTTTTTTCTGAATTTTGTGCAGTCCCTGCTGGCGAGCCTGTCCAAAACTGCATGATATGTTATTTTGTTCGTAGCTCCTTTGCTGAGTTGATTGCAAAAGCTATTCAATTTTATTGAGAATCTATCCACTTGTCTCGTTAAATTAGCAAAAACGATGCAAAACTCTTTTATTTTGGCAGGTTAAACTACTATTTTCGCTAAAAATACATAAAAACAGATATGAAGCGTGGCTTTTTCTTCCATATTTGAAGTTAATTTACTATCTTTGCAAATTAAATATAGCTCTTAAGAGAATTTCTTCTCAATTGAAAACATATTATGGCTTCGTTGCATATAAAAAGTTTTGGTCCAATAGTGGACTCAACTAGAATTGAGTTGACACCCTTAATGGTTCTTATAGGGCGTCAGAGTGCCGGTAAGAGTACTTTTATGAAGGTACTCTGCTTCTGCCGTTGGATAGAGAAGAAGATCATGGTCTCTACCGATGACATGGTCAACCAGTACACCCACTACAATCGTTTTGTCAAGGAACTCAAGCAGTTCCATCGCCTCAATGACGAGTTCTTCACAGATGATACTCACCTCATGTACGATGGCGATAACATAACCATCAAATACCATGGTGTGAATGGCAATGCCCAAATTCTCCGCAAGAAGTCATTTGCAGAGAAGAGGTTCAATACTAAGTTGTGCTACATTCCTGCCGAAAGAAACCTTATTTCGGCAATCCAGAATGTTGATAAAACCTACAAAGCCACTGAACGCGATGTCTTGTTCAACTTCATCTACGAATGGGATGAGGCAAAGATTCCTTACACCAGCGAGCATCCTTTCAAGTTGGCTGCAACCGGAGGATTCAGTTATGTGAATAAATCAGGTGCAGATGTGTTAGTTCGCGAAGATGGCTCTGAGACTCCTGCCTTTTATGCATCGAGCGGCATGCAGAGCGTGATGCCTATGGATGTAATGGCTAACTATATTACAGAGCGCGTAGGAAATAATGCTTCACTGTCAATGCATGAGCGCAATGAGATTAGCAAGACTGATAATGGTCATTCGTACAGAAGGCTTGAATATCAGTCGGCTCAGTTGTTTATCGAGGAGCCAGAACAGAATCTGTATCCCGAGTCACAAAAACTGGTGGTCTTGAGTTTGGTACGTTCATTGAAGCAAGCTTTGGAGAACGGTTCGGAGCAGAGTATGGCTATTGTGACCACTCACAGCCCGTATGTAATGTCTGTGGTGAATGTATTGCTGGCCGCTTCTATTGCAGAAGAAAAAGGACTAAAGCAGACTGTTGTTGCGGATGACTGCATTCTTTCTTCAAAGAGCATCTCTGGATTCTATATCGATGAGAATGGAATCTTCCAAAACATCATGGACAGCGAAATACCCATGCTCAGTGGCAATGATTTGGATGGTGTGTCGGAATGGGTGGATGAGAGCATTAGTAAGTTGAACGAAATACTGTTTGCATAGGGGCATGAAGGAGGATAAGAAAACATACGGTTCGACTCATGAGTGTCTGACATCAGAAGGATACGCTCCCGAACAAACCTTGCAGGTTCGTGCAAAAATCAGCGTGAGCGAGAATGGCAAACGCTATCTGTTGGCAACAGGCGGAAAGGAAGAATCGGTAGTATATGCTGTAGATGGCAACATCGTGACTGAAGGCCAACGTTGCGACAAGTTAGTACTTGTCAAGCGATCTGCAAAAGAAGTTATGCCCGAGCAATGGACGGAGTCCTTTGTAGAACTGAAGGGTGTGGATACAAATCATGCCATCAATCAGTTGCGACAGACCTTGAAGAAGGCGATTTTCAAACATCCATCGAATGATGATGTCCGTGCCCGCATTGTAGCGCAATCTTTTCCTTCCAACAAGTCTAATCCTGCGATGGAGAAGGCAAAGCAAGAGTTTCGCAAAGATTACAATTGTGATCTCCGTGGCATGAAAACCGGTCAGGAGGATAAACTATAAAATCGCGCTATGCTTGATCAATCTTTTTCCGCAAAGAACTTTGAAACAATCTTCACCCTTCTGAATAGACAGGGAAAGGTGGAGATTGATGCCATGTCGGAGGATTATCGAGCAATTGTAGGAGAGATACACACTGTTAACGAAGAAATAAAGCTTCTTTGCAGAAAGAAAAAGGCATTGCGTACAGAAGACGAGGTGTCGCGTCTTTCAGAGCTGCAAGAATCACTATCCTCACTTAGGTACAAGAAATCAGAAACTCTTATCGCTCATATGGAGGCTCTGGCAGTTGAAGTGAATAGCAGATTATTCGCTTTTAACATTAGCACAAGTGTTTTTGATGGTAAAGAAGAATTCATGCTGGACGATTCGCTGGCTGCATCGTATGCAATGAAGCAACTTCAGCATAATATCAAGCGAACTTTTAAGATTGAAATGACAGGTCGTCATCAGATATTGAGTGGCATCAAAAGATTACTCAATGTGAAGATGCCCATCTATATCATTCGAACAGATATATCCGGTTTCTTCGAGTCTATTCCACAAGAGCGATTATTGAAGAAAGTGCTGGATAACAGCCTACTAAGCTATAAATCAAAAGCGTTCATCAAGGGAATCATTGATGAGTATGAGAGAATTAAGGACACAACGCTAGTTGCACCCAGGGTTGGTGTGCCAAGGGGCATCGGAATTAGTTCTATTCTCAGCGAGATATACATGAAGGATATTGATAACAGGCTAAGAAGCAGACGTGAGGTCATATACTATACAAGGTATGTAGATGATATATTTATGATTATGACCTCTCTCGAGGACTATAAAACCATTGATGATTATTATGCAGCTTTGGAAGTGATGTTCTCAGAATACGGATTGTCCCTGAAACCGAAGACTGACGCAAAATGTCAATTAGTGAAATATTCGCCCAAAGAGATGTTTACACCAGTTTCGTTTGATTATCTCGGTTACAAGCTAAATATGAGTGTTGTCAATAAGATACTAATAACATCATATACTTTATCGGATAAGAAAAAGACCAAAATAGACGAACGCATAAACAATGCATTCGCTCATTTTGAAAATCTCAGTAAAGTAGATATTAAAGCTGCCAAAAAGGATTTGATTGACTCTTTGAATTTCATTACGGGAAACTTCAGATTATCAAATGCCAAACATTGTGCCAAGGTGGGATTGTACTACAATAACGATTTGCTTGACGAGATTTCGGAACTTGATTCATACACTTCAACTCTACATGCCCATCCGATAAATCCACATGCAGGTTCTTTTAGAACTGTAGTAGAAAGGCAGGCATACATAGATGCCTTGAAAGCAAAAATTGATAAGATCGATTTCAAAGCCCGTTGGGAGAATAAAACAATGTACGATTTCTCGATAGCGAGAATATCAGAAATATCCATTTGGTTATGAGAAGAAAAAAAATAAGACTCAGATATAAGAAGGAGCGCGTCCTGTTAAGTGATGTGCTCCCTTATGAGTTGCCTTTCATTTTCACCAATAGATATTTCTATCGGTTTCTGGTAAGGAATGAAGTATGTGTAAAAGAAGGTGCAATTCATTGGAGAACAAATATAGATCAGGGAGCGCTTGAATTGCTGGCCATTCTACTGGGTGAGAATGCTAAGATTTTGAGTAACTATGGCTTATATCGGGTAGGTGATAAGCATGAAAAGAAGTTAGAGACTATACCATTTACCTATAGCATTCTCCACAAACCGACAAAGAGTAGAGAGCTATCTATCATTCATCCCAAGAACCAAATAATGGTAGCTGATTTCTATGAGCGAAACAAGAGCCTGATGCTTTATTATTGTGGACTAGATAAGTTCTCGTTAAGGCATCCAAGCAAGGTGGCATGCTTCTTCTACTATCGCGACAAGTTGCACAATACCTTGATAGGACGTAAAACAGATCCTCTGGAATTGTATTTCAACGAGTATGAGAATCTGAGAACATATTTCAGTTATAAGAGATACAACAATATCTATAAGTTTTATGAGGATTATAGATATCAACGTGCCGAAAAGAAATTTACGAAACTTCAGAAGTTTGATATTCAGAGTTGTTTTGATAGCATATACACTCATTCCATAGCATGGGCGTGTGGAGGAGGCAAAGACATCTATAAGGCAAGCTTTGCCAGTGGTGACAACACATTCGGAGCTCACTGGGATGGCTTGATGCAGAAGATGAACTACAACGAAACAAATGGTATTGTTATAGGCCCTGAATTCTCACGTATATTTGCTGAGGTAATATTGCAGCATATAGATAGTGAAGTCGCTCGTGATCTGGCAAAGGAAGGATTTCATTGGGAGAGCAACTATGTGTGTTATCGATATGTGGACGATTATTTCTTTTTCTTCAATGATGATAAGTGCAAGGAAAAGGCAATGGAACTCTTCGAGAAATATCTTAAAGAGTTCAAACTTACCATAAGTAACGAAAAGACAAAACTTTTTGAACGACCTTTCATCACAGATATTACCAGGGCGAAGATTCGTATTGACCAACTGATAGAAGAAAGCTTACTGTATCATAAAGTTGAACTTGTAGAGCCTATTGAAGAAATAGCAGACCAAGATGTGGCTGACCAAGATGAGGTTCAAGAAGAGGATGTTGATAAGGAAAGAATAGCATTAGAGTTAGAGGATAAGAGTTACATGCATTTTAACGCACGTTCTTTTAACCAACAGTTCAAGGCCATACTAAAGGAGTGTAATGTTGATTCGAAGGATGTAGTAAATTATACTTTGGCACGTATCTGTTCAAGGATAGAGTCAAGTATCAAGAAGTTTGATAAGACATTCAAGCTCCTATCTCGTGCAATTGTCAATCCGTCACTATCTGACATTCAAACAGAAATTAAGAAGGTGAAAAGTCGTAAGGAGAATATGATGACCACTTTCCTGGAGGAACTATTGGATTCTGTGTTCTTCCTATACTCATCGAATAAGAGGGTTAATACGACTCTGAAGGTTATCAATATTCTGAATGATGTCGTGATTCATCTTGACAATGATTATAAAGTGAAGGAGGATACCATCAAAAAGTATAACGATGGAATACGCAATATCGTTTTTAAGAAGATTCAAGATGAGATCTCTTTAGTATTTAAGACGTCAGAGTTCAGTTCTAAAACTCAGTTGGAGACGCTTTACTTCTTAATCTTGTTAAAACAGTTGAGAAGTAAGTATCATATTCCTGCTGAGGAGCTTAAGAAATACCTTGATGCTGTTGACTCTCCAGAAAAGTTTAATGCACTATCTGCCATAATACTACTATACTATTATGGCAACGAATCCCAATATGCGACCCTCAAAAGGCAATTGGTAGAATGTCTGAAAGACAAGTTCAAATCTGTTACTGCTAATCATGTGCACAAGTCAGCAGAGTATACAATACTGCTTTTAGACTTGATCTGTTGCCCATATCTTGACTACGAGGACAAAAGGAAAATCGCATCACAAATGGGTATAGACAGAAACCGACTTACCAGCATACTGAAATATCTAAAGAAGCAAGAATATATGTTTACGAAATGGACAAAAGTTGATATAACAAAAGAATTGAGTGCGAAGATATCACAGGAAGTATACTCCTAAGGAGAAGATAACACTCATAAAGGTGCCGAGCACAGCCGTCAGCAAACTCACACACATAGCGACGCACAGTGATCACGGATCACATACAAGGGACTTCGGCGGTTGGGTCCCTTATTTTTACTCTTTTACACGCCAAAGTTGTTTCGCGTTCAGCCAAAAATAGTTAAAAACGTTAAATTTTCATCTTTTTCATCCCTTATAAATCCACGTCATCACTTTTCTACCGTTTTAATCAAAACAAATTGGTACACAATAAGTTGCAAATACTACAACTGCAGCGGCCTGACTTCCATCACCATCCCCAACAGCGTGACGAGCATAGGCGAACAGGCTTTCTATGGCTGTAGCGGCCTGACTTCCATCACCATCCCCAACAGCGTGACGAGCATCGGCAATCAGGCCTTCTCAGGCTGTAGTGGACTGACAGCCATCACCATTCCCAACAGCGTGACGAGCATCGGCAATCAGGCCTTCTCAGACTGTAGTGGACTGACCTCCATCAACATCCCCAACAGCGTGACGAGCATCGGCGGTTCTGCTTTCTATCGCTGCACCAACCTGACCTCCATCACCATCCCCAATAGCGTGACGAGCATAGATGAGTTTGCTTTTTCTTACTGCGAAAACATCAAAAACGTGTATTGTTATACACAAAAAGTTCCATTAACATCTTATATAGATAATTTATTTGGCGACAACATTGGCGATGCCACCCTCCATGTGCCAGCAGCCTCCATTGAAGCCTACAAAAGGACTGAACCTTGGAACTGTTTTGGAAAGATTGTGGCTTTGGAGGACGATACACCAGGAGAACCTGAAATACCCCAGTGCGAGACTCCAACCATCGCTTACGAAAATGGAAAACTGGTCTTCACGTCTGCCACCGAAGGGGCGGAGTTCATCAGCGACATCACCGATGAGGACATCAAGAAACACTATGACAGCAAAGTGGAGTTGAAGGCGGCTTATCAGATTAGCGTGTATGCCATGGCCACTGGCCACACGAACTCGGAGACTGCCACCGCCACCCTCTGCTGGATAGACACCGACCCAAAGACGGAGGACATCATCAAGATAGCCGAAGTGGCGGCTTATCCCGTGCTGATACAGAGCCAAAACGGTCAAATCACCGTGAAGGGAGCAGCAGACAACACGCCTGTGGCTGTCTATACCACAGGGGGTGCCGAAGTGGGCAATGCCATCTCTTCCCACGGCACAGCCACCATCAGCGCCAACCTGCCAAGCGGCACAACCGCCATCGTGAAGATAGGCTCGCGCAGCGTGAAGGTGCTGGTGAAGTAAGCCTTTCAGGACTTATAATAATAAAGAAGAAAACAGCCTGCCACCTCTCTCATGGGGTTGCAGGCTGTTTTTTTCTCATCTCTTTCACCTCTTTGTCATCAAAAGTCATCACAAGTCACATCTGCTTTCAGGAAAAGGTGTACCTTTGCACACAGAAGTTGCGGAGGAAGTTTGGGGCTGTACGGCGATGCGCTCATCATCCAATGGATGCCCACACTGGGAGATCCTTATACCGAACTCGCCCTTTTTTCTCTCTTTTCCGCTACAAAGGAGTACTATCGCAGCCGATTCTTCACAAAGTGGTTTTTCACATAAATAAAATAGAGGAAGACACCGAGGATGTTGATGATGAAGGCAAACCAGAAGGCAGAGGAATAGCCGGTGTGGTGGATGGCCATGCCGCCCAGCACCACGCCGAGTCCCATGCCGATGTCCCAGCAGGTGAGTTGGGTGGAGTTGGCCGTGCCGCGCTTGTTGTTGGGGGCGAGATTGATGAACATGGTCTGCATGCCAGGCCAGATGTGGCCGTTGCCCAGGCCAATGATGAGGGCCGCTCCATAGAAAGCCACAGGACTCTGCCAGGCGGCGAAAAGGAGATAGCCAAAGAGACTGACGAGAAGGCCATGATTGACGTTCTCCACCACCCTGCCCTTCTTGAGCGAACGGGCACCGACCAGACGCGAAAGGATGAGGCCGCAACTCAAGACGGCAAACCACGCCCCTGCACCCGCCGTCATGCCCAGCACTTCCTTTCCGTAGATGGCCAGATAGGTGGCCAACACCCCATAGGACGTGCCCACACATGCCATCACCACCCCTTCGCTCCATCCCTCCAGCAGGAAAAAGCGGTCGAGCGAGATGGGGTCTTTGTTTGGCACGATTTCCTTGGCGGGGAAATGCACGGTGGCGTTGACCGCAAGTCCGATGCCTGCAGCAAGGAGGGCCAGAAGGAAGATGATGTCATAGTTGCCGATGGAGTCGTAGATGAGCAGTCCCACGGTGGGCGCGATGCTGGTGGCCAGATTGTTGGAGAGGCCATAGTAGCCAATGCCCTCGGCACGGCGCGAGGAGGGCAGCACATCAATGGCCGAAGTGCTGTTGGCCACGGTGACAGAACCCATCGGCGCACCGTGAGCGGTGCGCACGATGGCAAAGAGCGTCATGGTGCCGGCAATGAGATAGCCAGCAAAGAAGGCGAAGAAAAGGAAATAGGCTGTGAGCAACACCACCTTGCGCGGAAAACTGTCAACCAGATAGCCCGAGAACGGACGAGCCAGCAGTGCCGTGAGCGTGTAGCCCGACAGCACAAAGCCGATGGTGTCCTTGTCGGCCTGATAGTTCTCGCTCAGATAGAGCGGCAGCAAGGGGGTCACAATCATGAACGAAAAGAAAATCATGAAGTTCGCCACCCACACCTTCACATAATTCGAGTTCCAAAGTCTGTCCTGCTGAGTCATAACGGGTACAAAGTTACGGAAAAATGAAAAATGAACAGAGCGAAACTGCAAGAAAAAAGCAGGATTCATTCCTCAAAGGAACAAAAATTAGAAAAAATTGGCAAAAAAGACAGAAAAGTACTTTTTTTGCAAAAATAACGGCGCACAAAGAACGTTTGTTTGTCAAAATGTTCCTATATTTGCAATGCTATTCCCCTTTCAAAGGGGGAAACAGACACAACATAGGAAGCGTTATTGGCTTTTTCCAAGATTGGTAAACTTCGACAACTTACCTTGAGAATAGAGTGGAAATACTAATGAGCGTTCTTCCCTCTGGATGGATATAGGGGTATGATATGCCCATGTGTCTTTTCATAGGTGTGAGCCGTTATATGCACTAATCTCTTTATTCAAGGCAGTCGAAAGCCTACCAACAGGATTAGCCGACAGGCTCACACTTTTGTTGTATTCCCCAAGCCCCCACACAGGGCACTAACCTACACGCAGAAGAAACCTTAAAAACCTAAAAACTTCGACTGACGATGAAATACCTTGACCTGCTGAGCACTGCTACCGACTGTGTATTATATGGATTGCTGCTAACCGCTGTCACCATGTTGATTCTCTATTTTCTGCTGCAAGCCGTAAGCAAGACCTGTGTCAAGACCATCTCTTTCTATCTGGCCGGCATCGTGTTGGCTCCCTTGTTGGTAGTGCAGAACACCCTGTTGGTGGCCTGTTTTCAGGCTCTCGGCATGGTGGAGGCTGTGGAGATTGACATTCAGCATATTGTGGGTACCTACAATCAAGCCGCGATGGGCATGCAGGAAACACAAACCGTCTTGCAGCAGGTGGGACAGGACTTCCCGCTGATTGGCTGGTTCGCCAACCTCACCAACATGGAGGTGGACAACGCACAAAATCTGGCGTTTGAAATGACGAGTTTACTCAAGGACTATCTGACCACCTATCTGTGGAAACGCATCGGCTGGTGCACCGCCTTCATCGTGCTGGCTATACTGATTGCAATGCTGGCAGACAAACGTGGCAAGGTGAATACGAGTTCCTATTCTCAAAAGCCAAGTTCATACAAGGGTTCAACCACATCTTATAAAAACTATGATAATTTCTAAACAAAAATACTAACTAAAAACTATTACTTATGGCTAATCATCTTATTATTGGCCTTGGAGGTACAGGAGGCAAAGTGCTTCGCGAAATGCGCAAGCGCATCTATGAAGAATTCCGCTCCAATGAGCCTGGCAACAATGTGTACATTGACTATGTCTATATGGACTCATCACCAACCGATCTTGATGACAGGTCGAGTTGGAAGGTGCTTGGGAAAAGTGTTCATTTGGGCACAGCACAAAAGGTTAGCATCAATGGCATCAATGCTGCCATGCTCCAAAACATCAACATGTATCCGGGTCTGAAAGCATTCCTCAATCAGAACGACTTGAACTTGATACAACAATCGATGGGGCCTCTCATCACTGCTGGCATCGGAGGCCAACGTCGTCGACTGGGACGCATTCTCATGGCCAACAACATGAGCGACAGAGACAACCCCGCCAACTTTGAGAGAATTATACGTGCGGCAGTAGGGCGTCTGCAAGACCAATCGGGCGATGCCGATGTGACATTCCATGTCTGCGCCGGTTTGGCAGGTGGAACAGGCTCGGGCAGCATCATCGACACAGTGAGTCTGATTCGAACCTGGTACCCATTCGAACCTGCTCCCAACTCAAGATTTAAGATGCGACTCTTTCTCTACATACCAGAAAGAACACTGGCCAATGTGAGACATGATGCCGGATTCTACCAGGCCAATGGATATGCAGCCCTACAAGAGCTCAATGCCTTGAGCACAGGCTACTACCACCCTGTCAGCATCAAGGGAGAACAGGATTTGTTCAGCAATGAAGTGCAGCGACTTTTGGGAAGCCAAGAACCCTTCGAGGCGGCCTACGTCTATAGCAACGAGAATGAAGCAGGAAGGACGCTCGACATTTCCACTGCACTCCCAGCCTCTGTAGCCGATTTCCTGTTCCAGACGATTGTGGCGAGCGAGATGGTGACCAATGGTCAGATGGGGCATTTGGTGGGATGTGAGAACGATGGTGCCGGTCCCGAAGCCGACCAAAGTGGCAACCTCACACGCAGTCGCAAATTCCTCACCTTCGGCATTACAAAAGTAGAATACCCTGAAACTGAAATTCAAGAATATGTGACCTACAACTATGCTATTCAGGCTGCTCGCCAACTGAGTTTCAACTTCTGGCAAGAAGGTCTGGGCTACGGTGAGTGCTCTCTCGATGAAGTGGGTATAGGCTTTGTGGATGAAATCAAGAAGAAAGAAAACCGCAACGACCTCATGCTGAGCAACAACCACCTCACGCTGGCTACTCCCATCGTGCCCAATGACACCAACCGACGCTGGAAAGGACTTGACATCACATGGACCAATCGGACTCAAGCCGATGCCGATGACATACAGCGCACAGTAGAAAAGAAGAGCTGGTTTGGCGAACTCACCGTAAGGTGCAAACGATACTACGATGAGGAATTCCGCAACCATGGTGTGAGGAGATTTTACCAACTACAACAAAGCGAAATCAGAGGGTACTCACGCGCCATCCGGCGTCATATTGAAAAGAAACTCTTCGACGAATGGGCCTCTGGCGCTTCCGGTAGCAAGAGCATTCTCGAAATTGAGAAATATGTCACGCTACTCATTGCCGATTGCAACGACCGTATTGCGGCTTTCAACCAGCAAAAAGGTGTGTTGGAAGAAGAGCAGAACAGGATAACACTTGCCATTCAGTCTATCAACAGCGATTGGGAAAACATCGGTTGGTTGAGAGATGCCATCACCAATGCTTCTGTAAAAGTGTTCGCTCAATACAAATCGGCTCTGTGCGACTACTATACCGTGACCACACGCATCGATGCCTATGGCTATGCGCGTCTTTTGCTACAAGCCGTTATCGACCAACTGAGCAACATGCTGCAAGGAATACAAGCCTTCCGCACCCGACTCACAGAAATAACGAGAGAGGTGGTGGAACAAGCGGCCAGCAAATGCGCACTCAACGAGATACAAGATGACACAAATATCAAAAAATACGACCCGGAAAAAGTGCATGAACTTACTCGACAGTATGTGGCCAACAAGGAGTATCAGCAACAAAACTCGGCAGCCATCCGTAGCCGACTCGTTGCCAATCTGGGCGAAGATGGTGAACACAGTTTTGCCAATCTATACGAAACGGCCGACTATGCTGCCATGCTTGACATCATCCTCAACATCTGCCAAGAGTCGGCCATCCGAGCCATGGAAGACACGGCTGCAAGCGACCCGATTAACAGAATGGTTAGTGTCAACATTCTCGAGAAACTGAAGCAAGAATTGAACACGGAAGAACTGCGCGAGAGGTTCGTGGAAACGATCGTGAGGCAAGCCAGCCCATACGCCCGTCTCAATGCCAGAGAAACTGCATTGGTTATCCCTGGCAATCCGGGAGCCATGATGTCGATGATACAAATATGCCTCCCCAGGGCAACAGAAAACACCCAAGCCTTCCGCGACCAACTCATCAGTGCTTTCGAAAGAACTATACCTGGATTCAATCGCAATGAGGATTTGGCTGAGAACTACAAAGTGAACCAGATTGTGGTCATATCAGCTAAGTCGGGTCTGCCACTCCGCTATCTCGACAACCTGACCGTGCTCAAAGACAAATACGACCGCCTTCTGGCTGCGAACGAGGCTGACCTCAACCGAATGGTCTTGCACACCGAGAGCTTCAGCAAGGAACTGCCACCACTCTACGAAATGGATGCAGAAACCATCATCAAAATGATACGGAAGCCCCTCATGCTGGCATACGCTCTTGGCATCATTGCAGAGCAACAGAATCCTGCCACAGGCCAAAAGTTTGATGCCATCAACATTCCCGACGAATTCAGCGACACCAATTGGGTGCAACTGGGCAAAGACTTCCCCAACACACTACAAGCACTCTCGCAAGACTATCCTAAGGCGGAACTCCTCATGCAGCAAGTGGAAAAGGAACTCCAGAAGCGGGCACGAAGCAACGAACAGAAGGCAGCCCTGCGCAAGGAAGTAGGCCAAGTGGTGCAGACGCGCATTTTGCCAAGCTCAATCTGTGAGAACAGCACCTTCAATCCTAACTACACTTTCTACCGCAATCTTGCTATAGAAATCTTCAACAAAGAACTGAAAGAACTTTAATACACATTATTTACTATTATAAAGGAATTATTTATTATGGCAAAGATAAAATGTGAATGCCACAACTATGGTGAGTGCGACATAGCCGACAACCACGAGATTCTCGAAGTGGAAAATACAGAAATGGAATGTCCGGAGTGTCATAAACCACTTTATCCGGCAGAAAAGAAGAAAAAATCCACACCGTCAAATGTGCCTGTTGGCCTCATTATTGGCATCATCGCCTTCCTGATCGTAGGTGGATTAGCAGGAGGAGGTATTTGGGCCTACAACAGCGGTATGTTAGACAAATTTCTCGGAAGAGATAAGCCAGAAGTTTCCCGACCTACAAAAAAAGAAACTGAGAACAAGAGATATGACTCCGAGAAAGATACCCCAGACGAGCCAGAAACCTCAGCCCCCATTCTGATTGAGGAACTGGCCATCGACACCAAGGACTTCACGCTAACGGTGGGCGAAAAGAAGACCGTGACCTGCACCGCCACGCCTGCCAACAACGAGGAGACCGTCACGTGGAAATCGTCGGACGAGAGCATCGCCACCGTCGATGCCGAGACAGGAGAAGTGAAGGCCATCAAGGCTGGCTCAGCCAACATCATGGCACAGACCGACCAGTCAGGCTTGAGCAAAAGCGTGATGGTGACGGTGAAGGAGAAAGCGGTGACACCTCCTGTGCAACCCAGTTGGGGCCGCTATTCGGGTGAACGTAACAAGAATGGCAAGCCCCACGGACAAGGGGTGTTGACCATCACACGCAGCCACACCATCAATGGGGAGCAGGCTCTTGTGGGCGAGACCATCACGGGCGTGTTCAAAGATGGCTATGTGAACATGGGCAAGTGGAACAAACTGGATGGTAATGTGGTGATTGTGAAAGACCTGAAGATTCTTTAAGCGCATGAAAACGTTTCTGGCACTGATCATACTATCGCTGGCAGGTGTACTGCCTGCCAGTGCGGTATCTTTTGCAACCAACAGGCTGCAAACCATTGCCAGATGCCTTCGTCTGACAGGGCTTGACTCTTTGCAGGCTGGCACTCACGACACCTACCGCTATCAGTCCCATGCACTCAGCATCCGCGTCAACTCTTTTGGCGAAGTGGAACACATCGGGCTGAGGCTTTTTCCCAACACGCTGAAAGCGAACAACGTCTCTCCAGTGTATGATTTTCTGGAACGCAACCTGTTGGAACGTCTCATGCCTAATCTGGACGATTCGTTGAAATTTCACCAAGGGTGGGAACATGTTGATTTTCTGGCAGGTCGGGCACAATCAGCCCTTCAAATCGACACGACCGACATTGTTGGATTCAGCGAAGAACGCACCGACTTCCACACCTACCATGTGAGTTGGAGCCGAAAGAACCGCAAGGTGCTCGAACTGTCCTTCCCCATGGACTTTCAGTTGCTGTCGGGCTGCAACGGCGAAGAATTGGAGATTCTCTTTATGAGACGGCTGCTCCGTTTCCAGCCCCACGCATACGAACCGAGGAAGTTCCTCTTTCCGCGACACACCAACACCTACGTGGCCGCTGGTGACACTTTCCTCATCAGAGAGATGCGCAACGAACTTTTCTACGAGAAAGACAAATCGGGATGGCATCTGACCGACAGTGCGGCTGTCGTCACCAAGGTGCTTAGCAACATGCTGTTGAGCATGGAATTTGCGGGCAACCCCACTCTGACCCTTTCGTTCGATCGCTACAGCGAAGTGAAGGGTGAGCATCAAGTGCCCTACAAACATTGGCTGCAGATGTGTCTAGACGAGGGGTGTTCCCCCTTCTTTGGAGTGAAGAGTGTGACCCCTGACAGTTACAAATGTACGGTGCTGATGACGAATCCCAGATCAGGCTATGTGCACCTGCTCAGTGTCACGGTGCCCCAACTGACCCTCCTGCACCGAGGGAATGGCGACATCAGGGGGTATCTCTACCCTTACATCCCTATGCACCACATCACATCCGACTATTTCAAACCGTAAAATCATCACATCATTTTCAAACCGTAAAATCATCACATCATTCTACAAAACTATGAGCATGAAGAAAATTTGCGTCCTCCTACTGTCTGTCCTCGTGGCGAGTGTGTCGGCACAGGCACAGAATGACGAGGAGGCACAAAAGAAAGAGATTAACCGCGTGAAACTGAACTCTGGCCAATATCTCTATGCCGAGGTGGTGGCTAACGACCTGCAGACTGCCGTCAGTCTGGCTGAGGAATACCTGAACCAGAAAATCAGCGAGTATGTGGCTGAAAAGAAGAAACTGGCAGGCAGCAACCAAGTGGTGGCACTGGACACGAAACAGGGTTGGGAAACCATCTCCATGCCCCGTGGCACCAATATGTTCCGCGCATTCATCTATGTGAAAAAGAGCGACATCGTGCCAGCCGGGAATGCTACGGTCTTCGAACCCACGAAAGCAACCGTGGAGTCCGTATCGCCGCGCGACGAGACTTTGGCCCGACTGCTGACACTGAGCAAGTTCTCCGACATTGAGCCTTGCCTCAAGAACCTCCAGCAGGAAGGACGTATCAGCACCTATGGCAAACAAAAGACACTGGGCGACCTGACTGACTTCGTGCTGCTCATCTACAACCGCGAAGGGGCTGTGGAGGCTGTGCTCAGCGAAGGACCACAGCGGAAGAACCTGCGGACAGGACAGGCCGACGATACCAGCAACTACCGAGGCAGAGGGGCCATCGGTGTGAAGGTGACTCAAGTAGAATAAACAAAAAAGGACAACGATATGAAACAATTTTTCATTGCAGGCATCATGCTGATGGCAGCATGGTTTGCCCCCAAAATGCAAGCGGGGAACACGGATGTGAGGCTCCTGACCGACTCTTACACGGAGATTTCCCCTGCCGTTCTCGAGGCCATGCAGAACAATCTGGCCACACTGCTCGACGAAATCAACGCGGCCAACAGCGAGGGCCGAGCCTTGCAACTCAGTTACGACCGCATGCCCCAGCACACCATGAGTCAAGAAGCCAAAGGCACCCTGCAGGCTTTGTGGGACAACGTGCATTTTTACTGTCCTGATTCAGAAATCGTGGTTGACCGAGTCTGGCCGTTGCAAAAGACCTACATGGTTCGCCAGATTCCCCTCATCATGAACCCACAGGGAGGGGAGGACTTTGCCACTGGCACCTATCAGGAGGCCACGGTCGATTTCGACAAGACTGGCCGCATCGTCGATTTCTACTTCGTGTTCGACAGCCAGCAGGCCGAGAGCATGGAACGGGGAGGCAAGGTGGTCGATTTGGAACGAAGAATCAAGATTCTGAAATTCTGCGACAGGTTTGCCACCTGGTATTCGACCAAGAACATCGACAAGTTGACCCAAATCTTCAGCGACGACGCTCTCATCATCACCGGCAATGTGACTCAGGTCTATGACCGCGAAGGCGGAGCCATGAAGCCGAAGGTGACCTACAAGAAGCAGAACAAGCAAGAGTATCTGGCCAACCTGCGCCGTGCGTTTGCTCGCAACAAGTACATCAAGGTGGAGTTCAATCCTGTGGGCGAACGGGCTGTCACACAGTCGCTTGAGAAGCCCAACTTCTATGGTGTGCGTCTGCATCAGGCATGGCGGTCGTCCAACTACAACGATGACGGTTACGTGTTCCTGCTGTGGGAGTTTTTAGGCGAGGATGACTACATTCTGCATGTGCGCACTTGGCAACCTGAATATCTGGATGCGGCCAAGACCCAAGCACTTCCAACCGACGACATCTTCTCTTTGAGTGATTTCGATTTGTAAAAAACATCATCAGAAAAAACATGAAAAAATCCATTTTTACGGCAGTCTGCTCATGGATGCTCTGTCTCGGCATGGCTGCACAGCAAAACTACTTCACGGCAGACATGTTGCCCAACGAAGAGCCGGGTGCGCTGGATGGTCAAGGAGGCATGATGGTGTATTCGCCTCACAACGACCTCATCATTGCTGTCACGCCCGCATCATGCAACGCCATCGTGCCTGCACGTCCCGAACAGACGACAAATGGGGAGTATGTGTATAAGGTGAGAGCCGACATCAAGGCCGACAAAGTCAAGTTCCTTTTCAGCCGAAGAGGGAAGGCTCTGCAAGCCGAGGTGGGCTGTGTGCTGAAGAAAAACTGCTGGCGCACTTGCCGCGTGGAAGAAGTAGATAATCCCATCGGCTGCGAAGACCAGACGGGAAGTAACCGATTTTCGGGCAAGGAGGACATGGCGTTGGTCGAGTTCTCATCAGCCATTCAGGGTTTCAAGGTGGAGCCAAGTCAACTGCTGAAATGTGAAGTGACCTCGGAGCAACAGGCCAACAACACGGCGGTGACGCTCGTCAAGGTGATGATTGACTCGAAGGCTCTGAAACAAGCCAGAGAGCAGGCGGCACAGGTGGAGCAGGAGTTTCAGCAGTTGGACAAGCGGGAGAACAAGACGGAGGATGAATGGAATCGGCTGGACGAGTTGCAGGCCAAAAGCGAGCAACTGGCCAGCCAAGTGGCTGAGATGAGCCAAATCAAGATTTCGGCTCCCAACTCCAACGTCATGTACATCGACATCAGCGACCTCGACTACAAGGGGCGCAGGGCATACGTGGTCATGCCTCTCACCGAGTCGTATGAGGCTCTGCTGGCCACCGCCCGAAAATACATGGCCGAATATCCTTCGCACACTGAGAGTGCTTACTACGATGCGGCCAAAATAGCCTACGACAAGGTGATAGAACACAGCGACTGCCCCATCGACATGCGCGAAGTCATCAGAAGCGAACGCGACACGATTGCCAGCATCAGAAAGTACACCTACTTTGCCGAAGAGTCTGGCCGCAGGGCACAGAAGGCTGAGGCCGAGCAAGGCTTCGAGAGTGCCGACGTGTATAAGTATCTGAGCGGACGCTACAAATTCATCAACCGCCTACTGACCTATCACCCTGAAATTCAAGGTCTGCAGGCCATGGGCGAGGCCACTTGGGAACAACTGAGCAAGCACCCCCAGGCAAGCAAGACGGTGCAGGTGACGACCACGGTGCAGCGGCAGAACATCAGAGGAAAGGTAACCATCACCAACCCCTACGACCCACGTCCACTCAACTCGCTGCATGTCAACGTGGCCATGCACAAGGATGTGAGCAAAAAAGAGGCACGGCAAAGTTCACGCATGGTGGGAAATGTGGCTGCCGACGGCACCTTCTCCATCGTCATGCCCGATGGCTACAGTTACATCTTCATCGACGGAGAGAAGAAGGCCCACTCCGTCACTCCCGACATGACAACCATCGAAATCGAACTGTAAACACTCAATCCATAAAAAACAATTGTTTAACCATTAAAATCAAAAAATCACGATGAAAAAAATTCTGTTTTTAGCATTAGCCTTGTGTACACTATCTTCTGCTGTCTATGCACAGAAGAAGGATAAAAAAGAGAAGAAGGAAAAGAAGCCCATCGAATGGACCTGGGACGGCATAAGGTCGGGTAATGCGACTGTGGATAACTACCTGGTGACCATCGACACACTCTGGACCCAAATTCAAAGTTACAGCGAAGAGATGGACACCTACCAGTTTCAGAGCGACACCCTCACCATCAACGGCCAGAACTACATCATGGCCTACATGACCACCAGCGAGGGCGCTCTGGTGACTCGCGCCACCTGCAACTGGCAACTCATCAGTTCCATCGGCAAAGGGCTGGCCATCGGATCTGGCGCACTGAAAGCAGGCACCATGGCAGCCAGTGCAGCCACGGCCCTGCCCAACCTCGGCCTGAAGGCTTTGAGTTACGGCAAGTATCTGAAGGGAGCACCCAACATCATCTCGCTGGCCACCAAGGAAATCAAAGAAGTGGTGGGCAAGCAGAAAGCGAATGCCAGAAACTGGAAGAGCCTGAAAGTGGGTGCGCTGACCGAAGAAGAGGTGGCGGCTCTCAACTACTTCGACGAGAAGGCCATGGACAACATGAAGCGTTGTGTCTATATCAAAGTGATTCCCGACACCGACCCCAGTTACGAAGTCGTTCAGCAGCGTCAGCAGCAGAAAAGCGAGGACGAACGGAAGGCTGAGGCCGAAGAGGCTGCCAAGAAACTCAGCACGGCCATCGTACTGCCTGAAGATGCCAGCAAGGCAACAGACGACATTTCGGAGGAAGCCCTGGAGGCCGAACTGGAAGGATAACGCATTTCTCTCTAAACAAGACGAAAAGGGTGTCCCATGCGGGATGCCCTTTTCCTGTTTTGGTGCCATGCCGTGCAATATGCAATTGTTACGCCGTTCCTATTGCATATTGCACGGCATTCAATTTAGATATGCAACGACGTTGCACGTAGGGAGGGAAAACCAGAGAGAGAAGAATGAAAAAAGCAGTCCGAATGGTTAAAAACTCTAAACTCTAAACTCTAAACTCTAAACTTTTTCTTACCTTTGCACACTGGAAAGCAGTCGGACGGTCTGTCGCTGGCGGCCTCTTGGAGGCTGAAAGAGGAAAGTCCGGGCAACACAGGGCATCCCACTTCCTAATGTAGAAGCAGTCCGCGAGGGTTGAGTAATGCAGAAGAAAACAACAACAGCCCACAACCTTGGTCATGGTGTCAGCCTTGCCACAATGAGGCATGGAGCGATTTTCGTCATGGCTGAAGGTGGAGGGATGAAATGGTGAGAAGGTGGGGTAAGAGCCCACCAGCGGCATGGTGACATGTCGGCTGTGCATCTTGGGAGTTGCAAGTTCATGTAAACCACCCGACAGAGGGTAGCCCGCCCGAGTTGACGAAGGTCCGGGCAGCAATGCCGGCAGGGCCGGGGCTCATGCGGTGGAGGGTAGAACGCTTGAGCCATGAGGCGACTCATGGAGTAGATAAATGACAGACACGCGCATGGATGCACGAAGTATGGACGTGCGATGTACGGATGTACAGAGGCATGATGCGCGCACAGAACCCGGCTTATAGCCCGGCTGCTTTCCTTTTTTTAATGATTGTTAAATGTCCTGCGCCCCGGTTAAACCATTGGAGGCGTGGGGTGTTCAAATAGCCTGAATCAAGAAAATAACAACAGGACAGAATGAACAGGAAATTTCTTTTGACGGCGTTGTCGCTGCTGCTGATCGGCGGAATGGCACAGGCACAGAAGAGTTGGACCTTGCAAGAGTGTCTGGACTATGCGCTGGCCAACAACATCCAGTTGCAGCAGAAGAGAATCACGGCAGCGTCGAACCATGAGGATGTGTTGCAGAGCCGTTCGGCGCTTTTTCCCTCGGTATCGTTCAGCACCAACCAGAATGCGTCTTGGCGGCCTTTTGCCGAGACAACCATCAACCTGACGAACGGCTCGATGACCACGAGCCAGAACGATGTGTCGTACAACGGTTCGTATGGCATCAACGCGAACTGGACCGTGTGGAACGGCAACCGAAACACAAACGCAATCAAGCAGAACAAACTTTCGGAGCAGATGGCTCAACTGGACGTAGAGCAGCAGGCGAACACTATCCAGGAGCAGATAGCCCAACTGTATGTGCAGATTCTGTATGAGACAGAGGCTGTGCGCGTGTGCGAAGAAATCATCAAGGCCAGCGAACTGCAGCGCGACCGCGCCCAGACGATGGTCGATGTGGGCAGTCTGGCGCGCGTGGATTTGGTGCAGTTGGAGGCACAGGTGAGCCAGGACCGCTATTCGCTGGCGCAGGCCCAGTCGCAACTGGCCAACTACAAACTGCAACTGAAGCAGTTGCTGGAAATTCACGACGACGAACCCTTCGAGGTGGCGGTGCCAGACGTGTTGGACGAGAAAGTGCTCAGCCTCATCCCCGACGAGCAGGCTGTCTATAATGCTGCGCTGGAAAACAGGCCCGAGATTCAGTCGAGCCGACTGAGCATCGAATCGTCCGAACTGGCCATCTCTTCGGCTCGCGCAGGCTACATGCCCACGGTGTCGCTGAATGCGGGCATCGGCACGAGCAACTCGTCGGGCCAGAAGACAGACTTTTTCGAGCAAGTGAAGACCAACATGAGCAACTCCATCGGTGTGACGGTGTCGGTGCCGCTGTTTGACAACCTGCAGGCGCGCACCAACATCCGCAAAGCCAAATATTCGCTGCACAGCAATGAACTGGCCCTGCAAGAGCAACAGAAGAAACTCTACTCCACCGTGGAGCAGTACTGGCTGAACGCCACCACCTCGCAGCAACAGTTCATCTATGCCAGAGCCAACGTGAAGAGCATGCAGGAGAGTTACGACCTGGTGAGCGAGCAGTTCAACCTCGGTCTGAAAAACATCGTGGAACTGACCACCGGCAAGAACAACCTGCTGCAAGCGCAACAGCAACTGCTGCAAACCAAATACACCGCTCTGCTCAACGAGGCCCTGCTCAACTTCTACGCCGGAGAGAGCATCCAACTCTAAAAAACCAAAAGGACTAGAAGAACTAGAAAGACTAGAAAGACTAGAAAGGCTAGAATAACTAGAAAGAACTGGAAAACAGACAACGACTGGGAACAACAACCGCTAAAATACAAGACAATGAAGACCAAACACATATTCGCATCCATCATCATCGCTGCCACATTGGCTGCATGCAGCGAGGAACAAAAGGTGACTTATGCCACGGCCACCGTGGAGAAGCAGAACATCAGCACCAGCATCACCGCCACAGGAACCATTGAGCCTGTGACAGAGGTGGAGGTCGGCACACAGGTGTCGGGCATCATCGACCGCATCTACGTGGATTACAACTCGGAAGTGCACAAGGGACAGGTGATTGCCGAACTGGACAAGACCAATCTGCTCTCCGAACTGGCTTCGACCCAGAGCAACCTGGCCAATGCACAGGCATCGCTCAACTATCAGACCGCCAACTACAAACGCTATCAGACACTGTATAACAAAGGACTTGTGTCGGCCAACGACTACGAAAATGCCAAACTGACCTACGAACAGGCTGCACTGCAGGTGAAGGTGCAGCAGCAGAATGTGCAGAAGGCGCAGACCAATCTGGGCTATGCCACCATCACCTCGCCCATCGACGGCATCGTGCTTGCGAAGAAAGTGGAGGAAGGACAAACGGTGGCTTCGGCCATGACCACCCCCACCCTGTTCATCATTGCACAGGACTTGACCGACATGCGTGTGATTGCCGACATCGACGAGGCCGACATTGGCGGTGTGAAGGAGGGGCAGCGTGTCACCTTCACCGTGGATGCCTTCCCCGACGATGTGTTTGAAGGCCAGGTGACTCAGGCGCGCCAGAACGCCACCACCGAGAGCAACGTGGTGACATACGAGGTGGTGATTTCGGCACCCAACAACGACCTGAAACTGAAGCCCGGACTGACGGCCAACGTGACCATCTACACACTGGAGAAGAACGGTGTGCTGGCCGTGCCGACAAGAGCCCTGCGCTTTGCCCCCAACGAGGCCATCCTGCAAGAAGGCGAGACCATCGAGGACGTGGAAGCCCCCAACAAAGTGTGGACACTCGAAGGCAAGACCTTCAAGGCACACAAGGTGGAAGTGGGCACGACGAACGGCACACTGACCGAGATAGTGTCGGGTGTGGCGGCTGGCACCGAGGTGCTGACCGACTTCGAGATTTCGGGCGGAAAGGAAGAAGAAGGTGACCAGACGAGCAACCCGTTCATGCCGCATCCGCGAAACAAAAACAACGACAACAAGAAGAGCAAGTAGGCCATGAGCGAGCAGACAGACAAACGGAAGGTCGTGATTGAACTCGACAACGTGAAGCGCTACTTCCAGGTGGGGTCAGAAACCGTGAAGGCACTGCGCGGCGTGAGTTTCAAGATTTACGAAGGCGAATTTGTGACCATCCAAGGCACATCAGGTTCGGGCAAATCGACATTGCTCAACCAGTTGGGTTGTCTCGACACCCCCACCTCGGGCGAGTACTATCTGGATGGTACACCCGTGCGCAAGATGTCGAAGAACCAACGCGCCAAACTGCGCAACCGAAAGATTGGCTTCGTGTTTCAGAACTACAATCTGCTGGCCAAGACCACGGCAGTGGAGAATGTGGAACTGCCCCTCATGTACAACAACAAGTACAACGCCAAGCAGCGGCGCGAGGCGGCCATCAAAGCCCTGCAGGAGGTGGGGCTGGGCGACCGACTGGACCACAAGAGCAACCAGATGTCGGGCGGACAGATGCAGCGTGTGGCCATTGCCCGTGCGCTGGTGAACAATCCTGCCGTGCTGCTGGCCGACGAGGCAACGGGCAACCTCGACACGCGCACCTCGTTCGAGATGCTGGTGTTGTTCCAGAAACTGCACAGGGAGGGCCACACCATCATCTTCGTGACCCACAATCCCGAGATAGCCGAATACGCCTCGCGCAACATCAACCTGCGCGACGGAAAAATTCGCGAAGACACCCTCAACCTCAACATCAAGTCGGCAGCCGATGCTCTGGCCGCACTGCCCAAACCGCAAGATGACTGACCGACCCACGCACTAGCAGACAGTAAAGGTTGGGAAAACCTAATAACAACATAACGACTCAACTCTCATGAATATACTCAATTTGTTCAAAGTCAGCATCAACGCTGTGGCCAACAACAAGATGCGCTCGTTCCTCTCCATGCTGGGCATCATCATCGGAGTGGCAGCCGTCATCATCATGATGTCCATCGGACAAGGCTCGAAAGAGAGCATCCGCAAGGAACTCTCCACGATGGGCACCAACCTGCTGACCATCCGTCCGGGTGCCGACATGCGAGGCGGTGTGCGCATGGACCCTTCGGCCATGCAGACGCTGAAGCCTGAAGACTATCAGCGAATCATGAACGAGAAGAAATTCGTCACCAAAGTATCACCCGAAGTGACAGCCTCGGGCCAGGTCATCTATGGCAACAACAACACGATGACCACGGTGTATGGCGAATCGACCGAATACATGGACATCAAGTTGTGGGAGATTGAGGAGGGCGACGGCTTCACCGAGGAGGACATCAAGAAAGCCTCCAAGGTGTGTGTGGTGGGAAAGACCATCATCACCGAACTGTTTGGCGAAGGCAAGGAAGCCGAGGCCATCGGCAAGAACATCCGCTTCAAGTCCATCCCCATGCGCATCATCGGTGTGCTGAAAGGCAAAGGCTACAACTCGTGGGGCATGGACCAGGACAACGTCATCATCGCCCCCTACACCTGCGTGATGAAACGCATTGCCGCCCAGACCTACTTCTCGTCCATCAACTGCTCGGCGGTGACCGAGGAACTGTCGGATGCAGCCATTGACGAACTGACCCAGATTCTGCGCGAGAGCCACAAAATCAAGGAGGGAGCCGACGACGACTTTACCATCCGTTCGCAAGCCGAGATGATGGAGACCATGTCGAGCACGATGGACACGGTGACCATCATTCTGGTGGTGGCCGCTGCCTTCTCGCTGCTGGTGGCAGGCATCGGCATCATGAACATCATGCTGGTGAGTGTGACCGAGCGCACCAAGGAGATTGGCCTGCGCATGGCGGTGGGAGCCACCGGCATGGTCATCTCGCTGCAGTTCCTCATCGAGTCGGTCATCATCTCCCTCACGGGCGGACTGTTAGGCATCTTGGTCGGCGGCGGCATCAGCCAGTTTGTCGTCCCGCTCATCGGTATGCCCGCAAGCATTCCCGCATGGTCCATCTATGTGTCCTTTGCCGTCTGCACCTTCATCGGCATCATCTTCGGCTACATTCCGGCACGAAAGGCGGCCAACATGGACCCTATCGAAGCCATCCGACACGAATAAGAATCAGCCCATGTTTCACCATCCGACAGAATGAAAAAAAACTGTATGAAAAAGATACTTGCACTTTTAGTTTTCAGCCTTTCATTTTCCGGTCTTCAAGCACAATCGCTCAAGGACCTCTTCCTCCGCATGCCGCAGGAGGTGTGTCCCGCCCTCTCGGAATATAACCGGCTGGAGATTGTCGATAACCAGAAGAACGGCAAGTTCATGCAGACGCACAATCTGCTGAGCAAGATTTCCATCATGAACGAACTGACCGACGACTACGCCCGTCTGACCGTCTCGCCCAGTTCAATCAAGGAGATGAAGATGCTGACGAAGGGTGACGGACAGCGCATCATCATGGTCATCAGCACCGTGCGAAGCGACAGCATCTTCGACTCCTCCATCCGATTCTACAACACCGACTGGCAACCGCTCAAGGCCACCGACTACATGGACGAGCCGACCTCCGAGCAGTTCCGCACCATCAACACATCGGCACAGGCCAACGAACTGACCATCGTGAGCAGCAACCCACTGGCCCTGCGCACGGACGGAAGCAGCAAGCCAGCTGAAATAACCTACACCAGCAAGGTGCTAGTGTGGGACACTGAGCAGAACAGGTTTTGCGACAAAAAGGAGTGAAGACACTTCAATGAAAAGAGTGAAGGCAGCAAGGAGTGAAGAGACACCTTACACATATTATATTATTAGGAATCGTGAGCATGGCCGTCGTGTCATGCTCTGTGGATAAATACATCCCAGAAGGCGAGCACATGCTGACGGATGTACACGTGATGTGCGACGACGAGGAGGTGATGAAGACCTTCTCGCTGGATGGCTACGTGACACAGCAAACCAACACCAAGTGGTTCGGTGCCAGGGTGCCGCTGAAAATCTACCTGCTCTCCGGCACCGACACCACCCGGCGTTCCTGCCGATTCTGGCGACGGCTGGGCGAGGCACCGGTGCTCTACGACAGCGTGAAGTCGGAGAAGACCATGAGCGACATCCGCAAGGTGCTGAACAATGCGGGCTACATGAAGAGCGAGGTGGAGGAAGTGCGGCTGTCGAAGGGCAAGAAGATGAAACTGCTCTATCAGGTGCATCCCAACGAGCGATACAGCATCCGCCACATCCACAGGATGGTGGAAGACCGGGGACTGCGCCACTTCATCACCGTGGAGGACACCGCCCATTCGCTGCTGAAGAGCGGTGGTCCCTTCGACGTGAACACGCTGAACGGCGAGCGCAACCGCATCGCCTCCCATCTGCGCAACAACGGCTACTACAAATTCAACAAGGAGGATGTGCGCTTCAGTGCCGACACCGCCCGCAACTCCACCGAGGTGGATGTGTTCATGCGGGTGAAACTGCATCAGGAAAATGGACGCACCGAGGCCACAGAACACAAAATCTACCACATTGGCAACATCAACTTCCTGACCGACATTGCTTCGGCTGACGACCCGATGGACACCCTCGCCTACAAGGGCTACCATTTCCTGAGCCAAACCACCCCCACCTCGCGCCGTTCGGGAGGACTGCACTTCCGCAAGAACCTGCTCATCAGCCACACCATGATGCGCCCGGGCGAACCCTACAACGACACCCACTTCCGCCGCACCTACACCAACTACACACGTCTCAGCGCCATCGCTTTCTCCAACATCAACCTGACCGAGCGGCCCGGCACCGACACCCTCGACTGCAACATCATTGTCAACCATGCCAAGCCCCACTCCATCGGCTTTGACGTGGAAGCCACCAACTCGGCCGGCGACCTCGGAGCAGCCCTCTCCACCACCTACCAGAACAAGAACCTCTTTAGAGGCTCCGAAACCTTCACCTTCAAAATCCGTGGAGCCTACGAGGCCATCACCCATCTGGAGGGCTACGACGGCAACAACTACGTGGAGGTGGGTGCCGAAACCTCGCTGGGATTCCCCATGTTCCTGCTCCCCTTCGTCAAGCGGCAATGGGGCACCGAGCACCATGCCACCTCGGAGATGGCCCTGCAGTACAACCTACAGAACCGCCCTGAGTTCCAGCGGCGCGTGCTCACCGCCGCTTGGCGCTACAAATGGAACAACACCAACCAACGTGTGCAGCACCGCTTCGACCTGCTCGAAGTGAACTACGTCTATATGCCGTGGATTTCCCACACCTTCAAGGAGCAATACCTCGACTCGCTGGGCAAGACCAACGCCATCCTGAAATACAACTACGAGAACCTGCTCATCACCAAACTGGGCTACACCTATTCCTACAACTCGCTCGGTGCCCGCGAACAGACCTTCGGCAAGAATGCCTACACCATCCGCTTCAACATCGAGACCTCGGGCAACGTGCTCAATGCCGCCACCCACATCTTCAACGGCAAGCGCAACGCTGACGGGCAGTACACCTTCTGCGGAACCGCCTTTGCCCAGTATGTGCGCGGCGACTTCGACTTCTCCAAGAGCATCCGCATCGACAAGAACAACTCCGTCGCCTTCCACACCGCACTCGGCATCGCCTACCCCTACGGCAACTCCAACCAGTTGCCCTTCGAGAAACGCTACTTCGCCGGGGGAGCCAACAGTGTGCGCGGCTGGTCGGTGCGCTCCCTCGGGCCCGGTGCCTACAACGGCAAAGACCGGGGCATCAACTTCCTCAACCAGTCGGGCGACATCAAACTCGACCTCAGCCTCGAATACCGCGCCCGCCTCTTCTGGAAGTTCAGCGGGGCCGCCTTCATCGATGCCGGCAACATCTGGACCATCCGCACATACAAGGACCAGCCGGGCGGTGAGTTCAAATTTGGCAAGTTCATCGAGCAAATCGCCGTCGGCTATGGCATCGGCCTCCGCATGGATGCCAACTTCTTCATCGTCCGTTTCGATGCCGGCATGAAAGCCATCGACCCTGCCTACACGGGCCGAGACCACTACCCCATCACCCACCACGACTTCGACCGCGACTTCGCCTTCCACTTTGCCGTGGGCATGCCGTTCTGACAAGGGGCGCAACGCCACTTTCGCCATCAGCCGGGCAGCACATCCACCATCTGTGCAACGCCACTGCCACCACGAGCCTGACTCCACAAACCTCGCGGACTTTACGGCACTGCCCTCGCGAGCCTTACGGCGGTGCGGAAAACGATGGACTTCATTTGGATTTCCGCACAGATTTGGCACCTCACTTTTGCACGACCACAGTAGTTTTTTTCAGTTTCTTGGGCGAAAGTGGTGATTGTTCGGAAAAATAGTGGTAACTTTGCAAAAAATAAGACGTCATGATGAGTACAGCAGAAAAGACAGCGAGGGATTTCTACAACACGTATCATCTTGCAGCCATGCCTCCAGAGGTGAAACGGCACTTGATGATTCTTTTGCTGAATACTCCTTTAAGCGATGAGCCTACTTCGTATCTGGATGCGGAAGAGGAAGAAAGCCAGATTCTTGCCGAGCCAGCACCCTTCACGATGGAGGAACTCAACGCACGGCTCGACAGGGCCGAGGCCGACGTGAAGGCTGGACGGACAATGTCGTGCGAACAGGTGCATGAACGACTGGAACAAAAATTCCCTTGGCTATGCAAGTAGTGTGGACGGCGCAAGGATTTATAACAAAGCAATCATATAACACACATATAAATATGTACAGAACACATACAAACGGGGAGTTGAGACTCTCCGACGCTGGCAAGCAGGTGACGCTTGCCGGATGGGTGCAGCGCACAAGAAAGATGGGTGCGCTGACTTTTGTTGACTTGCGCGACCGCTATGGCATCACGCAGTTGGTGTTTAACGAAGACACAGAGCGCGAACTGTGCGAACAGGCCAACCGACTGGGACGCGAATTTGTGATTCAGGTGAAAGGCACGGTGGCCGAACGCTACAGCAAGAACAAGAACCTGCCCACGGGCGACATCGAGATTGAGGTGAGCGAACTCACGGTGCTGAACGAGTCCATCACCCCGCCCTTCACCATCGAGGACATCTCGGACGGCGGCGACGACCTGCGCATGAAATACCGCTATCTCGACCTGCGCCGCAATGCCGTCCGCAAGAATCTGGAACTGCGCCACAAGTTCTGCATCGCCGTGCGAAACTACCTCTCCAACCTCGGCTTCCTCGAAGTGGAGACCCCGATGCTCATCGGTTCCACACCCGAAGGCGCACGCGACTTCATCGTGCCTTCGCGCATGAATCCCGGACAGTTCTATGCCCTGCCCCAGTCGCCCCAGACGCTGAAGCAACTGCTCATGGTGGCAGGTTTCGACCGCTATTTCCAGATTGTGAAGTGCTTCCGCGACGAGGACCTTCGCGCCGACCGCCAGCCAGAGTTCACGCAGATTGACTGCGAGATGTCGTTCGTCACTCAGGAAGACATCATCCAGACCTTCGAGGGCATGGCCAAGCACCTGTTCAAGGAACTGAGAGGCGTGGAACTCAACGAACCCTTCCTCCGCCTGCCTTGGATTGAGTGCATGAAACGTTTCGGCAGCGACAAGCCCGACATGCGTTTCGGCATGGAATTTGTGGAACTGGACGACGTGCTGAAGAAAGGCACCTTTGCCGTGTTTGACCAGGCTGCCTACATCGGCGGCATCTGTGCGCCCGGCTGTGCCATCTACACCCGCAAGGACATCGACAAACTGACCGAATGGGTGAAGCGTCCACAGATTGGCGCCAAGGGCATGGTGTATGCCCGTGTGCAGGAAGACGGCACGGTGAAGTCATCGGTCGATAAGTTCTACACACAGGCCGACCTGCAGGCACTGAAGGAGAAGATGCAAGCCAACCCCGGCGACCTCATCCTGATTCTTTCTGGCGACGATGCCATGAAGACGCGCAAGCAACTCTGCGAACTGCGCCTGGAGATGGGCGAACGCCTCGGCCTGCGCGACAAGAACAAGTTTGCCCTCCTGTGGGTGACGGAGTTCCCGATGTTTGAGTGGAGCGACGAGGAGCAGCGTCTCATGGCCATGCACCACCCGTTCACACACCCCATGGACGAGGACATCCACCTGCTCGACACCGACCCTGCAGCCGTCAGGGCCGATGCCTACGACATGGTGTGCAACGGCATCGAGGTGGGTGGCGGCTCCATCCGCATCCACGACCCGAAACTGCAAGCCAAGATGTTTGAGATTCTGGGCTTCACCCCCGAGAAGGCTCAGGAGCAGTTCGGCTTCCTGATGAACGCCTTCAAGTATGGCGCACCTCCACACGGAGGCCTGGCCTATGGTCTGGACCGCTGGGTGAGCATCTTTGCAGGACTCGACTCCATCCGCGACTGCATCGCCTTCCCCAAGAACAACAGCGGACGCGACGTGATGCTCGACGCTCCCTCGTTTGTGGACCAGAAACAACTGGACGAAGACTACATTGCCCTCAACCTGCCCAAAGAATAAAAAAAGGAACTCAAAAAACAGAGAAATGCCACTGACTTTTTTCAGTCTCGGAAGCGGCAGTTGCGGCAATTGCTACTATCTTGCGACAGAGACGGATGCCATCATCATCGATTGTGGCATCAGCCTCCGTCGCTTCAAGAAGTACATGCTGGAGTACGGCATGAAAACAGGCAAAATGAAGGGCATCCTCATCACCCACGACCACGCCGACCACATCAAGGCCGCCGGAAAAATCAGCAAGGAATATGGCCTGTCCGTCTATGCCACCCGTCTGGTGCATGAGGGCATGGACCGCAACTGGCAAGCCTCCGTCAAGATTCCAGTAGAGAACCGGCAATACATCGACACAGGAACACCCTTCCACGTCGGTTCATTCCGCGTGACCGCTTTCCCCCTGCCCCACGACGCATCGGAGAATGTGGGCTACTTCATCGAAGTGGGCAACTACCGCTTCTGCATCATGACCGATGTGGGCGAAGCCACCGAGGAGGCGAAAAGCCGCATCGCCCAAAGCACACATCTGATACTGGAATCGAACTACGATGACGAAATGCTGCTCCAGGGACGCTATCCCGACATACTGAAGGAGCGAATTGCCGGCGGACACGGACACCTGTCGAACAACAAGGCCGCCCATGCCCTGGCCGAGAATTTCCACGAAGGACTCAAGAGCGTATGGCTCTGCCACCTGAGCGAAGAGAACAATCACCCCGAACTGGCCCGCAAGACACACGAGACGGTGCTGCGCACCTACGGCATCATTGCCAACGTGGATTTCAACCTCGAAGTGCTTCGGCGCAAAATACCCACGGGACCCTTCGTTCTGGACGACACCACCGCTCCCCTGCTCCCACAAGAGGGCTAAATCCACCTTTTTCGCCCTTCCCCTCGCGCTTTTCACGCTTTTTCACTTTTCCGAATCTCCACATTTCACTTTTTTTTCGTACCTTTGCATTACTTTTCGTATATTATGGCGAAAAAAGACATAGCATGAAAGCAAAGAAAATACTATTTATCACAACGGAAGTAGAGCCTTTTGTTGCAGAGAACGAAAAGTCTCTCATGGGCCGTCTGCTGCCGCAATCGGTTCAGGAAGCCGGACATGAAATCAGAGCCTTCTCACCCAAGTGGGGAAACATCAACGAGCGACGCAACCAGTTGCACGAAGTCATCCGGCTCTCAGGCATGAACCTCATCATCGACGACACCGACCATCCGCTCATCATCAAGGTGGCATCGTTGCCTTCGGCCAAGATGCAAGTCTTCTTCATCGACAACGACGACTACTTCATGAAACGCGGCATACTGACCGACAAGGAGGGCAAGGAATACAGCGACAACTGCGAACGCGCCATCTTCTATGCACGGGGTGTGCTCGAAACGGTGAAGAAGCAAGGTTGGGTGCCTGATGTCATCCACTGCTACGGATGGATTTCGGCCCTGGCACCCTTCTACATCAAGAAGGCATACGGCGACGAGCCTTCCTTCCGCGACACGAAAGTTGTGATGGAAGTATCGCCCAAGGAATTCACGCAAGACTTAGGCATCGACAATGCCAAGTTTGCCGAATACAAAGAGGCGCGCTACGATGACATCAAAGACATCTGCAGCACGGCATTCGGCCACACCGAACTGGAAAAAATCGGCGTGAAGTTTGCCGATGCCGTCATCATGGAGAACGACCAGGTCGATGCCTCCATCATCGACTATGCCCAGTCGTTGGGTCTGCCCATCCTCCAGCCCGTCAGCAATGAGGCCATCAAGGACACCTTCAGCGACTTCTACGAAAAACTATTCTAAAAAAAATGAAGTTTACAAGTTTTCGAGTGCGCAAGATTTCTGAATTTATGCTGAAAAATAAACTCAAACATCTATCGCTTCTGCCTGTTGCACTGCTCATGCTCGCTTCGTGCGATGATGACACAGCAACCCTCGGCGTTGACATGATGCCAACCACAGACCTGATTACCACAGACTTCCAAACCTACAAAGTCAAGACCTCGTCCTACGAGGCAGGGAGTTCCGTGCTGGCACGCACCACCAAGTCCTACCTCGGACGCTTCACCGACCCCGAAACCGGCACCACCGTCAAGAGCGACTTCATGGCACAGTTCCACTGCGACGAAGAATTCAACCTGCCCGACATCATCGAGAACGACGAATGCACCAGCATCGACCTCCGACTCATCATCAACGACTTTGTGGGCGACTCACTCGCCTCGTTCAAGATTAGCGCATACGAACTGGACCAGCAACTCGACCCCAATGCCGACTACTACACCGACATCAACCCTGCCGACTACTACGACACCGAGGCCAAGCCCCTCGCCGTCAAGTGGTTCACCCTCTGCGACAAAACCATCACCGACTCGGCACGATGGGCGACAGGACACATCAACAACATTCGCGTGAACCTGCCCAACGAACTCGGCACGAAAATCATCCGAGACTACCGCGAAAATCCTGCACACTTTGCCAACACCGCCGCCTGGCTCAACAGCGGCAACCCGTGCAGCAAGGGCGTGTACTTCAAACTCGAAAGCGGCGAAGGAGCCATGGCCTACATCGACATTGTGCAACTGAACATCCAGTTCCGCTACTTCGACGAAGGCTATCAGAAGGACACTATCGGCATGGCCTCGTTTGCAGCCACCGACGCCGTGGTGGAAGCCACACGCTTCGAGAACAGCAACCTCGACAAACTGCTCAACGACAAGAAATCCACCTATCTGAAAACTCCTGCCGGCATCTTCACGATGGGCATCATTCCTGTCGATCTCATCAACACGAAAGACACCATCAACTCGGCCAAACTCACCCTCACACGCTACAACGACCAGGTGGAGAGCGACTTCAAACTGGCCATCCCCTCCTCGGTGCTGTTGGTGCGCATGGACGACTACCTGAACGGATTTTTCGAGAACTATCATGTGAATGACAGCAAGGAGTCCTATCTGGCCACCTTCAACAGTAACAACAACACCTACGTCTTCAGCAACATAGCCCGCCTCATCACCCGCATGGCGAAAGAGAGGGAAGAAGGCACAGCCACTGAAAACTGGAACAAGGTGCTGTTCATCCCCGTCGAAGCCACCAAAGACTCCAACGGCAACATCGTCAAACTCAACCACGACTTCAGCATGAGCAGCGCAAGGCTGGTCGGAGGCGAAGACGATGAACTCGACCTCGAAGTGATTTACTCCAATTTCAAGTGAAACATCTTCACACGCGTGAATCTACATTCTCCATTCACGCATCCAACGGTTCATTTCACACCAATCAGCCTCAACCCAAAATCTGCGCCACCAGTGGCAGCAACACTTTCTTTATTACCTTGTCGTTCAACCGATGTTCGCCCTCAAAGCGAGTCAGGTGATCGGCAAGGTAATTCTTTTTGAAGAGAGCCTCCGCATTGGTGACCGACGTGTCGTGCAGCCCCACCAGACACCAGCACGTCTCCTTCTGTTCTGGCGTGATGTTCTTAAACTGCTGGCGCTCCATCTGGTTATGGTGCTGAATGATGTCCTTCGTAATTCGGAACGTCTTGGCCCCATCATAGCGGCCATTGAAAAACTGATGTTCACCCGTCTTCAGCACCTTCGACATGGTGGACATCGTGAAAGCAGGATTGACCAGAATACGCTTAAAGTCACGCATCTGCTGCGCATACATTCCCCCCATGCTCGTGCCGATGACGAGGTCGGGCTGCTCCCTCTCACACAGTTCCTTCAGATAGGGCAAAGCCTCCACCGGGTCAACAGGAATGTCGGGAGCCACAATCTCATCGTCGGGCAGTTCCTTACGCAACGTCTCTACGGTTCCGCTGGCATGCGACGAACCGAATCCATGGAAATAAATGATTTTCATACTATTTCTGTTCTTTAATTCTTCTTCAGATAAATTTCGTGGTCGATGTTATTCGGCAGTTCCTCCCGATAGTGCGTCACCATAATCATCGTCTTGTTCTTCCGTCGGCAGAACACCTCAATCACATCCTTCACCAGACGGCGGTTCTTCAGGTCCAGTCCATGCAGCGGCTCATCCAGAATCAGCAGCGAGGGGTCCTTCACAAACGCACGGGCCAGCAACACCAACCGCTGTTCGCCACTGCTCAGTTTCAGAAACGTGGTGTCAGCATACCGCCTGATGCCAAACACATCCATCCAGAACTCGCACACCGCCCTCTGTTCTGGCTTCGGCTTCTTATACAGTCCCGACACATCGCTCAATCCGCTCGCCACAATATCGACAGCAGGCACATCCCTCATGTAGGCACGGTGCATCTCAGGCGATATATAGCCGATGTGCCGCTTGATGTCCCAGATGCTCTCCCCCTTGCCGCGCTGATGGCCAAACAGCACAATATCATTCGCATAACTCTGCGGATTGTCGGCACACACAATGCTCAGCAAGGTCGATTTTCCCGCCCCGTTCTCACCGCTCAACGCCCAGTGTTCGCCCTCCCTCACCGTCAGGTTTAGGTCCTTCAAGATGGTGCGTTCCCCATAGCGGATGTTCACATGGCGGAACTCAATCACCGACTTCGAGCCGTCCGAATCATCCGACGCCTCCTTCTCCCCCGAATCCAACGCCAAGATGGCCCTCTCCATCTCTTCCGACAGCATCCGCGCCGGCACAGGCTTCCTGCTTTCCTCGTATGCCTGCAAGGTCATCTTCCGCCCCACCTCCATGTCCTTCACTTCCACCACATGCGTGATGAAGTCAGGAATGTCGTCCGTCTTCGACAGAACCAGCACCACCGCCACCTGCGTCTCCCTCGTCAGCACGGTCAGGAACTCAGCCAACTGTCCGCGCGCCGTCACGTCCAGCCCGATGAACGGATTGTCCATGATGAGCACCCTCGGATTCGTCATCAGCGTCTTCGTCAACTGAAACTTCCTCAGTTCGCCACTGCTCAGCAAGATGACATGCTTGTCCATCAACTGCTCCAGATGGAAAATCTCAAACAGATGCCTTCTCACCTTCTCCAGTTCCCGGTGCATCTCCGCCCTGTCAGCCTCCTCCTGCGCCAACCGTCCGGCCTCCTCCTCAGGCGTCTCATTCCTCACCACAAAACGGTCATACACCGTCTTTCTCGTCAGTCCCTCCTCCGCCACACGAAACGCATCAGCCAGCAAGTCCCTCACCAACGGAGTTTCCCCAATGTCATTCTGGTTCCACCGCTGCTGATAGTAATACACCCCTTCACTCGTGCCATACGAATCCCTGAACGACAGATACTTCAGGTTGTCGCTCACCATCTTCGCCTTGCTCGGCCAGAAGTCATACTTCACCCCCTGCATCGGCATCAGCGCACACTTACCCATCAGCACATCCACCAGCCGCGACTTTCCGCTGCCGTTATCGCCCACAATCGCCAACTGCTCCCCAGCCAGCAACTCAAAATCAATCGGAGCGGCCATCCTCATCTGCGGATGCCTCACCACTCCACCCTTTATCTCTATCAGTTTCTGTATCATTCTTTCACCTATTTTTTTTCGTTTCATCGCAACTTGGAATTTGATTTTTTTCAATCTTTTTATGGTTGCAAAATTACACAAAAATCTTCACTTCACCACCTTCTCGCTCCTAAAAAACGATAAATAGCGGTCAGGAGAAAAAGTTTTCCGTCATTTCTGTCCCGATAGGATTGATTTGAATGGAAACTTCATCCATATCCCCCATGCTAATGCGTCTGGCAATGATGCCTGTGCCGTGTGGGCTTGTGGCACTACGTGCAACGGCGTTGCATATTCAATTTGCACGGCGTACAATTTGCAATTGGAGTGGCACACCAATTGAATGTTGTGCGGCGTGTCATCGGAATACAGAACGGCGTGAGGCTCGCGAGGGCAGTGGGGGAAAGGTCGCGAGGTTGGTGGAAGTGAGGCCGAGGAGGGAGTGGAAGTGTGGTTTTTGCAACATCTGAGGGATAAAAAAACAACAAACGGGAGAGGTTTGTTTGGGAAGAATGGTGTAACTTTGCAGCGGTGATGACTGAGAAGGGGATGAACGGATGGGACTCTTCCCGTCTTGGCGGAATTTTCTTGTTGAGAAAAGTATCAATCTTTTACTAAATAACTAAAGGAGAGTATGAAGAAGAATTTTATCTTTGCCACGCTCTTGGCGATGGTGGCAATGACGGCGAGGGGACAGGTCTATCTGGATCCGAAGGCTCCGGTGGAGGAGCGTGTGAAGGATGCGCTGGGCAGGATGACGGTGCATGAGAAGGTGCGTGTGCTGCATGCACAGAGCAAGTTTACGAGTGCGGGGGTGCCGAGGCTGGGAATTAGGCAACTGAACATGGATGACGGGCCGCACGGGGTGAGGGAGGAACTGGAGTGGGACTCGTGGAACGTGGCGCACTGGACGAACGACTCGTGTGTGGCTTTTCCGTCGCTCACATGTCTGGCCTCGACGTGGAACCGCGACCTGGCGGCACTCTACGGCCACTCGGTGAGCGAGGAGTTTGCCTATCGCGGCAAGGATGTGATGCTGGGGCCGGGGGTGAACATCCAGCGCACTCCGCTGAACGGCAGGGCGTTTGAGTATATGGGCGAGGACCCTTATCTGGCTGGCGAGATGGTGGTGCCCTACATTCGGTCGGCTCAGGCGAATGGGGTGGCTTGCTGCCTGAAGCATTTTGTGCTGAACGACCAGGAGACAGACCGCTACTCGGTGAATGTAAACGTGTCGGAGCGGGCCATGAGGGAGATTTATCTGAGACCATTCCAGAAGGCGGTGGAGCAGGCTGGAGTGTGGAGCATCATGGGGTCGTACAACCGCTGGCAGAACGTGCAATGCTGCCACAACGAGGCACTGCTGAAGGGCATTCTGAAGGGTGAATGGCGGTGGGACGGTGCGCTGGTGAGCGACTGGGACGGCACGCACGACACTTGGCAGGCGGCCACCGGAGGTCTGGACATTGAGATGGGGACGGAAAATCAGAACCGCGTGAAGGGGCGCGAATACACCTACGACGACTACTATCTGGGCAATGCCTTCGAGCAGTTGGTCGTGGAGGGAAAGGTGCCGATGGAGGTGCTGGACGAGAAGGTGAGCCGTGTGCTGCGCCTGATGTTCCGCACGGCCATGAACCCCGAGAAGGTGGTGGGCAGCATGTGTTCGGAGGCACACTATGAGGCTTGCCGTCAGGTGGGCGAAGAGGGCATCGTGCTGTTGAGGAATGAGAAGGGTGTGCTGCCGATTGATGCCACGAGATACAGACGGATTCTGGTGGTGGGCGAGAATGCCACACGCTCGCTCACTCGGGGCGGAGGCTCATCGGAACTGAAGCCACAGCGCGAGACCTCGCCGCTGGAGGCTTTGCAGGAGGCTTTTGGCAGCACGGCCACCGTCAGTTATGCTCAGGGCTACTCGTCGGGCAAAGCGCTCTACGACAAGGTGGATGCAGTCGCCCCCACCCTGCAGGATTCGCTGAAGGCGGAGGCACTGCAGATGGCGCGCGAGTCTGACCTCATCATCTATGTGGGGGGCATGAACAAGAATCGCCGTCAGGACTGCGAGGACAGTGACCGCGAGGGATATGACCTCTCGTTTGGGCAGAACGAACTGATTGCCGAGTTGGCAAAGGTGCAGAAGAACATCGTAGTGGTGACGTTTGGCGGCAACCCCTATGCCATGCCTTGGCTGCAGCAGGTGCAGGGACTGGTGCACTGCTGGTATCTGGGCAGCGAATCGGGCACAGCACTGGCACGGGTGCTGAGCGGCAAGGTATGTCCCAGCGGACGACTGCCCGTCACGTTTGCACGAAAGTATGAGGACTACCCCTACGTGCAGTTCGGCGCCGAGGCATATCCGGGCGTGGATAGGCAGGTGCATTACAAGGAAGACCTCTTTGTGGGCTATCGCCACTTCACCTCGCGCGGTGTGAAGGCACAGTTCCCCTTCGGTTTCGGCCTGAGTTACACCACGTTCGCCTACGGCAAGCCTGCCGTGGAGCAGTCGGAGGACGGCAACGTGGTGGTGAGTGTGGCCATCAGCAACACGGGCAAGCGGGCCGGCAAGGAGGTGGTGCAGGTGTATGTGTCGGCACCCAAAGGCGAGACTCATCGGCCTGTGCGCGAACTGAAGGGCTTTGGCAAGACACGGTTGCTGCAGCCGGGCGAGAGCGAGACGCTCCACATCCGCATGAATGCCGCCGACCTGGCGCAATGGGACGAGACTTCGCACCGCTGGGTGCAGCCACACGGCACCTACACCTTCCATGTGGGCACGAATGCCGACGAAATGAGAGGGAAGGTGAACGTGGTGTTGTGAAGAAGGGGCAGTTCAGTATAAGAGAAGTTTTAATGATACGCCTTCGGCGGACGAAGAAAAAACAAATAAAAACAAGTAAAAACAAATAAAAACCTTTTCTTCGCCCACAACATCTTTGCCTCACAACCAAGAAGAACCTGTTTTTATTTGTTTTTACTTGTTTTTATTTGTTTTTTCTTCGTCCGCCGAAGGCGTAATTTTTACACCAAACTCACGTTACAAAGAGGGTCTGTGCAGAGAGGAACTTACCAGAGTTCCTCTTCCTCATTGATTGCTTCTTCTTCGTCCATCAGCATGAAACGTTCGGGTGCAGACTTCACTCCCGGTGTGCCAGGACTGGATGGAAGACTCACCTGAATCACACTCATGGGTTGCAACTGCAGTTGTTCCATTGCAGGAGAGATATATTGCTTTTTCATCGTTTGTCCTCCTTTCTTTATTTGCTGATTTTCTTACCGTTCACAATGTAGATGCCGCGTGGCAGCGACTCCCACTGGGCGCGGGTGCCCACTTGCTGTCCGCTCAGGTTATAGACCGCATCGGTTGCCGCACGGCCTGTTCCGTCGGCTGTGGGTGCGGAGATGGCGGTTGCCTCGTTGCCATCGGCAAATGCGATGCTGAGGGCTGTGGCCTGAGTGCTGCGTGTAGATGGTGCGAAGTAGGCACGGAAGGGTGCCACGGTGGCAGTGGCCGTCATGGCGAAGTTCTGGCCTTCGGCATCGAGTGCATAGACATTGCTGAGCGACTGTTGGCCCAGACCGCCCTTGAAGATGTAGTTGGCTCCGCTGAGGGCCACTGGTGTCTCAGCCTTGATGGCAGCATTCGTACCCTTGAAGGTGATGGTCTTGCCCGTCAGGTCATACTTGCTGCCCCAGGCATTGCCCGGCACACTGACGATGTAGGGCGTGTAGGCCTGCAGCGCGTTGGCATGGCTGAAGGTGACTTCGCCGGGAGCGTCGCCCGTGAAGGCATAGAGCCAGAACTGCTTGCCCTTGTCGGTCGTGCTGCGGAACCAGTCGATGGATGCGCCATCAACCTGAACCGTCTGCACGTCAAACGGCAGCACGATGGTGTTCCAACCCTTCCAGTCGGCGGTGAGGCCCTGGGCGAAGGTGCGCTGGTAGGAAATCCGCTGGGCAGTGAAGTTGATGGGTGTGTAGAAGCCATAGCCATCGGTCAGGATGATGCGTTTGGCGGTCGAGCCCTTCACCACATTGGCACTTTCGAGACCTGCGGGTGTGAAGAGCACATCGTCCATCAGATAGAGCGTGTTGGGATTGGCATTGGGGGTGACGGAGGTCACGATGCCCTGACCGCGCAAATCGACCACCACGGCATCGGCAGGCACGGCAAAGTCGGCACTGGCCAGCGTTCTTGACTCTGTGCCATCAGCAGCGAGTGTGGTGACGACTTGATTGGCGATGTAATACGTATAGATGGTCCCTTCTTTGTTGAAACTTATGCTTTCCCCATTATGCTTGTATTGCACCTCAATGCTATACTGTCCGCCTATCTCCACATCATACTCAAAGGCGACATCGGCCGAAGAATGGGCTGGCACTGTCACTTCTTTGACTGCTCCTTTGCCTGAGCCAGAACCACCTTCCCACTTGTAAAGCATCAGCACGACATAACCCGCATAGTTGCTGGCGGTGGCATTGGTGGCTGTCACCACTGCTTTCAGTTGATTGCCCAGAATCTTGTCGCCATCCACGTTCAGTTGGGTCGTGAAAGTCAGTTCGGGGGCATCGGTTCCTGTGATGGCAGCGGTCACGTTCAGGCTTCCCGTCCAGATGACGTTGGTGCCAGCCTCGTCGGTGGCTATCTTGAGCGTCTTCACCACGGGTGCCGAGCCTGTATATTTGAAGGAGAATGTGGCGGTGGTCTTCTCGCCTGCCTCCACGCTGATGCCGTTGCCCGACAGGGGTTTGTCCATGCCGCTGACCAGCAGATAGAGTGAACCATGATAGGCCGGGCCATTGTTGGTGATGGTGGCTTCGATGGTGGTGAGTTCGTCCTTCACACAGGCAACCGTGGCCGGAAGTCCCGACACGGCCAGGTTCGTGGCGGCAGGCTCCACCACGGTGAGCGTCACCTTGGACGAAGAGGTGCCTTCAGCCTTGATATAGTATTTGTCGGCGTTGAGGCACGGTGCCCACTCCTCGGTGTCGCTGATGCGGCTGATGGCCTTCAGCGTGTAGGTCTTGCCCGTGGGCAGCACAGCCTCCGACAGGTTGATGCTCCTGTTTCCCCAACCCGACTGGTATGCATTGAAGACCAAATCTGTCACGTTCGAGGTGCTGGACTCAGCCACGAGGTTGCCCTCCTCGTCGAAGAGGCCGATGGCAAAGTCATAACTGTTGGTGTAAGCCTGACTGTTCATGAATTTATAAGTGAAATTCACCCATGTCCACACCGAGCGGTTCACCGTAGCGGTAGTTCCATCATACAGCCCCAGTTTCGTCACCTCCAGCCGTCCGTCTTCCACAACACTGCCCGAGGGCTTCTGAATGCCCACCACGATGTCCTGGCTCATGGTGTAGCCGTCATAACTGCTGCTGCTCCCGATGCCCTGGGTGTGGGAATTGAGAACCGAGAGGCGGAAATAGGAGTTGCCGCCACCGCTCCAGCCCCAGTTGATGTGGAAGTAGCCGTCTTCGCTATAGCCATCACACACAAAGGCATGGCCACCGCCGCTCGACTGTCCGCCATAGAGCACGGGGCGGCCCGCCAGCAGTTCGGCATAGATGAGGTCTTCCCACTCGGCGGTGGTGTAGAACTCACGCTTGAGATAGGTCACACTGCGGTCGTAGCCGAAGTAGGTGTTCAGTGCCTGAGGCACACTCGACATCGATGCGCTGGAACCACCATTCGCGCCATCAGCATAGTCCATGCCGACCGATGCGCCACAGCGGGCCAGCAGGGCTGCCACCGCCTTGGCACTGGCATCGGTAGATTCCTCCTTGCCCGTGTAGGTGGTCTTCATGTTGGCCCAATCGAAAGTGATGGCCGGTTGAGACGGCACCTGCACATGACTACCCCAGTTCGTTGCACACTGATAGGCAGGAATCTCTTTCGTAGTGCCTGCGGGGAAACCCTCCTGCTGATAGTCGTAGTAGAGCACCTGCGCCATGGCTGTGGCCACACAGCCCGTCACGCTTTTGGCACCGTTCAGGAACAGGGGGCAATCGAGATTGTAGGGATTGTCCTGGTCCCACGCGGTCTGAATGAGTGGGGCGATGGGCGACTTGACGGTTCCGCTGGCCCTGCGGCTGTTAGCAGCAGCCACCGAGGTCGGTTCGGCACCGCCTTTCTCCAGCCACTCCACCTGGTCGGCATAGCCCTGTAGCCAAGCCTTCATGTTGGCTGGCATCCGGTCGGCATCGAACGTGCCGCTTTCGGCATAACCCAGCACACCCGGCGCACAGTCGCTGCCACTCACCACAACAAAGCCTCCGCCCTGTCCCACGTTGAACACATGGTAAGCCGCGCCGCTCACCGCCACCGACAACTCAGGACTCTCGCCCTGCGCCCGTCGCGATGCCGCAAACTGCTTACCTTTGATGAACTCCAGTGCCTGCTGGCGGGCCTGCTCCTCATCCACAGGACCAGCCATCAGCGCCGATGTCAGCGTCATGCCAAACATCAAAAGTAGTAATCGCTTCATAACTTTTTTTCTATTTTAATTCATGGTTCAGAAACTCTGCCTAACTCCTTTTACAACTCCTTTGCAGATAGAGGAAATCATCTCGCCATGCGGTAAATCTCAGCAATGTCCGCCATGCGGAGTGTCTTAAACTTACCCTGCGTAATCGTCTGGTTGCGAGTACACTTACGCGCCATTTCCTCAATCTCCTCGTCAGTCACATCGCGCCCAATCAGTTCGTGGATGCTCGTCGGCATACCGATGGCATGATAGAACTGCTCCATCGCCGCAATGCCACGCAGAGCCGTCCCTTCGGGGTCGGTGAAGTCGTTCTCCACCCCTGCCACATTCACGGCAAAGCGCACAAAACGGCTCACGTTCTCCTTCATCACATAGCGCGCCCAACTGGGCCACACCACTGCCAGGCCAGCCCCATGCGTCACGTCGAACATGGCACTCAATTCATGCTCTATCTGGTGGGTGGCCCAATCGCCGTTGGTGCGGTTGCCCGTCACGTCGTTGTGAGCCAGACTGCCTGCCCACATAATCTGAGCACGGTTTCTGTAGTCCTCAGGATTCTTCAGCACCTCGAAGATACACGACTTCATCGTGCGCATCAGTGCCTCGGCTATGGCATCCGTCACGGTCATGTCGCCATCGGGGTTGAAATAACGCTCCATCGTGTGCATCATGATGTCGGTCACACCCGCCGCCGTCTGATAGGCTGGCAGCGTGAACGTGCGCTCCGGGTTCATGATGGCAAACTTCGGGCGGCTGATGTTGTTCGAATAGCCCAACTTCGTCCAGCCCTCACCCTCATCGTTCGTCACCACACTCGCCTCGCTCATCTCACTGCCGGCAGCCGGGATGGTCAGCACACTCGCCACAGGCAGACACACCGTGGGCTGTGCCTTTCCGGCATAAAAATCCCACACATCGCCCTCGTATGGCACACCGTAGGCAATCGCCTTGGCCGAGTCAATCACACTGCCTCCGCCCACAGCCAGAATGAAGTCAATCCCCTTCTCCCTGCACAGTGCAATGCCTTCCTTCACCTTTGTCAGCCTCGGATTCGGCACCACACCGCCCAGCATCTCGAAGGGTACACCGCCCTCGTCGAGCAGTCGGCACACCTTATCCAGCAGACCCGAACGCCGTGCGCTCTCGCCGCCATAGTGTACCAGCACCTTTGTGCCACCATACTTCTTCACCAACTGGGCCACCTGTTCTTCCGACTCGCGGCCAAACACCACTTCCGTGGGTGCATAAAACGAGAAATCCTTCATATCAAATGTACATTTTCTATTTTTTAATGCCCCAAAAATACACACTATTTTCTTTCCCCACAAGAAAAACTGGAAGAAAATGAGAAAAAACACACGATTCCAACCCCTCGCAACCTTTTTTACATTTTTTTTGCAAAAAATAACACATCATTCATTCCTTTTTTTTACCTTTGCCCACACAAACTAACCTCAAAAGGATTTGAAACTAACCTAAAGATGATATGAAAACCGAGAAATACGACATTTTCATCAGTTACCGACGAGATGGAGGAGCACAATATGCCCGCATCCTGCAACTCATGCTCGCACAACGAGGCTACCGCGTCTTCCTCGACTACGACGAACTGCGAGACGGAGTCTTTGGCAAACGCATCAAGGCCGCCATCCACGAGGCCCCCATTTTCATGCTGGTGCTCTCAGAAGGCGCAATGGAGCGTTGTGCCAATGCCGATGACTGGGTGCGCGAAGAAATTCTTCTTGCCATACAGGAACAAAAGAACTTCATCCCCATCAACCCCGACAAGAAATTCAATGGCATCAAAGCCGATGTGCCAGAAGCCATCCACAACGTAGCCTGCGAAATCCAACACTCCGAGATAGACTTCGGCCAAGCCCTGGGAGTGACTATCGACCTGATGATACAGGATAGAATCGTCCCCAAAATTGGAACACGCCAACAGGAAGGACACGTAGATGACGACTACAAAGGAGCCAAAGAGACACTCCAGAAAATCGACCGGCGCAACCGCATCATGAAGTGGTTCACCATCATCGGTGTCACCATCGTCGTGCTGGCCGTGCTGGGAGAATGTGCGTGGCTGGTGCGACACCATATAGACAAAGACAGAATCGAGGCAGAAAAAGCCTCCCTCCAGCAACTGCGCACCGACATTCAGGAGCGGCACAAACAGTTCGCCCTGCAGTTACGTCCCGACCTGACCGCTGAGCAGATGCGCACCATCGACACCCTGCTCACCAACATGGCGACCGTGCGTCCCGACGCCCTCTGGATGAGCCAATTCGAGTTCACCGTTGGACAATGGTATAGCATCAAAGACACCCTCTTCGACGAAAGCCAAAGCCACATGCCCAAGACCGATGTATCGTATGGCGACATCTACATGTTACTGCACGAACTGGGCAATCCAAGCGAAACGAACCCCACGCCCATGACCAACCTCACGATTGGTCTTCCCTCTGCCGAAGAATGGGAATATGCCGCCCACGGAGGTTCCTACCACGAGACGACCCTCTATGCCGGCAGCGACAAGGCCGACGAGGTGGCATGGTATCAGGACAACTCCAACGGACACCCCCACCCCAGCGACGGACAGCAAGGGCTGGCCCCCAACTGGCTCGACCTCTTCGACATGAGCGGCAACGTGAGCGAACTCTGCAACACAGCCTACGACCAGAAAGGTCTCTTCACCCTCTGTGGAGGCAACTACAATTCGCCCAGTACAGACGTGACCATTTCCTCACGCCAAGGCTTCGACACCAACGCCAAGTCCCCCACCGTCGGCTTCCGCATCGTCATCAGAAAAAAACTATAGAATAGTCCATTATCATCTTAAAATTTAAACCATAAAAAATGGAAAAAATTATCTCACTACTCATCACCGCACTCTGCGCCTTACCTTCAGTTGCCCAAAACGACGATACCAGCAACCTAACCATTCAATCCACCATTGATGCTTGTATAGCCATGCGTGATGCCGTTGCAGCAGGAGACACTGCAGCCATCCGTCAGTCATCTGTAGCCTTGAGAGCCTGCAACACTGTGGATTTCCAAACACTCCAAGGTGCCACCCTTACCACACCATCCCTCAACGGTCATCTCGTGTTCGAAGAAGCCTTTGCTGATAGTCTTGCGGCAGGAAAAAATGTCTATGACCAAGCAGATGAAATGAGTCGTACCAGAACTGTACGTGGTCAGACCTCCGATGGATCCATCCTCACCAAGACCTGCTTCGTCAGGGCTGGCAAAAGTGCCAAATACACCTTCGAATCCGCTGGCCATCAAGAACTCGCCGTTGTGGCTGAGGCAGGCGGACTCGTCACCATGAAAATCCACGTGACCAACGGCAACGGCCTCAATCAGCGATACAATGACACCAAGGCTGTCAAGACAGGTCTTCCCCAGCGCCAACGTGTCTTTAACCTACCCACCGCCCCCAATAGTAACGTCGAACTTGAAATCATCAACTGCAGCAAAAAAGACTGTAGTTTCGTAATCATCAGCAACTAAACAGACTAAACACCACCACACAATATGCCCTCTATATTTCTCCTTCTGAAGAGAGCAAGCGTCATCCTCTTCTTCTGTCTCATCAATATCGCCACACTCAGGAGTGCCGACCCATCCGTTGCCCAACAAATCCTGCTGCATCAGCAGTGGGTGGAAACCCACGTACCACACCCCGACACTCTGAATCAAACCAATTTACTGACCGAGACGGCAAAGGCTATCATCACCTTATGCCACGAAGAGCAATACATCCAACTCATCAAGTATGCAGGCGAACGATATGCGCTGGAAGACCTGACCCAACTGGCCGAGACTAAAAAACTACGAAAGATAGATAAAGACGATGCTCTTTTGCTACGCTGCCTAAAGCAACTTTGGGAAAAATCGGAAGAACTTGAGAGTCCATCCAGTTATGCCACCGCCTACCTCAGTATGCAACTGGCCATTACCGCCCACGAAGAAGACGAAGAGAGCAGGTGGATCAAACAATTTCACACAACCGCAAAAGAACTCTACGCTTCTGACCCCTCATCGCAGAACGAAGAACTTTGGCTTTTTGCCCAGTTCCTGAACGCGACTGGCGGCACCCAACACATCTTTGAACGCCCACTCACCTACGAGCAATGCTTTCTGCTCATGGCAGACATCATCAAGTTCTACGCACGTACACACATCATCTCCGAAGTGAGGGCATACGCCTACCTCCACCTCAGCACCTACTCCACCCAGTGCCTCATTTATCCCGATTATTATGCCATGGTCAACCGAACTTTCCACGACAAGAACGACAGCATTCTCATCGGACACATTCCCCTATCCTACCTGACCGAACAAGAGGACAACGGCACCACCACCAGCCACCACGACCTGCAGAAAGCCAGCATAGCCATCCTGACACAGTGCAAGAATGCCTACCACCCTGATGTCATCAGTGCCAAGATGGCTATCTACTACCAAGAGCCAACCCTCGCCACCAACGAGGAACTCAACCAACTGGCCGATTACTGCAAACAGTACTTTGGCGAAAAAAGCCTCGAACTTGCCACCTCGCAGCGCATTCAGACCTGCAAGCAACTGTGGGAAGAGCATCAGACCGACAACATAGACAAGGTTGACTTATTGTTCACCCTGAAGGATTACCATTCCGAAACCTCATCGACATTCATCAATGTGGTTGCGCAGGAAATGGCCATGCGCATCTATGCCGGGCAAAACCAGCATGCACTCAATCTGGCCAATCTCCTGCATGCCCTCGTCAAAGAAAAATATCCACACGACCCGATTCGTCAACTGGCTTTTCGCGAGATGGACTGGTACTTTCAGCGGACAGGAGCACCAAGCCATGCCACAGCGTTCGACGACCAGGTGAAAGAGTATCTCACCCACTGCACACAACACATAGACTTCGAGACCATCGGGCTGGGTAAATACCTAGCCAAGACAGCCAATGAGGCCTTCCACGACCGAACTACCGCACTCCTGCTGCAACGTCAAGTCCTGCTGTTGCTCCAAGAGATTATGCCCAAGACTCATCCGCTCTTTGTCTGCGAATATTTAGAATACGGACGAACGGTCGCTTCAGCCTACCCCTCCGAGGCCACCACATTAGACGGCGAAGACAATGCGGAAGCACTCTATGCGGACATCATAGCCTGTGCCAGAGCATGCGGTGTCGTACAGACAGCATTCACCACCACTGGAAATTATTACCTGATGCAAGGCAACCCAGCCAAAGCCAGAACCTATTATTCACAAGCCATCGGAGATATAGAAAAAAGCAGTGCAGACAAACAACTTTCGCAAGTCGAAAAAGATAGCAACCGCTACTATCTGGCCAGCGATTATGCCTATATCCTGACAACCTACACCCAGGAGGGTGGCACCACCGACTCCATCGCCTACTACGAAGAAAAACTCCTGCATGAGTTTGCCGACGGCTTCGACTTCCAGCCCGGATTCAATTCCCACATTCACGAGGCGGTGGTGGCCTGCTACATGCGCCACAATCAGATAGGGAAAGCCGAGCAACTTCTGACCCAGTGTCTGGAATACTACGACAAGAATCCCAACCAAGCCGCCGATGGGTTCTACACCAAAATCATCCAGGCTCTCGTACAAATTTACGGCAATGCCTATAGCGACATGGACAAAAGCCTGCGCCTGGCCGAACGGATTGAGCGGGACATCGACAAGATAAAAGACTTTGGCAACTTCCAGGCATACATCGACCAACTCCGCATTCTCTACGACCTCATCGAATTTAAGAATCCCTACAACTTTCTTCAACTCAACAAATATTACACCCTGCTGGAAGAGGCCATCGGGAAATATGTGGAGGCAAGCAAGAACAACGAGACGGTGGCCATCAACTATGGCATCTACCTCGCCACCAAGAGAGTGGCCTTCGCCGCCCGCGAACCTTCATACAGAGCCATGGCCAAGGCCAATGGCACCGAAGAAGAGTTCGGTGCCAAGTTCTGGAGTCCCATAAAGAAAAGCATTATGGAAGAGTTGGTACCTCTGCTTTTGAATATGAAAACACGGCTGGAACAAATTTACCCCACACTCTACAGTCGAACACCCAACTATCAGCAGATTCTGATGAACTTGGCCATAGCCACCCAACGCTGCACAGACAACCCCAACCAAGCAGAACCGTATTTCGTTGAACTCGCCCAATGCAACGAGCGAGGGGGACTGCCCATGCTGGGCGATTTCTACTTGGAGACCCAGAACAAGGAGAAAGCCATAGCCACCTTTGCCCGCATAGAACAAATGCTTGAAGAGGACGACGAGAAGGAAGGGGACACAAAAACTCAGGGGTTGTTTGCCAACATCAGGGGCGAAATGTATGGACGAGTCGGCATGGCATACTACATGGCAGGCAAATATGACCAGGCGATGAGACCCGCCAGCATCTACTATGAGGCCGTGCAACAGCAGATAGAGAAAAACTTCGACCTCTTCACCCAAGAGGAGCGTCAGGCTTTCTTGCTGAAAAACGGGAACAGTGCAGGCGGAACACTGTTGCGGTTTCTCCTGCCCCACCGCCCCGACGAACTCTCACCTGTAGTCTATGACATCATGCTCAAGGAGAAAGGACTGCTGCTGCGCGCATCAGAACGAATCCACGCCTCCATTCTCTCTTCCGGCAACGACACTCTGATTCATGCCCTCGACTCCCTGCACACCATACGGCAACAACTGGAAATCATGACCAACAACAACCAAGACTCACAAGAGCAATTCCACCAGTTGCGCGACAAGCACGAACGGCTGGAACGCTACATCGTTCGCGCTTCCGAACCCTACCGCAAAAAAACTGACGAAATTCCGACCTGGGAACAAGTGAGGAACCACCTGAAGGAAGACGAAGCCTGCATCGAATATGTCATCACCGACTCGGCAACCCTGGCCTTGGTGCTCACTCCCCATGCCCAGACACCGCAGTGTGTACCACTGATGAATATGGCCGAGATGGAAGACGTGTTTGACAAGGTGGTCCATGCTCCCAAGAACCAACGGGCCGAGAACCTCTACGAGAAAAACACAGCCCAACTCTACACCAGACTCTGGCAACCCATTGAGAAACACCTCGGCCAGGCACACACCATCTACTACTCTCCCACGGGATTCCTCAATGCCATCGCCTTTGCCGCCATTCCCCTGCCCGACGGACAGTTCCTGATAGACCGCTACGACCTGCACCAACTCACCACCACCGCCCGACTAGCACTCCGTGACTCGGCCACTACCAGTACCTCCCTCCCCCAGTCAGCCCACATCTATGGTTCCATCTTCTACTCCCATAATCAGAAGACCCGCTTCGCCCCCCTCGTGGCCGACATACGTCAGCATGAACCCTGGAACGAAAAGAAACTGCTGGCACAAACCAAGAAGAGGGGCAAGAACAGAGGAGCCATCATAGACAAAGAAACCTACCCATTTCTCCTTTTCACACTGCCCGAATGCGACGCCATCGCCCAGACTCTCGCCAACAACCACATCAGCGTGGAAGAATACATCGGTGAACTCCCCACCGAGAGAGAGATACGCCGCCTTGACGGCCAAAGCCCCGACATTCTGCACATCTCCACCCACGGATTTTTCTACGGCAACCCGAAAGAAGCCATGAGTATCCCCTACTTCCGACGCTTTAGCCAACTCAACACGATGCTGTGTTCAGGATTGGTCCTGGCTCACGGCGAAGAAACATGGCAGCAGCCTCAGACCGAACTCAGCACAGACAACATCCTCTCCGCCGCCGAACTGGCATCGCTCGACCTGAGCCACACACGTCTGGCTGTGCTGTCAGCATGCGAGACAGGGCTGGGCAGTTTCGAGAGCGATGGTGTTTTCGGTCTACAGCGCGGACTCAAGCAGGCTGGTGTGAAAGCCATCTGCGCCAGCCTCTGGAACGTGAACGACTTCTCCACATCGCAGTTCATGCAGTCTTTCTACAACCTGTGGATTGCAAAATACGGTGGTACAAACATGCAGAAATCCATGAAAGAAGCCATGCTGGAACAAAGGAAACGAACACCATCTCCCTATCATTGGGCACCGTTCGTACTCTACGATGCTGATTTTTAGCCGAAAAATCCTATATAACATCTTAAAAACTAAAATAACCATGAAACTATTTCCTATGGCAATGATTACACGTTGGTGCATACCGACCGTACCACCTCTGCTGAAAAGCAGCCTCATGGCAGCAATAACGACATTGTGCAGCCTGAGCATCGTGGCGCAGGAACCTGTCAGGACAGAACAGAACCAGCCCACACAACACCAAGACAGTCAGGCCAGAGACACGCAGAGCGAGACAGAGAAACGAGTGATGAACTGTGCGGTGATGCTGGGCATGACGTTGGAAACAGTGCTTCGGGAGCAACCCATGATGTTCGATGCAAGACCCTTTGCCGACACGCTCTATCAGGTGCTTTATGTGAAGCCCGAGGACATGAGCACCGCCTCCCGGTACATGGCCAAGACGTATTTGCAAGCCTTCTTCTTCCTGAGCGGAGATGCGCGCATCGACTATCCCGACATGGAGCGGTGTCTGGCCGTGACAGGGAAGAACGCAGCCTTCCACACACAGCCGTTCCTCGTGTGTGCCTACGGCTATTCGCAGTGGGCCAAAGAGCAGGGACTGACCGACAAGGCGATTGCGGCCATGCAACTGGGCTTGAAGGCCCACGACAAACTTTATCCCGACAGCACGACCGTGTTCAGCCAGACATTCAATCTCAACCTGTCTGAAATCTACTACACACAGAAGGAGTGGCGGCTGGCAGGCCGATATGCCGAACGCATGCTGGTTGACATGAACCGTTTGGGACAGAGCGATTCCGAAGAATACTTTGAGACACTGTCGCTTGTGGCATTCACCCATAAGATGTCGGGACAAAAAGTGAAGGCCGACTCGTGTCTGGTGAAGATTCAGCAGCACATGGAAGAACATGGGGAAACCGCCGATGAGAAATATATGGATGTGGTGCTCGACCGCGCCGAGATACAACAATCGTTGGGCCACTACGACCAGGCCGAAAGTCTGCTCGTGAAGGCTCAGAGCAACCTGAAACCCAGTGACGAACTCCATCAAGAAGTGACGCTGGAACTGGCCCAACTCTACACCGCACAAGAGCAGAACGAGAAGGTCATCGCCATCGTGAAGCAAATGCTCTCGCAGTTTGAAAAAACGCCCCCACCCTCAGCCCGCATGCTGATTCCGTGGATTGTCTTCTGCAACAATCCGCTCAGCACCAACGAAGGGCAACGTTTCGTACACCTGTTGCAGAAGATGCAGGACGGCTCGGTGGAGAACATGGCCGTACTGGCCTATGCTTATAGCCATGCCTACGACTACGAAAAAGCCATGCAGACAACTCAGCGCATGGAGGAGGCTTATGCCCAACTCTCTGCCGAAGAGCAGGAAGACCTGCAGGACTGCCTCCAGTCGCTCTACAGCCAGTTGGGCGACATCGACCGGCAAATCGAGTTGGACAAGCAGCAGGTGGCATCGATTGAAAAGGTGGTGGGCAACCGGCACGAACTCTATGCGCGGGCACTGGCCCTGCTGGGCACGACCTACAGTCTGAAGGGCGACTACTACCGCAGTCTGCAGATGCTCGACTCCTGTGTCAACATTCCGGGCATAGACAACGAAGTGCAGATTGGAGCCTACAAAAGCATGGCCGAGGTCTATGCCGACATGGGCGACTTCCGCCGTTCCACCCACTATGCCACCGTGCTGCTCAACCATACCGACGATGCCACCACCCAGCGCGAACTGATGGGTCGCATCGTGGTGAACCTGATTTGCGAACTGGACATTCGGCAGTCCGACATTGACGAGCAAGGCAAGGCCGACACCGACTCGCTCAAGCAGATGCTCATCGACTATGCCAACCGCTCGCTCCGTTTCTGCCAAGAGCACTTTGGCGAAAGCCACATCAACACCATCGAGGCCACCGAGTATCTGGCCGCTGCCTACTATCTGACAGACAACACCGCACAAATGAAGCAGACGCTGCAGACCTTGGAGCAGAACATACGCCAGAACCTGAAGAATCAGCAGTTGCAGAAAATTTATCTGGAAGGACTATCAGTCTATTATCAGGAAATCGGAGAATACTCCAAGGCTCTCTCGCTGGTCGATTCCACCTCGCTGCAAAAGAAAAACGTCATGCTGGCCGAGGCACGAAGCACTCTGGAGGCTCTCTCCGAACTGCATCTCGATATGGGTCACCACTCCCTGGCACAACACTACTTCGAGCAGTTGGCCCACACCCTCATGGCTGCCACCTCCAACCAGATGAACACCCTCACCTCACAAGCCCGGCAACACTACTGGCGCCTCTCGCGCAATGTCCTGTCGGGAGCAGGAAAATACATCCAATCTACCGGAAAGCCTGACCCCTTTGCTGGCACCATCTACGATTTGGCACTCTACACCAAAGACATCCTGCTGGGTTCTGAGCAAGCCTTCGTGCGCGCCGTCAGAAGCACGGGCGACCAAGTCCTCATGGAGAAAATGCGACAGATGATGAACCTCCGCACCGACATCGTGCAGCATCCCGAAATGGCGGCCAAGGAGATGGCAGCCAAAAACCAATATGCCGAACAACTGGAGCGCGAACTGCTGGCCTCGTGCCAGAAAGCCCACATCGGCACACCCAACGAGCAGCAGGCCAACTGGCATCAGGTGCAACAGGCACTGCCCGACTCAGCCATGGCCATCGAGATGGTGCAATACAAACAGCGCGACCATTCCGACCACTACGGAGCCGTGCTGCTGCGCAAGGACTGGACGGCACCCATCTTTGTACCCATGGGCCGCAAGGCACAGTTCGACAGCATCAAGCCCCAAGACCTGAGCCAGCCCACCTGCCAGCAGGTGTGGCAATTCGCCCAACCCTATCTGGAAGGACTCAACGCCATCTATTTCTCCCCCATCGGCATCTTCCATCGCCTGCCCATCGAAGACATGCTCCCAGCCACCCACATAGCCGCCTCCCAGCCTCTCCAACTCTACCGCCTCTCATCGACCCGCCAACTTCTGCCCACCCCCACCGAGTCAGGCCATGACGCTGTGGTCTATGGCGGACTCACCTACAATCTCAGCCCCGAAGAGATGAAACAAAATGCACAGAAGAACGACAGCACACGAGGGGCAGGAGCAGTCATTAGGCTGAAAGAACTGAAGGGAACCGCCATCGAAGCCGACTCCATCGTGCGGCTCATCAGCGAAAGCCCCCAGGCCAACATGGCCGTCACCCCCTATCGGGGCAAGGAAGGCACCGAAGAATCGCTGAAGGCACTGAGCGGACAGCGTAAGCAACTGCTCCACATCGGCACCCACGGCTTCTACTCTCCCCAGAGCCGCACGGCTGCCAGCCTCTCCCTGATGCACGGACTGCTGCCTGTGGCCAACGCCGAAGACATCGCACTGGCACAAAGCGGCCTCTACATGGCCGGAGGCGACAACAAAAAACTGGGGCAGACCATTCCCGACGGAGTGGACGATGGCGCTCTGACAGCCCAAGAGATTGCAGCGCTCGACTTCCGAGGACTGAACCTCGTCACCCTCTCCGCCTGCCAATCGGCCATGGGCGACATCAGCAGCGACGGTGTGTTTGGCCTGCAACGAGGTTTCAAGAAGGCTGGCGCACAGAGCATCCTCATGTCGCTGTGGAACGTGGACGACGAAGCCACCTGCCTGCTCATGACCGAGTTCTACCGCCACTGGATAGGCGAACAGAAGTCCAAGCACGAAGCACTGGAACAAGCAAAACGCACCGTGCGCTCCCACAAAGAGAAAGGTTGGGACTCACCCAAATACTGGGCGGCCTTCATCCTGCTCGACGGACACAAATAGAGCGTACAGACCTCGTGTTTCCATCCAAGTTTTCAGATGTCTGCCTTACGCCTTCGGCGGCTTGAAAAAAACAAAAAGCCCGCTAAGCGGTAAAAAGACTTTCGACAATTCAGTTTTTTATCTTTTACACCATACCTCAAAAAAAAAAACATGAACCTCTACAATTCGCAAGAAGAAGTCAGACAAATCATCATCAGCGACATGGTGAACAAAAGAGGAACAATCGTTCCCATCATTGGCGATGACACCATCGTGTACAAAGAGAACGGAACGGGAAAAGAAATTCCGTTCCAGGAGTTTATCGTACAGGAGTTCCTGAAGAAATACCCCCAGATAGAAGTAGGCGACAACGTGCTCGCGTCGATGAAGAACCGAGGCTACTACGGACTCTCCCTGCTGTCGCAACACTACGACGTGACAGGCCGATACCTCGACGACTTCATGGATTTTGTCAAAAAGAACCAGTCCTGCATCCAACTCCGGCAGGAAGTCTCCGATTTCCTCGCCACGTTCAACTTCCCCATCATCATCACCACCCTCTGCTTCGACATCATCGAGCGGCAGTTGGAAGGGAAGATAGAGAGTTACAAAACCATCTGGTACAAACTCAAGCAGAACAACAGCGCACTGCCGCCCAGATGCGTCTATCACATCTTCGGACAAGCCACGGACGGCTCCAAATGGGTGTCCGACGAGGATTTGCTGCTCACCTTCCTCCTCTCCCACAACAGCCACGACCACGGAGCGACAGGACTGACCAACTATCTGAAGGAGAACGAAAAGAAACTCTTTGTGCTCGGCTGCAACCTGCCCAACTGGCTCTTCCGCTTCCTGTGGCAACCCACCAAGGCGGAAAGCAGCAGCAGCCTGAAGACTACCCAGGGCTACTGGATTCACAAGGAGAAGCCCGAAGAGAGTTTTGAGAACTTCCTGAAGAAGAAGAACTTCTCAGCCGACGAGCAGGTGAAGGACATTCTGGTGAAGGCCACCCAGATGCTGCAAGAGGAGCAACGGAAGGAGGCAGAGGCACGCGAAAAGACGATGGATGCCGAAGAACATTTCGACGTGTTCATCTCCTATGCCAGCGAAGACCGCCCCATCGCCACCAGCATCTTCGAGGCCCTGAAGAACATGCACGTGAAGGCATGGTTCGACGACCGGGGCAAGGGAGAAATCACACCCGGCCAGCCCTATTGGCAGAAGATAGAGAACGGCATTAAGCATTCGGCCCACTTCATGCCCATCATCACTGGAAATTGGGTTCACAAAATGACCAACACTTCAAGTCTAAAAGACGAAACGAATATGGCACGTGAATGGTTGGAGGAATGCAGAAAAAGTGACAGCCCCATACAACTGAAGGACAACTATTCTATTCCTGTGATTATCAAGGATTCTGTATATAATAACGTTCCGATTATAAATACGTATGTTGAAAGTCTTTCGGCTTGTGGAATTCTTCCAATATCTCTTTTTCAGAAGATTTCCAGTCGGATGTTCGATGGGAAGGATATAAGTTTTTTTGAGAAAATAGAATGGTAAAACACACACAACGATGACTGACCATACATTTTTAGGGCTGAAGCCCTATTCCGAAGATGACGCCGACCGATTCAAGGGGCGCACAGAAGAGTCGCAGGAACTCTTCAAGTTGATTGTCCGCAACGACTACACCGTATGCTACGCCGAGTCGGGCGAGGGCAAGACCTCACTGCTCAATGCAGGCGTGTTTCCCCTGCTGAGAGAGAACATGTACTTCCCCATCGAAATCACGTTCACCGAAAACGACTTCCAGACCACCCCCGACCGCTTCGACCGCATCATCGACCGCTGCATCAGCGACTCCATCGCGGCCTACAACGAGAAGAACCAGGACATCAGCATCGAATACCGGCTCTGCACCACCGACTTCAGTGGCATGGAGACACAAAGCCAGTTGCAGCAGGAACTGAGCCAACACTCCTGGTGGAAACTCAGAAACTACAAGCCACAGGCCATGGGCCTGACCTTCACCCCCGTGTTCGTGTTCGACCAGTTCGAAGAAGTCTTCTCCCTGCCCGGCTCCACCGTCTGGACCCACACCTTCTTCAAGTGGCTCGAAGAGGTGTCGGCCGACACTTGCCCCGACCACCTCATCAGCACCATCAGGAGCATGATTGGAGCCGATGCCGCCTTCCCGGCCATCAAAGAAGACAAAGACTTCAAGGCCGTCTTCTCGCTGCGCAAGGAGTTCATGGGCGAACTGGACTACTGGGCCATGCAGCAATGCTTCATCCCGGCCCTGAAAGACAACCGCTACTGCCTCAAGCCCCTCACCTACCTCGGCGCCCAGAAGGTGATGCAGCAGCAGTCGCGCTTCGAGGCTGCCAAGGTGGAGCAGGTGCTGCACCACTTCGTCAGCCTCTACTCGCGAGAACCCCATCGCACCATCAGCAAAAACCTTCCGGCCATCCCTGCCCTGCTCCTCTCCGTGGTCGGCGACTCGTGGGAGAAAGACCTCCACTCTTTCGACACCGCCGACATCGCCCAGTCGCTCAACCAGATTCTGGAGCGGTTCTACAACGAGACCCTCTCTGCCGTGGTCACAGAACTGACCCAGGCCGACCACAACACCCCGCCAGCCACCCTGCGCCACGACATCGACACCGCCCTCTTCGCCCTGGTCGATGCCAACAGCAAGCGAGTGAGAACCAAGACCACCTCCTCCGTGCTCACCGCCATCCACTTCGACCAGAAATACCAGAAAGCCCTCAGCGACCACCGCATCATCAAAGTGTCCAAAATCGAAGGCGAGGACTACGTGGAGATAGTCCACGATGCCCTCTGCCCCATCGTCAACAAGAAGAAAGAGGAACGACTGGCAGCGGAAGCCAAGGAAAAGATGAGGGCACAGACACGGAAGATGAGAATGTGGCTGGCAGGTGCAGCGGCGATCATATTGGTGGCGGTGGGGGTGATTGGCTATATTCTTTTGTTATATGGTCAAATTAAAGAACAAAATATTCAAATCAAGAACCAAGGAAGCACCATTGCAAGCCAAGAGGCACAATTGCGCCACGAACGAGACTCCATCCAACAGACCAACAGCCGACTGGAGCAAGTCTTGCAGAGCCTGCAACTCGCCAACCACGAGAAAGACAGTGCCAATAACCAACTCATCTTATCATACCAAAAACTTTCAGAGAATGAAAGACAACTGCTAAGGGCTAACGAAGGCTTTCAGACCAATTTATCACGGGTGTTAGCAGAACAAGCCAATCGATTGACGGACAATCATGATTCCTATTTGGCACGATTGATTGCCCTGCAAGCATTACCTCCTTATCGACCTTATACGATAGAGGCAGAAATAGCATTGCGCAATGCCTGTCAGCATAATGAGGGAATATTACGAGGACATACATACTCTGTCAATTCCGCCTCCTTCAGCCCTAACGGGAAATATATCGTCTCGGCATCAAGGGACAATACCATCAGAATATGGGATGCTAAAACAGGAAAGCAAGTGGGAGAACCATTGAAGGGACATACATCCTATGTCAAATCCGCCTCCTTCAGCCCCGACGGAAACTCTATCGTTTCGGCATCATGGGACAATACCATCAGAATATGGGATGCAAAAACAGGAAAGCAAGTGGGAGAACCATTGGAGGGACATACATACTCTGTCAATTCCGCCTCCTTCAGCCCCGACGGAAACTCTATCGTTTCGGCATCATCGGACAATACCGTCAGAATATGGGATGCAAAAACAGGAAAGCAAGTGGGAGAACCATTGAAGGGACATACACACTATGTCTATTCCGCCTCCTTCAGTCCTGACGGGAACTCTATCGTGTCAGCATCCGCGGACAATACCGTCAGAATATGGGATGCGAAAACAGGAAAGCAAGTGGGAGAACCATTGAAGGGACATACATCTTCAGTCTATTCCGCCTCCTTCAGCCCTGACGGGAACTCTATCGTTTCGGCATCATGGGACAATACCATCAGAATATGGGATGCTAAAACAGGAAAGCAAGTGGGAGAACCATTGAAGGGACATACAGACGATGTCAATTCCGCCTCCTTCAGCCCTGACGGGAACTCTATCGTTTCGGCATCAGATGACAATACCGTCAGAATATGGGATGCTAAAACTGGAAAGCAAGTGGGAGAACCATTGAAGGGACATACAGACAATGTCTATTCCGCCTCCTTCAGCCCCGATGGGAACTCTATCGTTTCGGCATCATGGGACAATACCATCAGAATATGGGACACAAAAACTGGAAAGCAAGTGGGGAAACCGTTGGAGGGACATACAGACTTTGTCCGTTCCGCCT
>OCVV011322614.1_pt1 | contig 60002 bp, 38 predicted proteins | sample 1539721 | NCBI WGS metagenome assembly OCVV01 (sample SAMN02144230, study PRJEB22623) | gut metagenome | biome: sheep rumen | host: Ovis aries | place: New Zealand
CCCCCAGCCAAAAACCTCTAAACTCCAAACCAAACATGAAAAGAGCGTTTGTGATAGTACCCCTGCTTCTTCTGACCATCGTGACGGCAGGCGCACAGTCCATTTGGGACCAGGCGCACCTTGCACGAGTGCGGGAGCATCTTGGCGACGGCACTTATGCCGCTGCCTACCGACAGCTGCTCAAAGAGGCCGATGCCTGCATGGAGCAGGCTCCGCTGTCGGTGATGATGAAGGAGAAGACTGCCGTCAGTGGCGACAAGCACGACTACCTGAGTCTGAGCCGCTACTTCTGGCCAGACCCCACGAAGCCCGACGGGCTGCCCTACGTCAGTCGCGACGGAGTGTCGAATCCCGAGTTGGAGAAACTCGACCGCCCAAAGCTGCAGCTCATGGCTACCGGTGTGACGACGCTCTCGCTGGCCTGGTACTTCAGTGGCGACGAGCGCTATGCCGAGAAGGCTACGGAGCTGCTGCGCGTGTGGTTCCTCAATAAGGACACGCGCATGAATCCGAACCTGAACCACGCACAGATTGTTCCCGGTCTCTACGACGGCAAAGGTCGCTGCTATGGAGTCATCGATGCCTATTCGTTTGTGGAGATGCTCGACGGCGTGCAGCTGCTGGAAGGTTCCCGTGCTTTCACGAAGAAGGACTCGAAGGCCCTGAAGGCTTGGTTCTCGGCGTTCCTCAACTGGATTCTCACCAGTCAGCAAGGCATCGAGGAGGGTCGTCAGCGCAACAACCACGCTACCGCCCGCGACGTGCAGGTGATTGCCTATGCCAGCTACGTGGGCAACAAGAAGGTGATGCAGGAGTGTTTGGGACAGTTCTACGAAAAGCGCATCAAGGCACAGATAAAACCCGACGGCCGCCAGCCGCAGGAATTGCGGCGCACGCTGGCCTTCGGCTACTCGCAGTACAACCTGACGCACATGATCGACGTGATGCTGATGGCGCAGCATGCCGGCTACGAGCTGCAGGGACTCGACCTCATTGAGAAGGCTGCCGACTTCCTGACTCCCTATCTGGGAAAGGACGTCAGCGAGTGGCCGTATCAACAAATCAGCGAGTGGGACTACAAACAGCGCGAGCTGGCAAAGGACGTCTATCGGCTGTCGTTGCTCGACGCACAGCGCCAGGACTATCTGGCTTGCGCCAAGCAGCACCTCGTGAAGCGGTTCACCGACCATTTCTACCTGCTCTATTACACCGCCGACGCTACCGACGACGCCTTTGCGCGAGCCGACGTACAGCTGCGCCACCAGCTGCGACAGGCCAACAAGATTCGCACCGAGAAGAAAGACTGGTCGCTGATGCCTCGTAGCGTGGAGCGCGACGGCAGTCTGCGAATGGTGCGCCAGCCCGACTGGTGCTGTGGTTTCTTTTCCGGTGAGCTCTGGCAGATGTATCAGTACAGCCACGATCCCTTCTGGCGCGAGCAGGCCATCAGTAACACGTGGCCCATCGAACGAGTGAAAATGCACGACGGCAGTCACGATTTGGGCTTCATGGTCTACAACTCGTTCGGCAAAGCATGGGAGCTGACGGGTGAGCAGTCGTATCGCGATGTTGTGGTACGAGCGGCCCGCACACTCATCACCCGCTACGACGAGCGAGTGGGCTGCATTCGTTCGTGGAACTGGGGCACGCCCGACCGTTGGCAGTTTGCCGTGATTGTCGACAACATGCTCAACCTAGAGCTTTTGTTCCAAGCAACGCTCATCACGGGCGACCGGCGTTTCTGGAACATCGCTGTGAGTCATGCCAACAAGACGATGCAGAACCACTTCCGACCCGACGGATCGTCGTATCACGTCGTCGACTACAACCCTGCCGACGGCAGTGTCATCAAGCGGCTCACACACCAGGGAATTGCCAACGAAAGCGTGTGGAGTCGCGGACAAGGCTGGGGTCTCTACGGCTTCACGATGTGCTACCGCTTCACGCACGACAAAGCCTATCTCGAGCAAGCACAGAAGATTGCAAAGTTCTGGCTCTCACAACCAGATATGCCCGACGACATGATTCCTTATTGGGACATGCGCGACCCCGACATCAAGACCGGAAAGGGATTGGCACAGGACGGCAGTTGTCCGCGCGATGCTTCGGCAGCAGCCATCATCGCATCGGCCCTTTATGAGCTGGCCACCTACGTAGGCCCGGAGGATGCCGCCACCTATCGCGAGGCAGCCAACAAGATGCTGCATTCGCTCGAGACTCGCTATCAGCCCGAGCAACTCGGAGCGCAAGGCTTCTTGCTCCTCCACAGCACAGGCAATCATCCTGCGAAAGACGAAATCGACGTGCCCATCAACTATGCCGACTACTACTATCTGGAGGCTCTGCACCGTCGCGCCAGCCTCGTTCCACAGGTTGCAGAATAACGATGTGACGTCATCAAAGAAATAGCATCATAACGGAATAACGAAAAATGGCCCGGAGAACACTCCTCTTATCCCTCGCCTGTCTGCTGGCAACCGCTGCTGGCGCACAGGTCAGGCAGACACTGTATGAAGGTTGGCAGTTTGTGCGTACCGACCTGACCATCTGGGAGGTGCTGCGCCCCGTGAAGGCGGGTAAGCCCGAGAGTGTACCTCTGTGGACAGCGGTCAGCCTGCCACACTGCTATAATGCCGACGACGGCGTAGACCCCACCACGAACTACTACGAGGGGCCTGCGTGGTATCGCACAACGCTGAACATCGACAACCCCTACCCTAACGGCCACACGCTGCTTGAGTTCGAAGGCGCTGGACAGAAGACCGACGTCTACGTGGGAACGCAAAAGGTGGGCTCGCACATCGGAGGCTACGACCATTGGACGGTGGACATCACCGACGCGGGCCGTGGACGAGTGACCGTTGCGGTGCGTTGTGACAACAGTCGCGATGTAGAGATGATTCCTTCCGACATGTCCGACTTCTGCCTCTACGGCGGCCTTTATCGGCACGTGCATCTGGTGTATCTGCCCAGCGACTATCTCGCTGACGTACAGCTATATGTTTCGGGCGACAGCGTCGTCGTCTCCTGCGACAAACGGGTAGAGGTAGAGCTGACGAACCCAGCAGGAAAAGTCGTCTTCAGGGGCGACAACGCACAACCCATCGTGGTGAAGAAACCCGAGAAGTGGTCGCCCGACGCGCCCCGCCTTTATACGGCACGCATCACCTATGGCGAGCACTCGCTACAAAGAAAGTTTGGCTTCCGCACATTCGAGTTCAAGCCGCACGGACCGTTCAAGCTCAACGGGCGCCGTCTGCTGCTGCAGGGAACGCATCGACACGAAGACCATGCTGGCGTGGGTGCCGCGATGACCGACGAGCAGATACGCAGCGAGATGCAGCATATCAAGGAGATGGGTGCCAACTTCATCCGCCTCGGACACTATCAGCAGTCGGACCTCGTGCTGCAGCTCTGCGACTCGCTGGGGCTGCTGGTGTGGGAAGAGATTCCCTGGTGCCGAGGGGGCGTGGGCGGCGATGCCTATCAGGCGCAGGCCCATCGCATGCTGGAGAACATGATCAGGCAACATCGCCACCATCCCTCCATTATCCTATGGGGACTGGGCAACGAGAACGACTGGCCCGGCGACTTCTCGACAGAGATTGACACCACGGCCGTACGCCAGCTGATGGCGTCGCTCAACGACCTTGCCCACCGCCTCGACCCTGGACGCAAGACCGTCATCCGCCGCTGCGACTTCTGTGCCGACATCGTCGACGTCTATTCGCCCTCCATCTGGGCAGGATGGTACAGCCGGAAGTTCACCGACTACCGCGAGATGGAAGAAGGCGCCATCGCCAAATATCCCCACTTCCTGCATGCTGAATGGGGGGGCGACAGCCACGCAGGCCGACATGCCGAGACCGGCTTCGACATCGAGGCCGGCGACCGCAACGGCGACTGGTCGGAAAGCTACGCCGTACGCCTCTTCGACTGGCATTTGAAGGAACAACTTCGCATGCCCAACCTCACGGGTTCGGCCTTCTGGACCTTCAAGGACTTCTGCACCCCGCTGCGGCCCGAAAACCCTATTCCCTACGTCAACCAAAAGGGAGTGTGCCAACGCGACGGAACGCCCAAGGAGAGCTACTACGTCTTCCAAAGCTATTGGTCCGGAAAGCCCATGCTCCACATCTACGGACACTCGTGGCCCGTGAGGTGGGGAGCCGTCGGCGAGGAGAAAGAAATCCTGGTCTATTCGAATGAAGACGAGGTGGAGCTGTTTGTGAACGGAACCTCAGTGGGAAAGCGGAAACGCAACCCACAGGACTATCCGGCACAAGGCTTCCATTGGCGGGTGCCGCTACAAGCGGGCAGCAACACCGTTCAAGCCCACTCCAAGCACCTCACCGACGAGATTACGTTTGAATACCAAACCGAGCCGTGGGGACCGCCCGCCAGCATTCGGCTCCGACGCATCGGCAGCGACCTCCTCGAGGCACAACTCTACGACGCCAACGGCGTGCGCTGTCTCGACAGCAGCGACTGGATAGAGTTCTCGTCTGCTGGCAACGACGCTTTGTTGCGCAATCAGGGCACCGCCACTGGTTCCTATCGCATACAGGCTGCCAACGGCCGCGCACAGATTCGACTGAAAGACCTCTCGGCACCCTGCGTGGTGGCCGCCCGAGCCGCCGGTCTTGATGCAGCCTTCCTCAGCATTCCCTGACACATAGGGAACAACGCATAACGCGACACACGTATCAAATCTATTTTTTCAGTCTTTTTACATACACAAATTTACAAACAGTTAGGTTAGATAAGAAAAAGCTTATTGTTTAGGGGGAGGGCTGTTGTGATAACAGCGTCTCCTTTTTTCTTTGTGCTCACTATTCATCCTGCTTGGAGGTTATACACCTTTTGACCCTCAGAGGTGAAGATTCATGCACCCCGTGTCTTGACCTATGATAAATTTTTCAGCAGAGTCAGAAAAAATTATCAGTTTTTTTTTTGCAGTGTTCGCACTTATTCGTATCTTTGCAGTCCCCTTTTATAAAATGTACACGAACACAGAATTAATACAATCAGAAACAACATGGCAGAGACAAAGAAAATAAAGACCGCACTGATTTCGGTCTTCCACAAAGACGGCCTCGACGAACTGCTCCAGAAGCTGAGCGCCGAGGGAGTGAAGTTCCTTTCAACAGGTGGCACACAGCAATTCATCGAAGCTCTGGGCTACGAGTGCACGAAGGTGGAGGACGTGACCACCTACCCGTCAATACTGGGCGGACGCGTGAAGACGCTGCATCCGAAAGTGTTCGGCGGCATCCTGGCCCGTCGCGACAACGAGGGCGACCGCGAGCAGATGGTGCAGTACTCTATTCCCGAAATCGACCTGGTGGTGGTTGACCTGTACCCCTTCGAGCAGACCGTGGCCAGCGGAGCCTCTGAGGCCGACATCATCGAGAAGATCGACATCGGCGGCATCTCGCTCATCCGCGCCGGTGCCAAGAATTTCAAGGACGTGGTGATTGTGCCGAGCAAGGCCGAATACGGACTGCTGCTCAACATCCTGAACGAGCAGGGCGCCTGCACCACCCTGGCCCAGCGTCGCGAACTGGCCCAGCGTGCCTTCGGCGTGTCGAGCCACTACGACACGGCTATCAACCGCTGGTTTATCGACTCATCAAAATAAGACGACAAAAACGACAACAATAAAACTTACAGCAAGACAGAATTATGGGATTTTTTAGTTTGAGACAGGAAATTGCGATGGACCTGGGCACAGCCAACACCATCATTATCAGTGATGACAAGATTGTGGTTGACGAGCCCTCTGTGGTGGCCCTCGACCGCCGCACGGACAAGATGATTGCCGTGGGCGAGAAGGCCAAGATGATGTATGAGAAAGAAAATCCCGGCATACGCACCATTCGCCCGCTGCGCGACGGTGTGATTGCCGACTTTACGGCCTGCGAGCAGATGATGCGCGGGCTTATCAAGATGGTGCACTCAGGCTCGCGCCTGTTCTCGCCGTCGCTGCGCATGGTCATCGGCGTGCCCAGCGGTTCGACGGAGGTGGAGCTGCGTGCCGTGCGCGACTCGGCCGAGCATGCCGACGGTCGCGACGTCTACCTGATTTTTGAACCGATGGCAGCCGCCATCGGCATCGGCCTCGACGTAGAGGCTCCCGAAGGAAACATGATTGTCGACATAGGTGGCGGCACGACTGAGATTGCCGTGATCTCGCTGGGTGGCATCGTGGCCAACAACTCCATCAAGGTGGCTGGCGACGACCTCACTGCCGACATCCAGGAATATATGTTCCGCCAGCACAACGTGAAGGTGTCGGAACGCATGGCTGAGCGCATCAAGATCAACGTGGGCTCGGCACTGACCGACCTGGGCGACGAGGGTCCCGAGGACTTCGTCGTGGTGGGTCCAAACCGCATCACGGCCCTGCCCATGGAGGTGCCCGTGTGCTATCAGGAGATTGCCCACTGCCTGGACAAGACCGTGGCCCGCATCGAGACGGCCGTGCTGAACGCACTGGAGAACACTCCGCCCGAACTGTATGCCGACATCGTGCGCAACGGCATCTACCTGACTGGCGGCGGCGCCCTGCTGCGCGGACTGGCCAAGCGACTGACCGACAAGATCAACATCAAATTCATCGTAGCCGAAGACCCGCTCCACTGCGTGGCAAAGGGTGCCGGCATCGCACTGAACAACGTAGAACGCTTCTCGTTCCTGATGAGATAGTGCATTTGCGATGGGCGCACTCTTAGACTTTCTTAGAAAATACAACCACTGGTTCATCTTCCTCTTGCTGGAAGCCATCAGTGCTGCGTTGCTGTTCCAGTACAACAGCTATCAGGGCAGCGTGTGGTTTTCGACGGCCAACGTCGTCGCGGGCAAGGTGTATGAGTGGCATTCTGAGATAGAGTCGTTCTTCGCGCTCACAAAGGTAAACGAGGAACTCACGCAGCGCAACACCTACCTGGAACACCAGGTGGCACAGCTGTCGAAGCAACTCACGAAGGTCACCGAGGACAACACCTACATGCAGCGCAACCAACTGCAGATGCTTGCCAGCTACAAGCTGCTGCCAGCCAAGGTGGTGACCAACGAGACCAACAAGCGCGACAACCTCATCACCATCAACAAGGGTGAGGCCGACGGCGTGAGAAAGGACATGGGCGTGGTGTCGGGCACGGGCGTCGTAGGCATCGTCTACATGACGTCGGCCCACTATGCCATTGTCATCCCCATCCTGAGCACGCGCTCCAACATCAGCTGCACCATCGAGAAGCGAGGCTACTTCGGCTATCTGGGCTGGGACTGCAAGTCGCCGCAGATAGCCTACGTGAACGACATACCGCGACATGCTCACTTCCGACGCGGCGACCACATCGTGACGAGCGGCTACTCGAGCATCTTCCCCGAAGGCATCATGGTGGGCAAGGTGGGCACGGTGTACAACTCGCCCGACGGACTGTCGTACAAGGTGCAGGTGCACCTGAGCACCGACTTCTGCCGACTGCGCGACGTCTGCGTGATTGCCGACGACAGCATGAAGGAACGCATGGAGGTGATGCGCGCCGCACAAGACTCGATCAAGGTAACAAGGTAACAAAGCGGGTTACAAAGATATGAACATAGACATACTGAAAGGACTGGGAGCATTCGTGCTCCTGCTGCTGGCACAGGCGTTGGTGTTGAACCACATCCACCTCTTCAACTGTGCCACCCCGCTGCTCTATGTCTATATGGCCTTGCTGTTTCCCCGCAACTTCCCGCGCTGGGCCACGCTCATCAGTTGCTTCACGATGGGACTTTGCATCGACATTTTCTCCAACACGCCCGGTGTGGCTGCAGGCAGCATGACGCTTGTCGGACTGCTGCAGCCATATCTGCTCACGCTGTTCCTGCCCCGAGAGAGTCCTGAAGACCTTGTGCCGTCGATGCTCTCGCTGGGATTCAGCAAGTTCATCTGGTACGCCCTGTTCCTGACACTCATCTACACGCTGGCCTTCTTCGCCCTCGAAGCATTCACATTCGTCAACTGGCAACACTGGTTGGAATGCGTAGGAGGAAGTTTCGCCATCACTGCCGTACTGCTGCTCACCATAGAGTATTTCCGTTGTAGAATTTCTGCATGAAAGATTTTAATCTCGACTACCGCCGCTATGTGATAGGTGGTGTGGCCGTGCTCATCATTGCGGTCTACATCATCCGTCTCTTCACGTTGCAGCTGATGAGCGACGACTACAAGAAGAATGCCGACTCGAATGCTTTCCTGAAGAAGATTGAATATCCGGCGCGCGGCGTCATCACCGATCGCAACGGCAAACTGCTGGTGTACAACCAGCCTGCCTACGACATCATGGTGATTATGAACGAGGAGAGCGGACGACTGGACACTATGGAATTCTGCCAGGCGCTGGGCATCACGAAGGAATTTTTCATCGAGCGCATGAACGACATCAAGGACCGCTCGAAGAACCCGGGCTACTCGCGTTTCACGCAGCAGCTGTTCATGAGTCAGCTGTCGGACAAGGAGTTCAGTGTGTTTCAGGAGAAGATGTTCCGCTTCCCGGGTTTCTACGTGCAGAAACGCAGCATCCGCCAATATCAATACCCGAATGCCGCCCACATCCTGGGCGACGTAGGTGAGGTGTCGCCCAGCGACATCGAGGATGACGACTACTACCAGCCGGGCGACTACATCGGCAAGCTGGGGGTGGAGCGCAGCTACGAGAAGCAGTTGCGCGGCCAGAAAGGCATCCAGATCCTGCTGCGCGACGCCCATGGCCGCATCAAGGGCCGCTATCAGGACGGCGCACTCGACCAGCGTCCCATTGCAGGCAAAGACCTCACGCTGAGCATCGACCTGGAACTGCAGGCGCTGGCCGAACGACTGCTGGAAGGAAAAATTGGCAGCATCGTCGCCATCGAACCTTCGACGGGCGAAGTGCTCTGCATGGCATCATCGCCCAGTTACGACCCGCGCATGATGACGGGTCGCCAGCGCGGAAAGTCGCACAAGGAACTGGCGCAGAACTCGTGGAAGCCCCTGCTGAACCGAAGCATTCAGGGTATGTATCCCCCAGGTTCTACATTTAAAACCACACAGGCTCTGACCTTCCTGTCGGAAGGCATCATCGGGCCGGGCACTGCCTTCCCTTGCTCACACGGCTTCCGCTACGGCAACCTGCGCGTAGGCTGCCACGGCCACGGCTCACCACTGTCGCTGGTGCCGGCCATCTCGACATCGTGCAACGGCTACTTCTGCTGGGGACTCTACTACATGATGGGCAACCGCAAGAAGTATCCGCACGTGCAGGATGCCATGAACACATGGCGCGACTATATGGTGTCGATGGGATTCGGCTACAAACTGGGCATCGACCTGCCGGGCGAGAAGCGCGGACTGATTCCCAATGCCGAGTTCTACGACAAGCACTACCACGGCTCCTGGAACGGACTGACCATCATCTCCATCAGCATCGGGCAGGGTGAGGTGAACGCCACGCCATTGCAGATAGCCAACCTCGCCGCCACCATTGCCAACCGCGGCTATTTCTACACACCCCACGTGGTGCGCAAGGTGAAGGGCGAACCGCTCGACACCGCCTTCACCACACGTCGCTACACGAAGGCCACCCGCCATTCCTACGACTACATCGTGGCCGGCATGCGGTCTGCCGTGGAGCGAGGCACGTGCCGCTCGGCCAACCGTGGCGACTATGCCGTTTGCGGAAAGACGGGTACGGCTCAGAACCGTGGCCACGACCACTCGGTGTTCATGGGCTTTGCCCCGATGAACGAGCCGAAGATTGCCGTTGCCGTCTATGTGGAGAACGGTGGTTGGGGTGCCGACTACGGTGTGCCGCTCGGCGCACTCATCATGGAGAAATACATCAACGGAAAACTGTCGGCAGCCTCCGAGGGACGTGCCGCAGCATTCCAGAAGAAGCGCATCTACTACGGCAACGTCTACAGAAAGGAGTCGTCGGCCTCTGATGGCAAGAAGCCCGGCACTGAGAAAAAATAAACAATTATGAAGCGCAATCCAGACAAACAGCCCAGCGTGCTCGGTTCACTCGATTGGTGGACCATCGGCATCTATCTGGCACTCCTCACCTTCGGGTGGATCAGTGTCTGCGGTGCTTCGTACACCTACGGCGACACCGACATCTTCAGCCTGAGCACGCGTTCGGGCATGCAGATTGTGTGGATAGGCTCCAGCATCCTGCTCGGCCTGGTGTTGCTGTTGCTCGACGACCGCCTCTACGACGGTGCCGCCTATATCATCTACGGCCTGCTGCTCCTGGTCTTGCTGGCCACCATCTTCAACCCGCATGAAATCAAAGGCTCCCGGTCGTGGCTCGTTTTGGGCCCGTTGCGCGTGCAGCCGGCCGAATTTGCCAAGTTTGCCACGGCTTTGGCCGTAGCGAAATTCATGTCCACCTACGGCATCGACCTCAGGCAATGGAAGCATTTCGCCATTGCCTGCGCCATCGTCGTGCTGCCTATGCTGATGATTATCGGCCAGAAGGAGACGGGGTCGGCACTTGTCTACCTGTCGTTTTTCCTGATGTTCTACCGCGAGGGCATGACGGGCTCCATCCTGTTCACAGCCGTCGCCGCCGTCATCTATTTCGTTGTCGGCATCAAGTACGACGCCGTCTTGCTCTGGGGCACGCCCACCTCAGTGGGCAAGTTCATCGTGCTACTGCTGGTGCAGGTGTTCTCTGCCGCGATGGTGGGCATCTATTGTCGCGACCGGCAACGCATGTTCGTGCTCATGGCCTATGCCATCGGCATCACCGTCGGAGCGCTGCTCTTCTCCAAGTATGTCATTCCCTTCGACATCGTCTACGTGCAACTGGCCCTTTCGGCCATTCTCATCGGCATTCTCATCTATGAAGGGCTGAGCAGCCGCCTGCGCAACTACTTCTTCATAGCCGCCTTCGCACTGGGCAGCATCGCTTTCTTCTATTCGGCCAGCTACGTGCTCAACGATGTGATGAAGCCCCACCAGCGAGTGCGCATCAACGTGCTGCTCGGATTGGAGGAAGACCTGGCAGGTGCCGGCTACAACGTCCACCAGAGCCAGATTGCCATCGGCTCAGGCGGACTGCAGGGTAAGGGCTTTCTCAACGGCACACAGACGAAGCTGAAGTTCGTACCCGAGCAGGACACCGACTTCATCTTCTGCACCGTGGGCGAGGAAGAAGGATTCTTCGGATCGGCCGGCGTGCTCATCCTGTTCCTGATGCTCATCCTGCGGCTCATCCATCTGGCCGAGCGACAACCCTACAAGTTCGGGCGCGTCTATGGCTACTGCGTGGCGAGCGTGTTTCTCTTCCATGTGTTCATCAACGTGGGCATGGTGCTCGGCCTCACGCCTGTCATCGGCATTCCCCTACCCTTCTTCTCTTATGGTGGTTCCAACCTCTGGGGCTTCACGCTCTTGCTGTTCATTTTCCTGCGCATCGATGCCGGACGCAACCTGGTCAGAACCTGACAAAGATACACCTTATAATATAATAATACAAATACGCGCGCATGAGTGTATTTCCCATGCGCGCGTATTTATTTTAAATCGGTGCTGCCGTACAGCCTTTATTTCTCAAGGTCGACCGTGATGCGGCCCACGTAGACGGCATGTTTGCCGTTCTGGTCGACGGGCACCTGACGGCCGTCCAGGTCGGTGATGTAGCGCAACTCCTGAAAGTATGTGTGGGAATGGCCGCCCAGCACCAGGTCGATGCCACGCGTCTTGGCAATAGCACTGTTGTCGCACTCTGCCCTGCCGGCGCGAGCACGTTCCTCCTGCGGCGTGTCGTCCCATCCCAGATGGCTGATGCAGATCACCAGGTCGCACTTCTTCTGCTTCTTCAGCAGTTCCACCATCTTATTGGCGCACGTTGCAGGGTCGAGATATTTCACGCCGCCGTAGTTTTGTGCCGACACCAGTCCTTCCATTTCTGGGTCGAGGGCGAAGACGCCTATCTTCACACCGTTGCGTTTGATGATGGTATAGGGTTTCACCAGACCTTCGAGCACCGTGCCTGTGAAGTCGTAGTTGGAACAGACAATGGGGAAGTTGGCCATTCGGAACAGCCGGGCCATGTTGTCGAGTCCGAAGTCAAATTCGTGGTTGCCGATGGTAGAGGCATCAATGCCCATTTGGTTCATCAGTCCAATCTCCACGTCGCCCTTGAAAAGCGTGTAGTAAGGCGAGCCCTGACAGAAGTCGCCGCTGTCGAAGTAGAGCAGGTCAGGATTCTTCTGCCGTTCTTCCTTCAACATAGCGATGCGGCGCAGGAAACCTCCACGCCCCGCCACCAATGTGTCGGCCAGTGTCTCGCTGAGCGGCATGATGCAGCTATGCGTGTCGTTGGTGTGCAGAATGAGCAACTGCTTGTGCTTCTTGGCCTGCATGCCAAGGGGCAGCGTCAGGAGCAGAGCCACGATGATGAGTCTGATACGATATTTCTTCATAATACAATTCTCTATTTTCAATTCTCAATTCTCTATTTTTCAATTCCCCACCGGGATGCCGTCGGTGGAAGTCTCCGAGATGATGCGCCCCTCTACCTCGGCCGACACGGCGCGTCCTTGGGCAGCCTCGGCACGGAAGTAGTCCATGATGATGAAACGCACGTTGTTTTCCTCCGTCTGTGGCGACACCACATTGGTGCCCTCCTTGAAGGCCAGCAGACCGTCGTTGCCCTGTGCCAGATAGTCGAGCGTGGCAATGCGGTAACTGCCTTGCGGGTCAATGGGTTGTCCGTTGAGCGTTGCCGAGAGCAGCTTGCCGTCGGCAATGCGCAACTGCGTGCCGTGGCTCACGCCCTCGCCACCGCGACTGGCCAGTTGGCCGAACAGTTCCAACAGTTTCTCGCCCGTGAGCGTGAGGAAACAGATTTTGTTCTCAAACGGTGCCACGTCGACCACGTTGCCGTAGGTCACCACACCCTCGGCCAGCGCAGCACGAATGCCACCCATATTGTAGATGCCCACGTCAGGATGCTCGCCGAAGGGCCGTCCGCCCCACACCAGGATGTCGCTCAGCAGGTTGGAGAGGGTGCTCTCGGGCTTGCGGGCAGCCATATACTTGGCGGCATGCCCCACCACAGGGCTCATAATCGAATCCACCTGCTGCTTGTAGGGAGCAATGAAAGCCTGAGCCCCGGCATCGGGCTGGGCATCATAGCGCTTGTCGATGAGCATACGGGTGCGCTCTATGCCAGTCACCTTGTAGCGGGTGGCACACGATGACAGCAGCAATGCCGCTGCCAACAGCAAAAATAGTTTCGCTTGTTTCATATTCAGATTTCGAGTTTCAAGTTTCTGGTTTCGAATTTCCGCTTTCACTTTGCAAAAATACAAAAAAAATCCGTCTTTTTCTCTCTCAGTCAGTAGGTTTCAGATGGGCAATGTGTTAAATAAACGTAAATTCCATACAATCCCTCATAGCTCTAACCCCTTAACTCTAAACTTTTTAGTACCTTTGCAGCCGCTTTTCGGCGTAACCGCTGGTCGAGGATGAGTCTTGAGCCATGTTGCGTTGGCGAGACAAACAACTTATAATTCATTACAAAAGAAATGAAAACTGATTTAATCAAAGTTGCTGAAGAAGCATTTGCAACCGGCAAGGAGTTTCCCCAGTTTGGTCCTGGTGATACCATCACTGTCGCTTACAAAATTGTCGAGGGTTCCAAGGAGCGCATCCAGCTCTACCGTGGTGTGGTGATCCGCATCTCGGGTGAGGGTCAGAAGAAGCGCTTCACTGTTCGTAAGATGTCGGGCACCGTGGGTGTGGAGCGTATCTTCCCCATCGAGTCGCCGAACATCGACAGCATCGAGGTCAACAAGCGTGGTAAGGTTCGCCGTGCCAAGCTGTACTACCTGCGCAACCTCACGGGTAAGAAGGCCCGCATCAAGGAGAAGCGTTCAGGTGCTGCCCCGAAAGCCTAAATCCTCAGGCTTTCCTTTTTCAGAAGAAAGCAAAAAAAATGAGAGCGTCACATCAGTGTGGCGCTCTCTTTTTGTTTCTATTTCACAACGACCTTCCGTCCGTTGTGGATGTAGATGCCCTTTGGCAACGTCTTTAATCTCTGGTTGCCATTGTCAACCTTCCGACCACCCAGGTCGTAGATATTTCCAATGCTCAGTTTTCCGTTCTCCACTTCCTCGATACCAGTCGAGACGATGTGGAACGGCGTGCTCAGTGCCGATTCGCCCTGCTCGTAGACAGCCGTCACGCGGTAGTCGTCGCTACCCATCCAGGGAGCCTCGAACGTCGTTTCCTTAATCGGTTCGTCGTTCAGGAGTTCATCAGCCCAGTAGACATTGTAGCCCAGCAGTTTCAGGTCGGCCGTATTGAAGAGTACATAGGTGATGTCGTCCACCATGAGCATGAACTTCTGCTGACCCTTCACGTGAAGTGCGAAGTGGCGTGTGCCTTCGGGCAGCAACACCGTGATCTCCGTCCAGTCGGCACCAGCAGCATTGCCCGATGCCTCCACTTTCTGGAAGTCCTGCTCGTCCATGCCGCTCTGCGATGCCAGCACGTCAAACGTCTCAATGTAGTCGTTGCCCATGCCGCGCACCCAGAAGCTCACGGTCTGCTCCCTACCCGAGAGTTCGGGCGAGATGAGCCAGTCGTCGGCCTGTGCGTTGCCCTCAATGATGTTCGCCAGCATCTGGCTGCCCGAGTGGGCCTGCAGCTGTGTGGCAGCAGCCAGTCCGGCAGCCTCAGCATTGAACACTTGGAAGGCCATCGGCTCGCCGGCGTGGTTGTACATCACCTGATTGCCGTCGCCCGTGTAGAGACCCTGTGTCGGGGCACCGTCGTCATCGCGTACGGTCCATCCGCCAATGCCGTCGATGATGAACGGCTCGTAGCGCTCGAAGTCCTCCGTCTGCTCCACATCGCGCGTCGTCAGGTCGGGAGCCTGCCACGTCAGTGTCACCAGTGTGTTGTCGGTCACGCCCTCACCGGCTGTGGGAGCAGGATAGAGTGGCATCTCCACCGTCATCTTACCCGTAGCGCGGTTGTTGGTGTCGTCCTGGTCTTCCTCGCACAGCACAATCACTTCAAACTCGTTTTCCTCCTTGTCGGTCACGGCCGTGGCCACGTCGAAGGTATAGTCGGCCTTCTCGCCGGCACCCAGCTCCTTGCCATCCTGTTCGTCGGCGAAGAGTCCGTTCTTCATCAGGCGCACCTTGTAGCCGCCTGCCACGCTGTAGCCCTGGTTGCCCACAGTTGTAGTCACCGCAACCTTCTTACCGGCCTGCACCATCGAAGGAACATTCAGCTGCTCAACAACGAGATCCACCGGCTGCTGGTCGCGCACGGTGATGGCATCGAAGGCCACGTCGCCGAAGCGGCTGCCCGTAGCCTGGGCGTTGAACGACAGCATGATGTACTCACTGCCCTTCAGCTCGTCCAGTTTCACTGCCACCTTGCGCCAACCGGCACTGCCGCTCAGCGTCGAGTAGTCGGTTGTTGCCACGGCCTGGCTCTGTGCGCCGTCGCCGTTCGGGGTGGCAATCACCGAGAGCGTCGTCGTCTGCTTCGGCACAGCGTAGTAGTAGTATTCGAGGATGGGGTGCTCGGCCTTGGCCAGGCTGATCTTACCCGACGTGAACTGAGCCACATCGCCTGCCTTCGCCGGTTTCACGATGGCTGCTCCCTGGTCGCCGTCGGCACTGATGCCCTGCGTGTAGCCCTGCTCGCCGGCAAAGCCCTCCGACTGCTGGGCTGTCCACAGCTGGTCGGTCTTGGCATTGGCAAACGACTCCTTGAACGGCAGTGCATAGGGTGCTCCCGACACCACCGTATTAGAATAGGTGTAGCCGCTGCCGCCCGACTTGCTCTGGGCCGACACGCGGTAGTACAGTATCTCCTGCGCCGTGCCACGATTCTCCGTGTAGGTTGTGCCGGCACGGTGGTCGCCCTTGATGTAGGAGTTCATGTCTTCAATGTTATACGTCAGTTCCGAAGCCTTCACGTAGCCACCGTGGACGCCTGTCGTCGGGGCCTTCCAGGTCAGTCGGGCCGTCAGGCCGCTCATAGTCAGCGTCACGTCTGTGGGCTCCGTCGGCACGTCGATGCCCACCCAGGCGGTGCGCTCGGCGGGAATGCCGCAGCCGTAGGAGTTGTAGGTATAGACGCGGTAGGTGGTCATGCCCGTCGGCACCGACGAGTCGTTGAACGTCACCGTGCTACCCAGTTCGGGATCCTTATACACGCGACGCTTTGCCTTGCCGCGATATACCACCACGCTGTCCACCTTCTCGATGGCATTGCCGTAGAAGTCGGTTGTAGGCACGGTGAATTGCAGCTTGGCCGTCGTGGCACCGCTGCGTCCCGGCGTCAGCGTGAAGTTCTTCACGGTGTCGGGAGCCTCAAACACGCCGCTCTCCACCAGTTGCAGGTTGTCCAGTTCCAGCATGCTCTGGTCGGCCGGACTCTCGCAGTGGAAGCCCACGTAGTAGTTGCCGTCACGGTCCGACTTGATGATGCCGCTCAGCGGGGCGGGGTCGCCGTTGGTCACCGTTGTCACCGGCACCACTTCGGTCGTCATGGCCTCCACGGTCTTGTCGGTGCCCAGCCAGGCCGAGATGACCTCGTTGCCGCCGAACCAGCGGTCGTTGTTCACGTCGAACGTCAGCTCGTAGAAGCGGTTGGCCTTCAGATGTATGGGCGACGTAATCACCCAGTCGTCGCCGGGTGTCGTACGGTCTTCGTTCATCGTGTAGTAGAGGTCGGCATTCAGCGTGCCGTTCCAGAATCCGTACTGCCACGTGTTGCCGTCCTTGTTGCTGTCGATAATGGTGAACATCGACGCGCCGGCGCTCTGGTCCTCGAAGTCCTCATAGTAAGGCGGCTCGATGGCGGTGCCGAACATCAGACGGTTCGACTCTGCCGACAGTCCCTCTATATCGCCGTTGTAGGCCGTCACCACGTAGTAGTAGTTGGCCAGTGCCGTCGTGGTGATGGTCTCGGTGAAGGTGCGCTCCTTCTGGTGCTCGCTCACAGTCACCTGGTCGGGATAGCGCACGATGGTATAGTTCAGTTCGTCGCGGTTCACGTAGCCCTTATGCTGTCCCGAGGCAGGAGCGCCCCACGACAGTTTGATGCCGTTCTCCTCGCCACTCCTCGTCAGGCGCACACCAGTGGGAGCCACCGGGGCGTCCTTGCCGATGAATTTGTCCAGATGAATGCGCGGACCCTCGCCGGCAGCGTTCTTTGCGCTCACCTCGAAGCGGTAAGTCCGGTTTTCGCTCACCTGCACCTCGGGCTTCACCACTGTGCCCGGCTCGCCCGTGCCCTCGGCCACCAGCGTGCCGTCCACATAGACGCAGTAGCCCAGTTCCGTCTCCTCGATGGCAGCGCCGGCAAAGGTCTTCGACGGCAGGCGGAAGTTCACCGTTCCGGTCAGGGCATCGCCCGTGAAGCTCGTGCTCAGCGACGAGCAGGCAGCAGGAGCATTCTCCTCGGCCTGCGGGGCGGGAATGTAGAGGCCCACATACTCCTCGCTGTTGGCAAACTTACCAATCAGTGTGGCGCGGCCCGTCTGCAGGTCCACCTCGTAGAGGCCCACAGGCTCCGTCGTCGAGCAGGCAGCCCAGAACATGCGGCCCGTACGCGGGTCGATGGCGGCACTCTGCAGATACTGCGGCGTCACGCCCGTCTCGCCCACCACGGTCATGCGGCCGCTGGTCTTGTCGATCTGCACCAGACATCCGTCTGTGCGCACGCCGTACACCACGCCGGCCGGGCTCACGGCCATTGCCAGCACGTTCTCCTCGCTGGCGAGCACTTTGATCACCTTACGCGTGTTCTTCTGGTAGTCCAGCGTGCCGAACACCTGCTGCGACATGTCGTCGGTGTACATGATGGCGTAGTACTGGTCCGTAGCCTGGTCGTAGCCGCCGCAGGCCGACATCAGGCGCGTCACGGCGTCGTCGCCCTCGCCCCGCCTGTGCTGCAGCAGGTCCCAGTACTGCGTGCTGTACTCATACCAGTCGTGGTCCAGGATGTAGCTGCCCCAGAACGTCGTGTAGTTCAGCACGTTCAGTCGGCCGTTGGCATACATGGCACCTCCGTTGGCCTTGAAGACATCGCTCTTCAGCACCACCTTTGCCGAGGCCGGTGCGTCGGCCGTGAACGTATAGACACCATACTGCCCCGTTCCGTCGCCGTTGTTCCACTTGTTGCTGTACACGGGCAGGCCGTAAATCTGTGCCGGCATCGTGTAGTCGGCACCCACCATCGGCACCAGCGTCGGCTGCGGCTGCACCTTGCGCGAGGCAAAGGGCTGGCCGAGCGTAGTGGTCTGCGCCACGGGTGTCAGCATACTATAGCCGCGGGCTGTCACCACGGCCGTCTTTTTCTTACTCTCTTGCTGCATCGCCTCCCACTGGTCGCGGGCGTCCAACGATACCGGGCGCACCACCTGCGGCCGGCCCGACTGGGCACCAGCCGGGAGCGATGTGAGCAGCATGATGCCAAGGGCCACCATGCTCAACATAGTTCTCTTTTTCATTTTTCGTTTGTATTGATTTGGGTATTTGTCGTGTTTGCAGCTGCCGGGTCGTGCTGCCGAGTGAAGTTCTCGCTGGCAGGAGCCTCGCCGTGCAGCGCCGTCTGGAAGCTCTCCCAGTCCTGGAAGCCCACAAAGAGCGACAGCTTGTCCAGCGTTTCCTTCTTCGGCTTCTCCAGGCCGTGCAGGTAGGCCATAACCTTCTGCAGCGCAGCGGGCTTCGCCGGTTTCCAGTTCATTTCGCTCTCTATGGCATCGCGCAGCTTGCGCAACTCCCAATGCCGTTTTTCCATGATCGTGCGTAATAATTAGGTTCTTGTTTTATAAAGAATAGACTTGTTTGGGCTTGCAAAGGTAGTGCAAATTGGGCGAAAAACAAAGGGTTTTCGTTTTTTTTAATCTTGTCGATGACTCTTTTTGAGTTTTTTATGCAGCAACGCGGTGTGCAGCGTTGCTGAAGAGGGTGAAGCTGATTCCGCGGTGCGCTTCAGGGCAGCACCACTTTGCGGTTGCCTACGATGTAGACTCCCTTCGGGAGCACCGAGGGCACGTAGGAGACGGATGACTCAGAGACGCGGCGGCCCTTAAGGTCGTACACGCCCTGCTGCTTCCCCTGCTTTCCGGTGCCGTTGCTGCAGAAGTCATGAAAGCTGGGATGGCTGATGGCCAGCACGTCGTCTACGTTCTCCACGAAGTCGATGCAGCTGATGATGGCACCGCGCTTGCTGCTGCTCTTGCTCTTGCCGTTCCACGTCAGTCCGAAGATGGTCTGGCCGAGCGTGATGTTGGGGCGCTCGCCGCTCAGGTTGCCGTCCAGCTGGCTACGCGTCATGTCCCACGCGATGAGCTGGTAGTCCTCTCCGCCCTCGCTGACGGTCTTTGCCACCGTGGGCACCACCTGGCTGCCTTTGTTCACTCCGTTCAGCCACCACAGGTAGCTGCTGCCGCTGGTGGTGAGCAGGTTCTGCCCCTTCACCACCAGGTACTTCTGCGCTTTCCTGATGGTGTAGTCCCGGCGTTCGTAGTCCAGGCTCAGGCAGACGTTGTTAGCTCCCGTTTGCGGGATGGCGATGGTGTTCTCTTCTGTGTCGTAGCTGATTCGGCTCTGCGCCACGCGCCCCGGATCGCCCGTCAGCCAGTCGGTGGCGACGAAGCGATAGGCATGGGCGTCGTAGCCTCTCATCAGGCGCAGGTAGTACAGCCCGGGTATCGGCGTGCCGCCCGTGGCGCTGAGCCTCACGGTGAAGCGGTCGCGGGGTTTGCCGTCCTTCGTGGCCACGTCATAGGGCAGCGGGAATTCTATGTTGTAGAAGCCGCTGCCGTCGGCACCCTTCGCCGTAGCCGGAATCTCTATCTCGGCAATGGCCTGGCCGTCGACGCTGAGCGTGGCTTTGCGGCCGCGGTCGTCGGTGGTGAAGCGGCAGAGGATGCTCAGGCTGTCGGTGAGCAACTGCCGGTTGTAGAGTGTGTACTGCACGTAGCCGCCGGCCTGCGCGTCGCGGTATCGCTCGCTGTCGTGCGAACCGGTGGTGCTGCCGTTGCTGTATTTCACCTCATGGCCGGCCTCGCTCTGCTGTTCGCCGGGAGCCACGAAGTCGAGTGTCCGTGCCTGCAGGGCCTCGTTGGCGGCTTCGGTCTGCGCCATGTCGCTGTTGGCGAAGTTCTCGGCCGTCTGCTGATACCAGTAGCATTGGTAGCGGGCGTGGTGGATGTCGTAGAACGGGCGTAGCTGCAGCGTCTTCCATGTATAGGAGGATACCTCTGGGCGCGCGACGTCGATGTCGAACACCAGATTCCACGGCTCCTTGGGCGTGATGCGGCTGAGCACGTCGCTGCGCTCGCCGATGAGCAGGGGCGCGCTGATGAGGCTCTTGATGCTGGCCATGTTGCCGGGTGCGTGGTCCATGCGACCCTCGTGGCCATACACGTTGGGCAGTGCCTCGTAGGTGAGTCCCGTTTCGGCGGCTTCGGCTTCGCTGGCTGCGGTAGTCTGTGCTGCCAGCAGGATGGGCCCGCAGTGGAAGGCCACGTAGTCGCCGTAGCCGGGGCACTCGTCCATGGTGACCTGCATGGGCAGGAACACGCTGATCTTGTCGCCCTCGCTCCACTTGCGGTCAATCACCACGTAGCTGGCAGTGCCTTGCACGACGTCCTGCTCTACAGGCTTGCCGTTGACGGTGACTTGGAACTCCTTGCCTGCCCATGCGGGATGGCGCACGGCTATCTTGTAGCTGCCGCCTCGGGTCACGGTCATGTGGGAAACCGCTGTCAGCGGTGTGGGTACTGCCGACGTGGTCGGGTCGATGTAGGGGAAGCGGGTCTCCTGCCGCAGTCCGAAGTGCTCGTTGCTGAGCTCGCTGGCGGTGAAGAGGTTCACATAAAGAATGTCCCGTCCGTCGTGGGTATAGATGAAGTGGGCATACTTGGAATGATTCTCCATGCCCGTTCCCACGCAGCACCACATCGACTCGTTCACGGTGGAATAGATGCGGTAGGCCTGCGGGCGCAGCGTGGTGAAGTAGACGTAGCCGCCCGTCAGCGGGTCTTGCGTCGAGAGGATGTGGTTCCACATCGTGTGCTCGTAGAAGTCGGCATAGCGGGCGTCGTGGGTGCGGTCGCTGAGCATCTCGCTCAGTTTCAGCATGTTGTTGGAGTTGCAGCTCTCGGGGCCGTCGGGCACGTCGATGTATCGGTTGGCGTTGGCCTTGGGCAGGAAGTGCTCGCTCACGCTGTTGCCGCCTATGCACACCGTACGGTGCTCGGCCACGTCCTGCCAGAAGTTCTCGGCAGCCCGCAGGTAGTTCGTGGCGGTGGCATCCTGCTCGCCGATGCGCTCAAAGCCGATGTACTTCGGCACCTGCGTGTTGGCGTGGCGGTTGTCGAGGAACGAGGTGTCCAGCGTCTGCATGCCGTTGAGCATGGTGCGGTGGCTGAAGCGCTTGGCGGCGGTGAGGTATTTCTTCTCGCCGAACAGCTGGTAGGCATCCACGAGCGACTCGTTGATGCCGCCGTGCTCGCAGTCGAGGAAGGCTTGCAGGTCGCTGTCGCTCACCTTCGCAATGAGGCCCACCACCCAGTCGGCCATCTTGCGGAACATCTCCTTGGCCTGCTCGCTGTCGGCGTAGAGGTAGGCATCGCGCAATCCGGCCAGCACCTTGTGCTCGCAGTAGAACGGCACCCAGCCCCAGTTGCTGCGAATCTTCGACAGGTCGCCGCCAGCCATCGCACGCCACGAGTCGTTGATGGGCTGTCCGCCCAAGAAGCCGCGCATGCCTTGCTGGTCGTTGTCGTAGGCCTGCTGGCAATCGTTGAGCACGTCGAGCACGTAGTCGAGCCGCTCCTTCAGCTGCCGGCGCATGTCGCCGTCCGCCGTGGCTGCATAGGCCAGCGCCAGTGCCGACACGTAGTGACCGCCCACGTGGCCGTTCAGGTCGAAGCCCGCGTCGCCGCCCCAGTTCTTGAAGATGGGGTGTGCCTGCAGCCAGCCGGCATAGCGGCCGGTGTTGAGCCCAGCCTGCCGCACGAAAGGCGACAGCAGCCGGTCGGCGTCGTACTGCAGCAGCAGTTGGTTGTTACGCTCTAAGGCGGTCTTCATCGGACCGTCGAGCAACTGCACCTCCTTCAGGTCGAAGTGGTGTTCGTAGAGTTGCGATTGCGCCAGCATCTGCATCGGCAGCAGCAGCGCCAAAGTGAGGAATGCGAACAGTTGTTTCATATTGCTTGCAAAGTTACGAATAAGAGAGCGAAATGCAAAGCAAAAGCCAAAGTTTTTTGCTTTCATTTCCGCGCTCGGCGACAAAGGAGACGCTTTCGGAACGAAGTGGAGAAAGAACGAAAGGACTCGAAACTTGCTTTCGCTTGCGTTGAGCAAGAACTTCGCGACTTGTCGCAAAGTTACGAAGATGTGTCGCGTACCTACATCTAACGGGTAAAATCTATATAGTTGCCGAACAATACCCCCAAAACCACCACCTGATGTCTCCATACCTATGAGATAAAAAAGTAATATATCATATATTGCAAAGTAATATATCATATATTGCTCGGTAATATATCATATATTGCTCAGTAATATATCATATATTGGTCGGTAATATATCATATATTACTTTATCAACTCATTGCTCTTGATTCATCATACCTATGCTTCCGGCACATAAAGAGATGGTTCCCGACACATCACAAGATTCTCGCCAGCACGCGTAACAGCGTTTTTTTTGACACATTTCTTGCAAATGTCAATTCTTTTTCGTATCTTTGCCGACAGAGATTGCCACTATCTCCTTTTTTATAATGATAAAAGACTCCGCGGCCATTGCGCCTACTCTACATATAACCACATCGCTATAAAATACTAACCACTGGCCGCCTCTGCGCTGCCACTAAAAACCAACCAACTATCAATATGAAACAACTACGATTACTCCTCACCGCCCTGTTCCTGCTAATGGCGACATGGGCCAATGCCGATGATGCACATGGCACATACACTTATTTGCAAGATGCCACTGTCAACGGCGTCACCTACCGGCTTTACCGAGTGGAAGGCCATTATCAAGGGGCATACATATCAATCGACAATGACGATGTGGCGCGTGTCGCCCGCATCAAGTCGCTTGCCGGCGTCACCACGTCAAAGCTGGTCATTCCCGAGGAAATCTACGAAGCCGACATCGCCTATACGGTTGAGGGAATCTCGCAGAACTATGAAAGAACCAATAACACCACCATCACCTCGCTCACCTTCAAAGGTCCCTTGGGGGTGAGTATCATAGGAATGAAAATAGGGTCGTATGGCTATTTTACCTACAATTTGAGTGACTTTACAGGTGAAGACGACGGTGTGAACTTCGACCTGATGTCCCTCCCCAACCTGAAGGAGCTCTATATCCCCGATCTCACAGTGGATGGCACGGCCAGTACGTGGACGTTCAACAATTATGTCAAGCTCACGGATGTCTATTTTGGGGATTGCCGCCCCACGCTTTCAAGCGGCATGTTCACTCGGGCCAGCAACATCACCATCCACATGCCCTACTATTATATCAACGATAATCTCCAGAACGCTTCCGTGTGGTGCAATTTCAAGGCCATCGTGCCCTACTACTTACGTTACATCGCCAAGCTGTTGAACAGCAGCAGCGGCGAAGCGGGGTTCTATTCCTTAGGTACCAATGACTACATCGACGACACGTCAGGCTCCTATATAGCCCGTATTGGGTCATACAGCGACAATTCATGTTACTTCTTAACGGGCGAGAACTACCTCGTGACGATTAATTACGATCCCGCCACCCGTGACCGCCCCACGCTCACCCGCAACGGCGAAACGGTGACCACATTCGACATCGATGCCCAAACCGTAGCCTATCAGGAGACTAACGTGCAGGAGGACATCAAGTATGTAGTGGTGGACAACTACAAGCAATGCCGACTGAGCTTCCAGGCTGGCACTGCCTACGTGGCAGGCACCTACACCGTCAAGAGCAGCGGAAAGACCGTCAAGGGCAACATCAGAGATAAGTTCATCGACTGCGACTATGGCTCAAAGGTCACCCTCTCGATGCCTGCCACGCCCTATCTGCTCGCCAACAGTCTGAAGCTCACCAAATACGGTTCGTCAACCACTACCCAGAGTCTCTCGCTCCCAACGCCCGAGGAAGGCAACTACACCATCACTTTCAACGTGCCTGAAATCAATTCCGCACGATTCAACTATTCCTACATTATCCCCGCAACAGTTGAAGAAGACCCCGTCATCACCATCATACGCATGGGCGAGGGCGAAGTGAAGTTCAAGAAGTTCTGGGATTGGAGAGATCAGGACGATGCCTACAACACCTATCAAACTGTCAACTGCCAACAAGGCAAGACGCAAACAACGATACCTTATCCCTCTCCCTCTACAGAGGGCTGGGGCTTCACGATAGAGATGACTCCGCTGAAGGGTCAGACGCTCAGAAGTTTCATGCTCGGATACATCATGAAGGGTGATAATGGAGGAAAAGACAGAATCCATTGGGGCGATTATCTTTCAACAGCCCAACATAATGCTGAAACCAACACATACACCTTCACGATTGACATGATGAACGGTGGAGGCGATGACTTCGACATGACGGATTACGACATCATTCTCGACATGGGGCCTGAACATACCATCATCGAGGAGGGCAACAAGCAGACCTTCCTTCGCCGAGGCGGCACGGGACAGGTATATGTGAACTACGAAGAGAATGAAAGCGAATATGATTCTCACATGGAAGTGGGTACGACGATGATCACCATTCCAGACTACGACAACGGCTGCGGTTATGCCGTCTTGTACATCGACAAGGTGCGGGGCGAGAAGTTCACCGCCTATCGCGACGGAGTGGATGTGACCAGCCAGTTCACGTTGAATGAATCGCAGACTCAGTACCACTACGACTTTGACAGCGCCGACAAGCAGGATAACCATCGCGAGAGCTCTGTCTGGACCCTCGTCTTCGAGAAGGACGAGAACGTTGTTACCAGCTACGACTGGACCATCATGTGCGCCCAAGGCATCGAGGGCAATCTCATCAGCACTTACACGGCAGCCCCCATGACCGACCCCATCAGCGATGCACTCAGGACCTACACCATCAACGAGGCTAACCTGCAGAGCGTCACACTCAGCATTACAGCCGAAGAGGACATGCCGCTGCTCTTCATGTGCGACGGCGAGAATGTCAGCAGCCAGGCCACTTACGACGCTACCACCCAGGCCTACACGCTCACCATCCCTGCCATGGATATGCTCAACCGCACGTGGTACATCGACTTCGACATGGCTGCAATTGCTACAGCAGCCACCACGTGGACCGTCTTGCAGACCGAAGGGGTCACCGGTGCCGAGGTGATTGTGACGCGCGACGGAGCCAGCAATACCACCGCCCTGACGGAGCTCAGTACACAAGTGATTGTCAACAATGCCGAGAGCGCCACGCTGAAGGTGCCGGGAGAGGTTGCCTTACTCTATGATGTGTATCTGACGGGCTATGATCAAGATCAAAAGACAGCCCTCATCAAGGCTGTTAGGGCAGTGACCGGACTTGGACTCAGTGAGGCAAAGGCATTAGTGGATGCTGTAACGGCAACGACTCCGCAACTGCTCAAGGAAAGAGTCTCGCTTACCGAAGCACAGGAAATCAAGCAGTCTATCGAAGCAGTTGGAGGAACCGTCGAACTCCGAGTCGTTGGCGTTGATACAGGTTCTGGATCGCCCGTGAGGGTGCTGCGCGACGGCGTGGATGTTACGGCCACAGGCGAAGCCGTCGACGGTTACATCACGTTCACCGTCTCGGCCTCCGACCTCACCTCACAGACGTGGGTCATCTTCGCCGAGAGCGACCTCGATCGTTACGACTGCAACCGCGACGGCCAGATCTCCATCGCCGACGTGACGAAGCTGGTGAACAAGATACTGGGCAAGGAATAGGGGCGTGCCTTTAGGTACGCGATAATGGTAGCCAGCCGTTTTAACGGCTGGCTATCCTTATTACGTACCTATGGCACGTTTCCCATCTGTATGACATCAGTTTTTTAACCTCCTGCCTATAACTTTTGAACCTTGAACTTTGAACTTTGAACTTTTCTTTGTATCTTTGCAGCAGAAATAACAACAAAAGAGTATGGAAACAACAAAGAATCCTTCAAAGTTTATCTTGGCACTGCGCAAATACAGATTGCATAAACAGCAGTGGCAAAAAGAAGTGGACAGTAAGTTGGCTGCTGAAGAAGAGGAATTGAAAAAGAAGAGAAACTATCTTTATCATGACATTGAATTGGCATGAATCAGTTGGATATTAACAATATTAACAGAATGTCCCCATACGGAGTACGTATTGAGGATGGGGAATACTGGTTTCATACTGATTACGATATTGTTTATGCCATAGAATTTGAACCAGAGGATGTATTCGATATTGCTCCGGCGTATTGGTTTGGCATTGCTAACAGGAGCCACAAAGCATCCCCAAATGATCCTAAGGTTCGTGCCACCATCATTTGCATTATAGAAGAATTCTTTCGGGTGAATCCTGATATACTCTTGTATATGTGTGACTCTGCTGATGACCAACAGTCTATGAGAAATAGATTGTTCTTACGATGGTTTCATGGTTACGAGCAACAAAAACTATATGTCATCAGAACCGCTTTAATAATGGATGAAGATACAGAAACCTATGTAGCAATCATTGTGCAGAAGAATAATCCTCTCCTAGAAACAATTCTTGAACGCTTTGAGGATCAGGTAGGGTTGTTTAAAGAAGATAAGCCTCTTTAATGATTGTCAGATGTTCAGAAAATTGTTAATATGAAAAAGATAGTTATATTTTTCGCTGCTTCGCTGCTGACGCTGGCAGCAGGAGCACAGTCGATGTCGAAGGCTGAGGCTGAAGCCTGTAGGCAGCAGCTGGCTGAGGAATGGAAAACCGCCAAACGCCAGCAGTACCAACAGCTATGGCAAGACTCTAAGGCTGAAATCAACAGTCTCGCCATGCCCATCTGGCTCTTTAAATATGGCGAGAAACCCGCTGACGGACGCAGCCTGTGGATATCGCTGCACGGCGGCGGCAACACCCATCCGCTCATGAACGACCAGCAGTGGGACAACCAGAAGCGCCTCTACCGCCCTGCGGAGGGCGTCTACGTGGCTCCGCGCGCTCCCTATAACGATTGGGACATGTGGTGCAAGCAGGCTCTCGACGGACTCTATGAACAGCTCATCCAGATGTGCGTGGCCTATCTGGACGTGAACCCCGATAAGGTGTACATCATGGGCTATTCGGCCGGTGGCGACGGCGTGTGGCGCATGGCCCCGCGCATGGCCGACCGCTGGGCAGCGGCATCGATGATGGCGGGTCATCCCGGCGACGTGTCGCTGCTGAACCTGCGCAACACGCCGTTCATGATATGGTGTGGCGGCGACGATGCTGCCTACGACCGCAACAAGCTCGACCGTGAGCGCGGCCTCGAGATGGATTCGCTGCAGCAGGCCGACCCCGAGGGCTACATCCACGAGACGCACATCATGGAGGGCATGGGCCACTGGATGATGCGTGCCGACACGCTGGCCGTGCCCTGGATGGCGAAATACAAGCGCAATCCCTACCCACGCAAAATCGTGTGGCAGCAAGAGGAAGTGCTGCGCCCCAGCTTCTACTGGCTACAGGCTCCTGCAGGCGAACTGAAGCGGGGACAGCGAGTGCGGCTCACATGTCAGGACAACGTCATTGATATCAGCGAGTGCACCTACTCACAACTGACGCTCTGGCTCTGCGATGAGCTCGTCGACCTGGACCGCCCCGTCACGGTGCGCTATCAAGGCCACACTCTCTTTAGCGGCAAGCTACAGCGCACCCGCGAGAACATGGAGCAAAGCCTTCGCGATCGTGGCGACCTCAGCTACTGCTTCCCGGCAAAAGTAAAAATCATCATCAGCGAAAACTACAAAGCAACAATATGAAAGAACTGGAACTCAAGTACGGATGTAATCCTAACCAAAAGCCTTCGCGCATCTTCATGGACGAAGGCGAGTTACCCATCGAAGTGCTCTCAGGCCGTCCCGGCTACATCAACTTCCTCGACGCGCTGAACGCCTGGCAGCTGGTGCGCGAGCTGAAGCAGGCCACTGGGCTGGCTGCCGCAGCATCGTTCAAGCACGTGTCGCCGGCAGGTGCCGCCGTGGGGCTGCCACTGTCGGACACGCTGAAGAAGATTTACTTCGTCGGCGACATCCCCGGGCTCGACGCTTCGCCCGTGGCCTGTGCCTACGCCCGTGCCCGCGGCGCCGACCGCATGTCGTCGTATGGCGACTTCATCGCACTGAGCGACACCTGCGACAAGACGACGGCCCTCATCATCAAGCGCGAAGTGAGCGACGGCATCATTGCTCCCGACTTCACCGACGAGGCACTGGAGATTCTGCGCGCCAAGCGCAAGGGAACGTACAACGTCATCCGCATCGACCCGCAGTATCGCCCCGCTCCCATCGAGCGCAAGCAGGTGTTCGGCATCACCTTCGAGCAAGGCCGCAATGAGATTCGCCTCGACGACCCGGCTTTGTTTGAGAACATTCCCACACAGCAGAAGACATTCCCCGATGATGCCCGCCGCGACCTGATGATAGCGCTCATCACGCTGAAGTACACACAGTCGAACAGCGTGTGCTACGTGAAGGACGGCCAGGCCATCGGCATCGGGGCCGGACAGCAGAGCCGCATCCACTGCACGCGACTGGCCGGACAGAAAGCCGACATCTGGTGGCTGCGCCAACACCCGAAGGTGATGGGCCTGCCTTTCGTAGACGGCATTCGCCGCGCCGACCGCGACAACACCATCGACATCTACATCTCCGACGACCACGACGACGTGCTCGCCGACGGACTCTGGCAGCAGTTCTTCAAGGAACGCCCCGAGCCCCTCACCCGCGAAGAGAAGGCAGTATGGGTGGCTCAGAACACCCGCGTCTCGCTGGGCAGCGACGCCTTCTTCCCCTTCGGCGACAACATTGAGCGCGCCCACAAGAGTGGTGTGGAGTTCATTGCTCAGGCCGGAGGCTCCGTGCGCGACGACCACGTCATCATGACCTGCGACAAATACGGCATCGCCATGGCCTTCACCGGCGTGAGGCTGTTCCACCATTAATTTAAGCCCCCTAAAATAGGGGGTTGGGGGTCTCATTATCACCTCTTTTGGCCCCCATAGTCCTCGTGTAACTAATCAACTAACAATATGACGAATAATGAATCAGAGGGGCGTCAGGACCCCCCGCTCGGCCTGCAGGGACGCTTTCATAGCGAAGCGGAGAAAGAACCCCCTACTTTAGGGGGCAATGACGAATTCCAGAGCATACTCGAGAACGGTATTTCTTTCGGCCGAGGCGGCGGAAAGAAGAAAGCCGACGACGGCAAGGTGAAAACCAAGGCCAAGAAAAAAGGCTACATCACCGGTGCCCATGGCTCCGGCTCGGCCCGCCAGAAGGCCAAGTACCGCGAGCAGCGAGCCAACAGGCACAAGAAGTGATAGGGATGATTTTTTAATTCTTTCGCGACGTCACGCTACCATTCTTCTGGATGGTGAGCGTGGCGTTTTGCAATTTGTTGGTGTCGTGGTTGAAAAGAATGTTGGGATTGTAGCGACGACCACAGAAGAAGATTTCGAAGTGCACGTGCTCGGTGGTGGCGCGGCCTGTGCGACCAGCGAGGCCGATGACCTGTCCGGCCTTCACCTTCTGTCCCACCTTCACGAGGTTCTTCGACTGGTGACCATAGAGGGTGACGAGGCCGTTGCCATGACGGATGCGGATGCAGTTGCCGTAGCCGCCGCTGTAGGCCGACTCGATGACTTCACCATCGAAGGCTGCTCGCACGTTGTCGTTGGCCTTGGTCTTGATGTCGACACCTGAGTGGGTGTGAGAGCCGCGCTTGTTGCCATAGGGACTGATGACGTGGGCACCGGGCAGCGGATAACTCCACTGTGAGGGTTTCATGTCGGCCAGATTCCATTTGATGGTCGTGCCGTTGGCAAAGGGGTCGGCGTTGAAGTCAGTCATATTGTCGCGCACGCGGCGGGTCTTCACCTCGATGCGCTTGCCGCTGCGGCGGAAGGTGATGGTCTGCTTGTGCAGCTTATGACCGTTCACCTCGAGCAAGATGGCAGGGTTGATGCGGCGTCCATTCACCATGATGGCGAAGTTGCAAAACGTCCTCAGCCCCTCGCCACCGACGATGGCGATGGTCTGGCCGGCCTTCACCTTGTCGCCGACGCGCACGAGGTTCTGGGCGTTGTAGCCGTAGACGGTCTCCAGGCCGTTGTCGTGGCGTATGACGATGACGTTGCCGAAGGGGGCATTGTGTTTCGACAATCGCACCACGCCGGGGAACATAGCCTTCACGGCGTCGCCCTTCGTGGTGGTGATCTCGAGTTCGGAATTGTTGTTGACAAGCTCAGCCTTGCCGACTGGCAAGGGGAAGGAATATTCGTCGGCGGGCACTTCGTTGAAGTCGATACTGAAGGCATCGCTGCGCTCGAAGAGTCCGGGGGTGGGCACGCTGATAGACTGCTGTTCGGCGGGTGTGAACTCGTGGATGCTCTGTGCGCTGGCCACTGTTGCGAAACAACACAGCAACAGGGCTACCACCTTATGCTTCTTCATCATACTCAAAATCTTCAATGTCTTCAATATCGTCGGCGTCTAGATATTCAATATCTTCGTCCTCGCCTTCGGCCACGAGTTCCTTGGCAAAGCGGCTCATGTCCTTATCGCGATGGATGAGGGTATCGGTAGAGGTGATGACTTCCAGTTTGTTGGACTCTGAATTCAGTTCGCGCCAGAGCACGTCCTTCAGTTCGTCGAGGCCCATGCCTGTGACTGCCGAGATGAAAACCACGGGCAGATCGTCGGGCAGCGACGGGCGCAACATGTCGATGAGTTCCTCGTCGAGCAGGTCACACTTCGTTACGGCCAGCACACGGTGTTTGGACAGCATCTCGGGGTTAAACTGTCGCAACTCGTTGAGCAGGACCTCATATTCGCGGCGGATGTCGTCGGTGTCGCCCGGCACCATGAATAGCAGCAGCGAGTTGCGCTCAATGTGGCGCAGGAAGCGTAGCCCGAGGCCTTTGCCTTCGCTGGCACCCTCGATGATGCCAGGGATGTCGGCCATGACAAACGACTTGTTGTCGCGGTAGGCCACGATGCCCAGCGAGGGCTCCATGGTGGTGAAGGGGTAGTTGGCAATCTTCGGTCTGGCGTTCGACAGCGATGACACCAACGTCGACTTGCCGGCATTGGGGAATCCCACCAGACCGACGTCGGCCAGCAGTTTCAGTTCGAGGATGATGGTCATCTCCTGCATAGGTTCGCCGGGCTGGGCAAAACGTGGTGCCTGGTTGGTGGCGGTGCGGAACTGGAAGTTGCCCAGTCCGCCGCGTCCGCCCTTCAGCAGAATGACCTCCTGACCGTCGTAGCTGACGTCGCAGACGAACTTACCTGTCTCGGCATTATAGACCACTGTGCCCGGCGGTACATCGATATAGACATCCTTACCGTCAGTGCCGTGGCATTTGTCGGCGCCACCATTGCCACCATGCTCAGCAAAGATGTGGCGCTGAAAGCGCAGGTGGAGCAGCGTCCAGTAGTTGTGGTTGCCACGCAGGATGATGTTGCCGCCCCGACCGCCGTCGCCGCCGTCGGGTCCGCCGTTGTAGTTGTACTTCAGATGCTTCAGGTGCATCGAACCTCGACCGCCCTTGCCCGAGCGGCACAGTATTTTCACGTAGTCAACGAAATTCGATTCTGCCATGTCGAGATTGTTTTAGGCCGCAAAGGTACGAAAAAATGAGGAAAAATTTGCATATTTCAATTTAATTAATTATTTTTGCGGTGTGTTTGTAATAAAAAAGTAAAAATCGAACGTATTGTTTTTAAATTTAAACATAAAATTTATTTTTACATTAACAACTTAAAACAAAACGCTTATGAAAAAGTATTTAGCAGAAATGGTTGGCACATTCGTGCTTACGTTCTTGGGTTGCGGCGCAGCTGTTGCCCTGGGTTGTGGTGCAGACACTGCATCGATTGTCGGCACAGCCATTGCCTTCGGTCTGGCTGTCGTGGCTATGGCTTACACCATCGGCGGCATTTCGGGTTGCCACATCAACCCCGCTATCACGCTGGGTGTCTACCTGAACGGTGGCATCGACGCTAAGGACTGCGGTATGTATATCATCTTCCAAGTAATTGGTGCCATTGTAGCTGCTGCCGTGCTGGCAGGTATCGTCGCCACCGATCCAAGTGCTGTCATCACGACCGCCACTGGTGCCAACACCTGCGCCTACGGTGCAGCCAACGGCCTCATCGTCGAGATTGTGCTCACCTGCCTGTTTGTGCTCGTCGTGCTCGGTGCTACGTCGAAGACCAACGGTGCCACCAACAACTTCGCTGGCCTGGCCATCGGTCTGTCGCTCATTCTGATTCACCTCGTCGGCATCCACTTCACCGGCACGAGTGTGAACCCCGCCCGTTCCATCGGTCCCGCCCTGTTTGAAGGTGGTCAGGCTCTGGCCGACCTCTGGGTATTCATCGTTGGTCCGCTCGTAGGTGGTGCGCTGGCTGCCTGCATCTGGAAGTGCATCAAGCCCGCTGAATAAGGGGAGGCCCCACCCCCTACCCCCTCCCTCCGCAGGGAGGGGAATAGAAAGGAAAAGGAGGTGCAAGAAGTTCAGGACAAAATGTTTTGTCACTCGCTGACAACCATCGAAGACATACGTCTTGAACTCCTTGCAACTCCTTCAACTTCTTGAACTCATCAAAGCATGAAAGCAAAACTTACAACAAAGGAATATGTGGTGCCGTTCATTCTGATCACCACATTGTTTTTTTTATGGGGATTCTCGCGCGCCATTCTCGACGTGCTGAACAAGCATTTCCAGAACGAGCTGCACATCTCCATCACCCAGTCATCGCTCATCCAGGTGACAACCTATCTGGGCTACTTCCTGCTAGCTATCCCGGCCGGACTGTTCATCAACCGCTTCGGCTATCGGCGCGGCGTGGTGTTCGGCTTGCTGCTGTTCGGCATGGGAGCCCTGTTGTTCATCCCCGGAGCCGAGGCCGGCACGTTCCACGCCTTCCTCGGGGCATTGTTCATCATCGGCTGCGGCCTGACCTTCCTGGAGACGGCCGCCAACCCCTACGTGACAGAGCTTGGACCAAAGGAGACGGCCACCAGCCGACTGAACTTCTCGCAGTCGTTCAACGGTCTGGGATCGCTCTTCGCCACCTTCGCAGTCGGCCAGTTCCTCTTTAGCGGCGAAGGCAGCAATGTGGCTATTCCCTATGCCGTGCTGGGCGTGCTGGTGCTCATCATTGCCATTGTCTTTGCGAAAGTGAAACTGCCCGAGATTAAGCACGATGACGGCCTGGCCGAGAAAGCCAAGTACGGCCGCGAGCCGCTGCTGAAAATCTGGAAGCACAAGTACTTCGTTTACGGTTTGCTGGCGCTGCTGGCCTACGAGATCGCCGAAATCTCCATCAACAGCTACTTCATCAACTTCACCACCGGACAGGGCTGGATGACCGACCGCACAGCGTCGGTAGTGCTCACCTGTGCGCTTGCCTTCTTCATGGTGGGCCGATTCGTAGGCTCATGGATCATGACTAAAATCCCTGCCGAGAAGATGCTGTTCCTCTGCGGCTGCGGCACGGTGGTGTGCATGATGCTGGTGCTGATGGACCTGGGACGGCTGTCGCTCTATGCGCTCGTGGCCAACTATGCCTTCGAGGCCATCATGTTCCCGACGATTTTCTCGCTGGCCGTGCGCGGACTGGGTTCGCTCACGAAGAGTGCCTCGTCGGTGCTGATGATGACGCCGGTGGGTGGTTGCGGCTTCCTGCTGATGGGACTTGTGGCCGATGCCACCAACCTCGTGGTGCCGTTCATCATCCCGCTCGTCGGCTACATCATTGTGGCTCTTTATGGCTTCGGGCTGATGAACAAAGGCGAGTGATTTTTTTAGTTTAGAGTTTAGTGTTTTGCGTTTAGAGTCGGCTCTGAATTGCGGCATTTAGCACATAAAAGCAATTTATTGCGTCCACTTTTTAAGACAAACGACTAAAACATAACAAACTGGTAATCAGTAGGATAGCTGATTACCAGTTTTTATATTATCCACTTTTTATCTATACGCGTGTTGACGTACGCGTTTTTTATTATATCTTTGCCGACAGATTCGAAAAAACAATCACAACTTAAACAAATCATTAACAAAAACAGTATGAAAAAAGCAAGGTTACTATCTCTGTTGTTGGCACTGTGGGTGTCGGCAACTGCCTTTGCCCAATTCTCAGGAATTGTAGGCACAGTGACTGACGGTAACGGAGAACCCATCATCGGTGCCTCCGTTGTCGAGAAAGGCCAGCCTCAGAATGGCTCGATCACGAACATCGATGGCCAATTCGCCATCAAGGTTCAGGCCGGAAAGACACTCGTCATTTCGTACATTGGCTTCGTGACTCAGGAAGTTCCGGCCAGCAGCGACATGACGGTCGTATTGAAAGAAGATGATAAGACCTTGAACGAGGTCGTCGTCATCGGTTATGGTGTTCAGAAGAAGAGTGTCGTGACGGCTGCCATCGCCAAGGTGAGCGCCGACGACCTCGAAGGCAAGTCGCCCGTACGCGTTGACAATGCACTGAAAGGTCTGGCTGCCGGTGTGAACGTCACATCGTCGTCAGGTCAGCCGGGTGCTTCCCCCCGTGTACGTGTGCGCGGTACGGGTACCATTAACAATAGTGACCCCCTCTACATCGTCGACGGCATGCCCATCGAGGGTGGCATCGACTTCCTGAACCCCTCCGACATTGAGTCTATCGAGGTGCTGAAGGATGCCGCCTCGGGTGCCATCTACGGTGCTCGCGCAGCCAACGGTGTCGTGCTTGTCACCACGAAGAAGGGTAAGGTGGGCAAGCCCAGCATCAACTACAACTTCTCGCAGGGTTGGCAGACAGCCTGGCGTCGTCGCGACGTGACCAGCGCTACTGACTATGCCATCATGCAGAACGAGCTGCGTCTGAACGGTGGTCAGGCTCCCATCTATGCCGACCCCTACAACCTCATGGATACCAACGGCGATCCCATCAAGGGCTTCGGTACCGACTGGCAGGACCTCGTGTTCAACGACAACGCCCCTGTGCAGAACCACGAGGTGAGCGTGAGTGGTGCTTCTGACAAGCTGAACTACTACCTGTCGATGGGCTTCTACGATCAGGAAGGTATCGTGGGCGGCAACTACGGCCAGTCCAACTACCAGCGTCTGTCGCTGCGCTCTAATAATATATATAATGTGTACGACGCATCGCAGGAGCGCAACTTCCTGAACAAGCTCGACGTGACCGTGAACCTCGCCTACACCCGCGTGAAGAGCACAGGCATCAGCGAGAACTCTGAGTGGGGTTCGGTGCTGGGTTCGGCACTCTATATGTCGCCCATCATTGCGCCGACCGTGACCAACAAGGACCTGGCCGACCAGATGCATGAGAACTACGAGGTGACGCAGGGCTACCAGCTGCAGCGCGATGCCGCCGGCAACTACTACACCATTCCCGGCACGTTCGGTTCGTATGCCGAGATGAACAACCCGCTGGCGTTGCTCAACATGAATCCCTCGAAGAACTGGAGCCACAAGTTCGTGCCCAAGTTCTCGTTCGACCTGCAGCTATGGGACAACCTGAAGTACCACTTCAACTACTCCGTCGACCTCTCGTTCTGGGGCAACAGCGCAGCCACGCTGTCGAAGTACTACCACTCTGGTAACGCCAAGGGCGAGCACACCTCGGCCAGCATGTCGTGGAACAAGGGCTGCAACTGGCAGGTGGAGAACACGCTCACCTACGACAAGCAGTTCGGCAAGCACACCATCGGCGTCGTGCTCGGTCAGAGTGCCATGAAGAACAAGAGCGACTACGTGGGTGCCGAGCGCTGGAACATCATCAACCTCGAGAAACCCTACATGAGCTACACCAACGCCAATGTGGTCTATGAAGTAGATGCCGACGGCAAGCTCATCGGAACGCCTGTTGCCGAATTCAATGGCTGGGGTGGTCCCAACGTGGAGCACCGCATCTCGTCGCTCTTCGGTCGTGTGAGCTACAACTACGATGAGAAGTACATGCTGCAGGCTACCATCCGTCGCGACGGTTCGAGCCGCTTCGGTCCTAACAACAAATACGGTACGTTCCCCTCTGTTTCTGTGGGTTGGAACATCATGAACGAGAAATTCATGGAGCAGACACAGGGCTGGCTGTCGAACCTGAAGTTCCGCGCCAGTTGGGGTAAGAACGGTAACGACAACATCGGCGACTTCCAGTACACCGTGCTGAACGCGATGGGCAATAACGTGCTCTTCGGCAATCCCGCCATCAAGCAGATTGGTTCGAAAGCCTCAACGACGGCTAACCCCAGCATCAAGTGGGAGGAGAGCGAGCAGACCGACTTCGGACTCGACTTCGGTTTCTTCAACCAAGCTCTGACGTTCACCGTCGACTACTACATCAAGAAGACCAATGGCATGCTGATGACGATGCCCATTCCCTCCTATGTGGGTGAGTCGAAGCCTATCGGCAACACCGGCGACATGGAGAACAAGGGTATAGAGTTCGAGCTGGGCTACAAGTGGAACATCAGCGATGCACACTTTGCCATTAAGGCCAACGCCACCTACACCAAGAACACGCTGAAGAACCTCGGCAACGAGTCGGGCTTCCTCGACTACGACGGCGTACAGGGCTTCACGGGCGGTTCGCTGGCTCGCGGCTCCAACGGTATGCCCTTCCCCTACTTCTATGGCTACAAGACCAATGGCGTGTTCCAGAACTACAATGAGGTGAACTCGTATGTGAATGCCGACGGCGGTCTGATTCAGCCCAGCGCCCGTCCCGGCGACACCCGCTTCGTCGACATCAATGGCGACGGACAAATCACCTCTGACGACCGCACGAAGATTGGTAAGGGTACGCCAGACTGGAACTTCGGTCTGAACTTCAATGCCGACTGGAAGGGCTTCGACTTCAACATGTTCTTCCAGGGTGTGGCCGGTGCCGACATCTTCGACGCCACCTACCGCACCGACGTCACCGCAGGTAACTATCCCACCTACATGCTGAACCGCTGGACTGGCGAGGGCACATCCAACAAGTACCCCATCCTGCGTGCTGGCGACAACACCAACTGGCAGGTGAGCGACCTCTACATCGTCGACGGCTCCTACCTGCGCCTGAAGAACATCTCGCTGGGCTACACCCTGCCGCGCAGCCTCACACGCCAGATTTCCATCGAGCGTCTGCGCTTCTTCGTGATGGCCGAGAACCTCGTCACTTGGACCAAGTACTGGGGCTTCGATCCCGAAATCTCTTCCGGCGGTAAGTCGCTCGGTATCGACAAGGGTGTCTATCCGCAGGCCCGCATCTGGACGGTCGGTCTGAACCTGACATTCTAAGAGAAGCCCCACCCCGGCCCTCCCCCATAGGGAGGGAGACAGGAGAGGGAACTAGAAACAAGAAACTAGAAACATATAATAGATTACAAAATATGAAAGCAAAATATATAGCAATGAGTCTTCTCACCGCCGGTGGCATGTTGTTCACCAGTTGCGGCGACGATTTCCTTGAGGTGACCAACCCCAGCGGCGACTTCCTTGAGGATTACTACAAGACCGACGAGCACATTCAGGAAGCCCTGATTGCTGCTTACGACCCCATCCACTGGCCCGACTGGGGACTGGGACAATACAACGCGCTGAACATCGATGCCGAAATTCAGGGCGACAACTTCTGGGTTGGCGGCGAGACCAAGAACGACATGCAGAACTGGCACATGCTCTTCAACTACGAGGGCAACGAGAACAACACGCTCTCCTCGCTCTGGACCGTCGACTACTCGGGCATCAAGCGTTGCAACGACGTGCTGCGCTACATTCCCTGGGGCACCGACGTCACACCCGCCAATGCCAAGAACTACGAGATGCAGGCCCGCGCCATGCGCGTGTTCTACTACAACATGCTGTGGCACTACTTCGGCAACATCCCCTTCTATCTGGAAAACCTCAACGCTCCCTACACTGCTCCGCAGCTGAAGGCCGACGAGGTGTATGCCGAACTCATTCGTGAGCTCGAGGAAGTCATCGACTCGAAGGTGCTGCCCCTGCGCTGGGACAATGCCAATGCCGGACGCGCCTCGCAGGCCATGTGCTACATGATGTATGCCGAAATGGTGATGTATCAGCGCGACACCGCACGCTATCCGAAGGCGCTGCAGTACATGCAGGAGATCATCAACTCCAGCGACTACGCCCTGAATCCTGACTATGCCAACATCTGGTATGCCGAGGGTGAATGGACGAAGGAATCCATCTGGGAGATCAACTACGAGGACGGCGGCAACGAGCGCGGCTGGAGCAGCCCGCTGGCCATCGGTGGCACCGTGCTGCCCACGCTCATCTCGCCCAACAACTGGGCTGTGGGCGACCGTCCCGAGATGTCGGGCGACGGCTGGGGCTTCCTGCCCGTACGCGTTGAGGCTTACGACAAGTTCAGCGAGGGCGACCTGCGCCGCGACGCAACCATTCTCGACTTCCGCTTCCTTGACGGACTCGAAGAGGGTCAGTCCTATCATGCACGCTATCAGAACACGTTCCTCTGGCTGAAGAAGTACAGCAAGGTGACGGGCACCAACTCGCACGCCGCCTTCGACAACAACCTGAACTTCAACAACAACTACCGCTACTACCGCTACAGCGAGGCTCTGCTGAATGCCGCCGAGCTGCTGCTGGAGACGGGTGGCAGCGCCGCCACGGCGGCTCAGTATGTCAGCCAGGTGCGCGAGCGTGCCGGTCTGAAGGCTGTGCAGAGCGTTACGAAGGACGACATCATCAATGAGCGCGACCTCGAGTTCATGGGCGAAGGCAAGCGCTATTGGGACCTCGTGCGCACTGGCAAGGCTTCCACCGTGCTCGTGCCCGATAAGTATGGCTACCGCACCAACCGCTGGACTGAGTCGAAGAAGTACATCCCCATCGCACAAAGCGAGCTCGACTCCGATCCCGCACTGGTTCAGAATGAGTATTAAGAGCCCCACCCCGGCCCTCCCCTGCAGGGAGGGAGACTGGAAAGTTATAAAAACAAGAGTCCACTCTAAAAAGTCCCGAAGGGACGACAGAATATAGGGAGGGGTGAAACCCCTTCTTGAGAATCAAACAATTATTTAAAGTCCCGAAGGGACGACAGAAAATATACTGACTTTTTAAAATGGGCTCAAACAAAAAAACGAACAAGAAATTTTTAACTGATTATAGAATATGAAGAATCTGTTTAAATATACATTAGGAATTCTCTTTGCAGGCCTGACGATGACGGCTTGCTCGCCCGACGAGTTCGAGGGCGCTGATCCTAACGGAATTCCCACGGTCAGCGGTATCGACTATCAGATGACCGTCGACCAGGAGACCAACCAGATGGTGGCCTCTTACTCGCCCGCAGCGGGCACCTATCCTATCTGGATTCTCAACGGCACGCAGTACTCCACGCTTCAGGAAGTGGGCTACAACAATCCTGAGGCCGGCACCTACACCGTAGAACTGCGCCTGGGCAACCGCAACGGCATCTCGCAGACGGGCATCAAGAAGGAGTTCACGTTCAACGAGACGAAGGTCGACTACACGGCCGACTTCCGCCGACTCTGCAACAAGGAGTGGCGTTTCGCCAACAGAGAGGTAGCTCACCTCGCCTGTGGCCCTGCCGGCACGGCAGGTACCGAGTGGTGGTCGGCAGCTCCTAATGAGAAGAAGGACTTCGGCCTCTACGACGACCGCATCACCTTCTCCAACGACAACCGCAAGGGTGGATCGTTCAGCTATGACGCTGGTGCCGATGGTCTGACCTATGTGAACACCGGTACAACGAAGTGGGGCCATCAGGATGCTGACTGGGACGCCACCCTTGGCAACCAGACCTCCACTTGGACCTTCGAGCAGCTCTCTTGGACCGATGCCGATGGACAGGTTTCACGTCAGCAGTACATCCAGTTGGCTGCCAACACCGCCTTCCCCTACATCAGCAGCGACGCTCAGTACGAGAATCCCCTGTTCCGTGTCGAAACCCTCACCTCCACGAAGCTCGTCCTCATCTATGAGGCTCCCGACCGCAGCATCGCCTGGCGCTTCATCTTCACCAGCGAAGCCGACCAGCGACTGGTCGAAGAGAGTGGCTTTGATCCCAACAGCGATTGCAACATGTTCAAGACTGCTAAGAACAACATTACCTTCTGGTATGCTGATGAGAACTGGAGTCAGCGTCCTGATCCTACACTCGTTGAGGGCAACAACAGCTGGACTATCAACCTGCCGTTGGCCAACACCCAGCAGTGGCAGTCGCAGATGGCCTTCCGCACCGATATGGCTACCAACGACGTCACCAACTACGACTTCTCCATCATCCTGAATTCCGACAAGGACCTCGCTGGCGCTACCGTCAAGCTGACACAGGACGACAACGACGAAATCTACTTCTTCGCTGACCGTGTAGACCTGAAGGCTGGCCAGGATTATGTATTCTGGAAGAGTGACATGCCTGGCGTTGACATCAACAATGTGAAATTGGTGCTCGACTTCGGCGGCTGCCAGGATAACACCACCATCGACATCAGCAACTTCGTACTGAAGGAGCACGGTTGCGACGACGGCACCATCGTGCCCGGTGGTGGCGGAGGCGCAGAAGGCGTGACATGGGTCGACGTGAACTCTGCCGACAACCTAGGCCGCGACTTCAACACCATTGGAACGATGGAATTCTGGTGGGCCGATGGCGGCTGGCAGCAGATTGGCAACCCGAAGTTCTCTTACAACAATGGCGTCTACACCATCATTGCCAACGATGCCACAGCTGCCGAATGGCAGGCTCAGAACTCCATCCACCACGCCCAGCTGAACATCGAGCCCGGACAACTCTACGACGTACGTGCGAAGATTGAGTCGAGCGAGGACCTTGGTCGCTTCACGTTCAAGATTTGCGATGAGGGCGACGATGACAACACGCTCATCTACAATGGTAGTCTGTCGCTGAAGGCTGGCGAGAATTATGTTGAGTTCATCGGCGTAAAGGCTCAGAAGAATGGTGAAGACACTGGCTTCGGCGAGGCTAAGCTGTTCGTCGACCTCGGTGGCTGCCCCGCAGGCTTGCAGATCGACCTCAGCGAGATCATCGTGCAGAAACACCAGGAAGGCGGAAGCGGCGGCGGTGCATTGGACTACAATTCTGCCAGCAACCTCTGGAAGGCTGTCGATGCCGGCGATGCTTTCATCAGCGTGACGCCTTGGTTTGCCGATAACGGCTGGGGACAGATTGCTGATCCCGTATGGTCACACAAAGACAACAAGTGGGAACTCACGCTCTCTGACGGCATGGGTGGTTCTCAGTGGCAGGGTCAGTTCCCCATCAACACAACTCTGACAGCAGCCATGAGCGACAAGTACGACTTCTCGTGCACAATCTATGCAGATGTAGATCTGCCTGGTGTGACGATTAAGCTCACCGAGACCGACGATGCGGAGAAGCACGACAACAACTTCTTCTTTGCCGATCGTCACGACGTAAAAGGTGGCGAGGAATTCGTCTACACGGTGAAGGGCGTGCAGCTTCCTCTGAACGATGCCCATGCACTTTCCCTGTTCTTCGACTTTGGCGGATCGCCAGCAGGAACACATGTAGAGATTAGTGACATCATTTTCCAGAAATCAGAATAATGAAGAAAATGATTATTTATAATCTGTTGTTCACCATCGCCGCAGTCCTGACGGGCTGTGGTGGTGGCGACGACGATGCCACACCTGCCGCCATCACGATTACGGCTTCGCCCGAGCAGGTGGAGGCACCCGCAGCCGGCGGCAGCTACACCGTGAGCGTGTCGACGACAGGAAAGGAATGGGGCGCCTATGCCGACGGCGAATTTATCAAGATCAGTACCGACGGCACGCTGTCGCAGAAAGGCTCCGTCACAGTGACGGTGGCCGAGAACCCCTTCACCGAGGAACGCACAGGCTCGGTGACCATCATGTCGGGTGCTGCCCGCAAGACCATCACCGTCCGTCAGGTTGCTGCCGAGAAGTCGGCCTACTATGCACCCGATGGCTATCAGCTGGTGTGGCACGACGAGTTCGACGAGGGCACTGAGCTGAACTCCACCGACTGGACCCACGAGGTGCAGAAGGACCACTGGGTGAACAACGAGTTGCAGAACTACGTCAACCACAAATCGCCCGAGGGCAAGCTGGTGACGGAGCTGAAGAACGGCGCCTTGCGCATCAACTGCTTTAGGGAGAAAGTCAAGAATAAGGATGAATACAAGGTGTACTCCGGCCGCGTCTATGCCCACGTGAACGAAGGTTGGCAGCACGGCTACTTCGAGGCGAGCATCAAGCTGCCCTCTGGCAAGGGCACATGGCCTGCCTTCTGGATGATGCCCGTCGGCAACGACTGGAACACCAACCCCTGGCCCATGTGCGGTGAAATCGACATCATGGAGGAAGTGGGTGTCGTGCCCAACGAGGTGTCGTCCTCCATCCACACGCAGGACTACAACCACACCAAGAACACCCAGAAGACTCATGCGATGACCATCGACAAGGCTGAAGGTGAATTCCACACCTACGCCCTGCTTTGGACAGCCGATGAGATGACCACTTATGTGGATGGAAAGGTGCAGCTAAACGTGAAGAAGTCGGTGCTCGGCTCGGGACATAACCAGTGGCCGTTCCACTATCCGTTCTACCTCATCCTGAACCTCGCTTGGGGTGGCGACTGGGGCGGCATGCAGGGCGTCGACGAGTCGAAACTGCCCGTCACGATGGAAGTGGACTACGTGCGTGTCTTCCAAAAGAAATAATCCGTCGTTTTTTAGTTAGTTAGTAATGAGGTTAGTTAGTGTGCGTTTCTTGCTCGTGGCTGTGGTCGGGCTGTTTCCGTGGACCAGCGCCAAAGGGCAGGGTTATACCCAGTTGACCGACGTGCCAACCGTCTACATCGAAACGGAGAACGGGCGCAGCATCACGAGCAAGGAGCAGTACACGAAGTGCACCCTCACCATCGTCGACGGCGACTCTATCGCCACCTATCCCGACACTGAAATCCGGGGCCGCGGCAACTCCACATGGTGGAACTCCGACAAGAAAGCCTATCGCATCAAGTTTGCCACGAAGCAGAAGCTGCTCGGCCGCCATTTTGCCAACGCCCGCAGCTGGACGCTACTGGCCAACCACGGCGACAAGACGATGATACGCAACGCACTCACCTACGACCTCGGACGCTTCATGGGCATGAAGTTCTGCCCAGCAGCTCGCTTCGTCGACGTATTCCTGAACGGCACCTACCGCGGCACCTATCAGCTCAGCGACCAGGTGCAGGCCCACAAGCGGCGCATCGACATCAGCGAAGAAGAAGGCTGCATCCTGGAAGTTGCCAACGAGAACTCACGCGAGGAGCCGTACATCACTTCATCGGTCTATCGCATCATGTACAACGTGAAGAACCCGAAGGACGACGCCCTGACGATGCAGAAGCGCATCGCCATCGGACAGTGGATTGAAGGCATGGAACGGGCAGTGAGGGGCAACGACTTCGCCGACCCCGAGCGCGGCTACCGCGCCTACTTCGACGAGAAGGACTTGGTGAACTGGTACGTGGGTGCCGAGATTACGGGCAACATCGATGCCCTCTACAGCATCTATATGTGGAAGGATGCCGACGAGGAGAAGATGCACTTCGGACCGCTCTGGGACCTCGACATCGGCTACGACAACAGCTCGGAGCGCAGTCTGCTGCGCGAGATGGAGGCCTACTTGGGCCTGTGGAACCGTCCCTACGAACAGCTGCTGCGCCGCATGTGGCAGGACTGGTGGTTCGCCAATGCCTGCGCCGACCGATTGAACGAACTCATCGCCAACGGACTGGAGCAATACCTGCTCGACCACATCGACAGCCTCAGCGCTGCCATCGACCTGTCGCAGGCCGAGAACTACCGCGTGTGGCCCATCAACAAAGAGGTGTTCTCCTTCGAGAAGCACCGCTACTACAACAACTATCAGGCATACGTTGACGACCTGAAGAACTTCGTACGCGTGCACATCCCCTATCTGCAGCAAGCTTTCGAGCAGCGCCGCACGACGGGAATCAAGGAGCCTACCCCCGACCCCACCCTGAAGGGAAGGGAGGAAGTCTACGACCTCAGCGGACGCAGAGTGACGTCCACGCTCCCGCACTCCCACACTCCAAGAATCCTCATCCGTAATCATCAGAAAATACTGAAGAAATGAAGCAGAAATCATTCCTCATCGTAGCATTGGCACTTTGCTGCTTTGCCACTTTGTTACCTTGTCAGGCCTTGGCCAAGAAAGGCTTCGTGCACGTAGAGGGCACCAACCTCATCCAGCCCAACGGCGAACGCCTCTTCATCCAAGGCACCAACCTGGGCAACTGGCTCAACCCCGAGGGCTACATGTTCGGCTTCTCGAAGACCAATTCTGCCTGGATGATCGACCTGCTGCTGAAGGAAGCCGTGGGACCCGACGAGGCAGCCAGCTTCTGGCGACAGTTCAAGGACAATTACATCACCGAGGCCGACATTCGCTACATCAAGAGCACGGGCGCCAACACCATCCGCCTGCCGTTCCACTACAAGCTCTTCACCAATGAGGACTACATGGGCCTCACCGACGAGCAGGACGGCTTCAAACGCATCGACCAGGTTGTAGACTGGTGCCGGAAGGCAGGTCTCTACCTCATCCTCGACATGCACGACTGTCCGGGCTCGCAGACTGGCGACAACATCGACGACGGCTATGGCTATCCCTGGCTCTTCGAGAGCGAGCCGAGCCAGCAGCTGTTCTGCAACATCTGGCAACGCATCGCCCGCCACTATGCCAAGGAGCCGGTCATCCTCGGCTACGAACTGATGAACGAACCCATTGCCCACTACTTCGAAAACAAAGACGAACTCAACCAGAAGCTCGAACCTCTGTACAAGCGCGCCGTGAAGGCCATCCGCCAGGTAGACCGTAACCACGTCATCCTGCTGGGCGGCGCCCGCTGGAACAGCGATTTCTTCATGTTTCAGGACTGGAAGTTCGACTCCAACATCATGTACACCTGTCATCGCTACGGCGGACCTGCCACGGCCGAAGCCATCGGCGACTACATCGGTCATCAGCAGAAAACCCAGCTGCCGATGTACATGGGCGAGATAGGACACAACACCATGGAGTGGCAGCAGGACTTCGTGCGCGTGATGAAGGATGCCAACATCGGCTACACCTTCTGGCCGTACAAGAAGCTCGACGGCTCCTGCATGATGGCCATTCAGCGCCCGGAGCTGTGGGACTCGCTGGTGGTCAGGTACTCCGAGGCCGACCGCACCACCTATAAAGACCTGCGCGAGGCGCGCCCCGACCAGAAACTCTTCCGCCAACAGCTGCAGGAGTTCATCCGCAACTGCCGCTTCGAGCATTGCCGCGAACAGAAGGACTACGTGCGTTCGATGGGGCTGACCCCGCGTCTATAGCAGGAAAATGACTTGTTTTACGGAGGAAAATAACTCATTTTGCTGAGGAAAACAACTCATTTTGCTGATACAAAGCATAGCGACAAACAAACAATCACGAAATATGAAAAAGACTTTGACAACTCTGGTCGTGCTGGCCACGACCCTCTTTTCGGCACAGGCCCAGCAGCGGTCTGTCTATCTCGACGAGACGAAGCCTCTGGAGCAGCGCATCAACGACGCGCTGTCGCGCATGACGCTCAACGAGAAAATACGCGTGATCCACGCGCAGTCGAAATTCTCGGCAGCAGGCGTGCCGCGTCTGGGCATGCCCGACTTCTGGACCGACGACGGCCCCCACGGCGTGCGCCCCGACGTGCTGTGGGACGAGTGGGTGCAGGCCGGCCAGACCAACGACTCCTGCGTGGCCTTCCCGGCCCTGACCTGCCTGGCAGCCACGTGGAACCCCGATCTGGCACGTCTCTACGGCGAGAGCCTTGGCGAGGAAGCGCGCTATCGCGGCAAGGACATGATACTGGGTCCTGGCGTCAACATCTACCGCACGCCGCTGGCCGGCCGCAACTTCGAGTACATGGGTGAGGACCCGTGGCTGGCCTCGCGCATGGTGGTGCCCTACGTGCAGGGACTGCAGTCGAAAGGTGTGTCGGCCTGCGTGAAGCACTACGCGCTGAACAACGACGAGGAGTATCGCCATCAGGTGAACGTCGTGGTGAGCGACCGCGCACTTCATGAAATCTACCTGCCCGCCTTCCGTGCCGCCATCACCGAGGGCAAGGCCTGGGGCATCATGGGTGCCTACAACCTCTACAACAACCAACACAATTGTCATAATAGCGTGATGCTCAACCAGATTCTGAAGGGCGACTGGAAGTTCGACGGCGTCGTGGTGAGCGACTGGGGTGGCTGCCACGACTCCGAGGAAGCCATCTTCAACGGACTCGACATGGAGTTCGGCACGTGGACCGACGGGCTCACCATGGGCCGCACCAATGCCTACGACTCCTACTACATGGCCGAGCCCTACAAGAAGCTCATCAACGAGGCCACTGGCCAGCGCAAGGCCGACCTGCTGAAGGCGCTCGACGAGAAGGTCCGCCGCGTGCTGCGCCTCTACTTCCGCACCACGATGAGCAAGCATCGCGCACAGGGCTTCCTCTGTTCCGACGACCACTATGCCGCTGCTCGCAAGATTGCCGGCGAAGGCATCGTGCTGCTGAAGAATGAGGGCGTAAAGGGTATAAAGGGCGTAAAAGGCGTAAAGGGTTCTCCCCTGCTGCCACTCGACCTGTCGGGCGGGAAGCGCGTCCTGGTGGTGGGCGAGAATGCCATCAAGATGATGACCGTGGGTGGAGGCTCCAGTTCGCTGAAGGTGCAGCGCGAGGTGCTGCCGCTCGACGGCCTGCAGGAAGTCATCCAGCGCCGATTCGCCGATTGCCAGCTGGACTATGCCCGTGGCTACGTGGGCGACACCGTGCAGAGCTACGACGGCGTGACCGTGGGGCGTTCGCTCTACGAGATGCGCCCGGCCGACGAACTCATCGCCGAAGCCGTCGCGAAGGCGAAGGGTGCCGACTACGTCATCGTCTTCGGTGGTCTGAACAAGAGCAACTTCCAGGACAGCGAGGGCCACGACCGCAAGAGCTACGACATGCCCTACGAGCAGAACCGCCTGATGAAGGCCCTCCTCGACGTGAACCCGCGCGTGGTCTACGTCAATATCTCGGGCAACAGTGCCGCCCTGCCGTGGATCGACCGCGTGCCGGCCGTGGTGCAGGGTTGGTTCCTGGGTTCTGAGAGTGGCCACGCTCTGGCCGACGTGCTGCTGGGCGACGTCAATCCGAGCGGCAAGCTGCCCTACACGTGGTATCGCAGTCTGGACCAGTGTGGTGCCCATGCCCTCGGCACCTATCCCGGCACGTGGCGCCAGAACGAGAAAATCATCGACGAGGAATACAAGGAAGACATCTTCGTGGGCTACCGTTGGATAGACAGGCTGAAGGGTTCAAAGGGGTCAAAAGGTTCAAAGGGTTTGGCCAGCACGCCGCTCTTTGCTTTTGGACACGGACTGAGCTACACCACCTTCCGTCTGGGCAAGGCCGTGGCCGACAAGACCGCGATGGCACAGGACGGCAAGCTGACCATCACCGTGCCCGTCACCAACACGGGTTCGCGGGCTGGTGCCGAGACCGTGCAGCTCTACGTGCACGACGTGAAGGCGTCGGTAGAGCGCCCCGAGAAAGAGCTGAAGGCGTTCCAGAAAGTATTCCTGCAACCCGGCGAGACGCGCGAGGTGACGCTCACCATTGGCACCGACGCCCTGTCGTTCTACGATGCTGATGCCCACCAGTGGCGCGCCGAGGCCGGCGACTTCGATGCCCTCATCGGCACCGCCAGCGACCAGCTGACTCAGCGCATCAGGTTCACCCTGAAATGATTTTTCAGTAAGAAAATTTTGTTCTTTCCATGATTTCCGTTATCTTTGCAGAGAATTACAGAAACCTCTCTGCTAAGAACCGAAATCATGGAAAGACTTTTTTATACGCTCATCATATCACTACTTGCCTGCCTCCACGTGCAGGCACAGACCGTCGACCTCGACTCGGCCCTGACCGAACTCGACCGCGCCATCAAGCAGTCGCCCGAGTTCGTGGCCAAGAAGCAGGAAACCATCGACCACCTGACGGCCCGACTTGCTGCTGCCACCGACGACCGCACGCGCTTCCGCCTCTCACACGACCTCTTCGACGAGCTGCTGGCCTTCAGCAACGACTCGGCGCTCTACTACATCAGCCAATGCGTGGCGCTGGCCCAGCGTCTCGGCAACAAGCCGCTGCAGGGCGAGTGCCAGGCCATGGAGGCTTTCCAGTATAGCAACACGGGCATGTACGACGAGGCGCTCTATGCACTCCGACAGATTGACGAGGCATCGCTCGACCGCGCCGGCCGTGCCGCCTACTACCGCGCCTACAACCACGTCTTCAGCGAGATGGCCTTCTACACCCATCTCGACACCCTGCGCCAGCAATACCGCCAGCAGGCACAGCGCTACGAGCAACTGCTGCTGGAGAATGCCGACAGCAACAGTCCCTGGGCCCTGCAGCGTCGCGAGATGACCTACATGGACCAAGGCAAGGGCGACCTCTCGCTCGAGGCCAACGACCAGTGGCTGAAGCAGGTGAAGCCCGGCTCCCACGGCTACGCGCTAACCACGTTCTACCGCTACCTGGAATTCAAAAACCGCGGCGACAGCGTGCAGATGATGTACTGGCTCACGGAGTCGGCCGTCAGCGACGTGCGCAATGCCATCATGGACCAGGGCTCGATGTGGGAACTGGCCAACCTGCTCATGTCGCAGGGCGACATCGACCGCGCCTACCGCTACATCAGCTTTGCCGCCAACTGCGCCACGCGCTTCGGCACCCGTCTGCGCTCGTGGCAGATGTCGCCCATCCTCACGGCCATCGACACGAAGTATCAGCAGCTGCACGCCCGCGACAAACAGCGCACACGCTTCTTCCTGGCCATCCTCACCCTGCTGTCGCTCATTCTGGCCTTCACGCTCTACGACGTCTGGCGACAGCACAAGCGACTGCGCGCTGCCCACCAGCAGGTGCACGAGCAGAACACCCAGCTCTCCGCTCTCAACTCTCAGCTCTCAACCCTCAACTCCCGACTCTCCACGGCCAACAACTACCTGAGCGAGTCGAACTCGGTGAAGGAGGAGTACGTGGGCCACTTCATGCGACTCTGCTCGATGTACATCGATAAGATCGACAACTTCCGCAAGCGCGTGAACAAGATGGTGAAGAACCACGAGTACGACGACCTCTACCAGCTCACCCGCTCGCAGGAGTTCCGCGACAAGGAATTGGAAGACCTCTACGTCAGCTTCGACTCGGCCTTCCTGCACCTGTTCCCCAACTTCATCAACGACTTCAACGCCCTGCTGCGGCCCGAGGAACACATCGTGGTTGAGGAGAAAGACCGACTGAACACCAGCATCCGCATCTTCGCCCTCATTCGCCTCGGCATCGACGACTCGTCGAAGATTGCCGAGTTCCTGCACTACTCCGTGAACACCATCTACAACTACCGGGCCCGCATCAAGAACGGAGCCCTCGGCGACCGCGAGCAGTTCGAGCAGCGAGTGCGCGAAATTGGAATGCCCACTTAGCATTTTCTGCTGCGGAATGTTGAAAAAAATATAAAAATACTGCTAAATGGCACCCAGCAGAGAAAAAAACTCTAAACACTAAACTCTAAACTCTAAACTTTTTTGTAATTTTGCATTCGAAAAATAAATTAGGTATTAATTTTTTAAATATTATGGTAAATTACAAAGATTTAGGTCTCGTCAATACACGAGAAATGTTCAAGAAGGCCGTAGCCGGTGGCTATGCTATCCCCGCATTCAACTTCAACACGATGGAGCAGATGCAGGCTATCGTTCAGGCCGCAGTTGAAACCAAGTCGCCTGTCATCATGCAGGTGTCGAAGGGCGCACGCAACTACGCCAACGCTACCATCCTCCGCTACATGGCCGAGGGTGCTGTGGCTTATGCCAAGGAACTGGGATGCGAGCATCCTGAGATCGTGCTTCACCTCGACCACGGCGACAGCTTCGAGCTCTGCAAGGACTGCATCGACATGGGCTTCTCCAGCGTGATGTACGACGGCAGCTCGCTGCCCTACGAGGAGAACATCAAGATTTCGCGCCAGGTCGTTGAGTATGCTCACAAGTACGACGTCACCGTTGAGTGCGAACTCGGCGTGCTCGCCGGCGTAGAGGACGAGGTGCAGGCTGAGGAGTCTCACTACACCAAGCCCGAGGAGGTCATCGACTTCGCTACCCGTACCGGCTGCGACTCACTGGCTATCTCTATCGGAACTTCTCACGGTGCTTACAAGTTCAAGCCCGAGCAGTGCACCCGCGACCCGAAAACCGGCCGTCTGGTTCCTCCTCCCTTGGCATTCGACGTGCTGCATGAGATTGAGAAGAAGCTTCCCGGATTCCCCATCGTGCTCCACGGCTCTTCTTCAGTACCTCAGGACGAGGTCGACACCATCAATAAGTTCGGTGGCAACCTGCCCGACGCCGTTGGTATTCCCGAGGAGCAGCTCCGTGAGGCTGCCAAGAGCGCTGTCTGCAAGATTAACATCGACTCAGACTCTCGTCTGGCAATGACCGCTGCTATTCGTCAGCACCTCGCTGAGCATCCCGATCACTTCGATCCTCGCCAGTACCTGAAGCCCGCTCGCGAGAACATGAAGAAGATGTACATCCACAAGATTGTGAATGTGCTCGGTTCTGACGGCAAGCTCGGCTAATCGCTGAAGTTCTTACGCAGAACCAATCATAAAAAAAGGCTACACGCTTTCCAGACGTGTAGCCTTTTTTTGTATGCTGTTTATTCTTATTTCTCCAGAACTTCTTCCTTGATGCTCTCAATGCCGCCGGTGAGCGGATTGAGCACAATCTTGCTCGTGAGCTTTTTGCCGAAGAGGGCACCGCTGAGCGACTCGGTGCCGCCAAACTGGCCGGCATTGAACTCGTAGCTGTCCACCTTGCTGCCCTCGCAGTAGAGCGTGGCACGCACCTTCTGCGGCGTGTTCACGACGAGGCCGATGTCGTCCTTGTCTTTCTTCTCCTTCTTCATGCTGTCGTCCTCAGCAGCCTTGGCGTCTGTGCTGACGCTGATATAATAAGGAACACCCGAGAGGTCGTCGTTGTCAACCAGTCCGAAGTGGCGCGAGAAGCGGAAGAACAATTCGCGGTCTACGTTCTCCTTCGGCACGTAGACGAGCGTCACCTCGGTGGTATCCTTCACCGTGGTGCCCTCAAACACCTGGCGCAGCGCGCGCTCCTGTGTGTCGAGACCGTCCATCATGATGCGCAACTGCTGGCCGTCCTTCGGCATGAACTCAGCCTGACCGCGCTGCAACTGGTTGCGGCTGTCGCGAATGTCGTAAATCTCCTGTGCAATGAGCTGGGCCATCTTGGCCGAGCTGCCGGCAGTGAGGATGTCTTCGTTCATGTAGTCGCGCGGATTCAGTGCCTTCGCCTTGCGTGCCGGCACGAAGGGTGCAGGCTCTTCTGCTTGCTTCGGCTGGGCGTTGATGGCCAACAGCAGCCCGTCGTCGGTACGTTCCACGGTGCTGATGGTGTAGCGCTTGTCGAGCGAGAGCGTGAAGTGCTTGGCCGTGTCGGGCAATGCGATGTTGTGCATGCGCGTGTCAACGATGCGATACTCCGTGCCAGGTTCCAGCCGCACGTTGTCCTGCTTCATGTAACGCTGGGCATAGGCAGCAAACTGGCCAGGTTCATACACCGATTTCTCGACCATGAACGTAAACTTCATTGCCGTCTTCGGCAGATAGTAGCTGGTTCCTTCCACTGACTGTGCGAAGGTGGCCTGTGCAGCGAAGCAACAGAGCAGCAAGACAACGATTCTTGCTACGTTACTGCCTGCGTAGAGATGTTTTTTCGTTTTCAGCATGTTCGTAATATACATTATTATATTTTTCTTTTGTTACTTTGTCACTCTGTTACCTTGTTACTTTGTTACTTTGTTACTCTGTTACCTTGTTACTCTGTTACCTTGATAAACGCCTTGGGCAGATAGCGGATAAGGTCGCCGGCCACAAGGCTCTCCTGTCCCAGGTCGCGCACGGCAATATCGCCGGCCAGCCCGTGCAGGTACATACCCACAAGGCAGGCATCGGCCTGATTGTAGCCACGAGCCAGCAGTCCGGTGATGATGCCGGCCAACACATCGCCGCAGCCCGCCGTCGCCATGCCGGCATTGCCGGTGGGATTGATGATGACGCGACTGTCGGGCAGACAGAGGGCCGAATAGTGCCCTTTCAGGATAATATAGGCACCCAGCCGCTCAGCCATGTCGCGCGCCTTGGCCAGTCGGTCGTAGCAGCCATTGCTCACGCTTCCCGAGAGACGGTCGAACTCAGCCGGATGGGGCGTCATGATGATGCCCTTGGGCAGTTGCTGCATCCATGCACGGTGATTGGCCAGGATGTTCAGCGCGTCGGCATCAATGAGGATGGGGCACTGCGACCGCCTGATCTGCGCGATGAGGGCGATGGCAGTGTGCTCCTGCGTGCCGATGCCCGGGCCCATGCCCACGGCGTCGAAGGCCTGCGTGTCCACAGGCTCCGAGAAGTAGCTGTCCTCATGGTCCATCTGCAGCACAGCCTCAGGCACCGCCATCTGCATGATGGCATAGTTGCGCTTCGGCGTGCGCACCGTCACCTTGCCGGCTCCCGAACGCAGACAGGCCTTCGTGGCCAACACGGCGGCACCGCTCATGCCGTAGCTGCCGGCAATGATGAGTGCGTGGCCCATCTGCCCTTTGTGGGCAAACTCGCTGCGGGGTTTCAGTCGCTGACGGATGTCCGACTCCTCGGCCACGACAAACATGGCATCGGTGCGGGCGATGTACTCCTGCGACAGGCGGATGTCGAGCACACGCAACTCGCCCAGGAAGTGCTGGTTGTCGGCCAGCAGCATCGAGAGTTTCTTCTGTCCGAAGGTCAGCGTGAGGTCGGCTTTGATGATGTTCTGACGAATGTTGTAGGTATTGTCCTCGGTCATGAGTCCCGACGGAATGTCGATGCTCACCACACGGCAAGGCGACTGGTTGATGTACTTCACAAGCGAAGCAAAACCACCCGACAGCGGTTTGTTGAGTCCAGAGCCGAACAGACCGTCAACAACCAGCGTCTCTGCACCCAGGCGCGGCGGGTCGAAGTCGAGCGTCACCTCGATGAAGTCCTTCACGCGGCGACCGTCGCTCAGACGTTTCTTGTTGATGGAGCATTCGTCAGAAAGCTTGTTGTGGATATTGAACAAGTAGACGGAAACAGTGTAGCCCTGCTCGCCCAGCATGCGGGCAACGGCCAAGGCATCGCCACCGTTGTTGCCGGGACCGGCAAACACGACCACGGGCGTACGCGAGTCCCACCGCTCGGTGATGACGCGGGTCACAGCCTTGGCGGCACGCTCCATGAGGTCTATCGACCGAATGGGCTCGTGCTCTATGGTATAAGTATCCAGCTCATGTATCTGAGCACCTGTAAAAATCTTCATATCTACAAACTATGATGTCATCATCAACTTGCAAAAATACAAAATATTTACTAATCAGCCGACATATCATCGGTTTTTTTTGTGTTTTCAGATATTTTTCCTAATTTTGTAGGGCATTTTACAAGTAAAAATCTACAAAACAAGCAAGACATGAACACCATTACCGATGTAAAAGTCCATAACCTGACAAGGGCGATTCTCTTTCTGATTTGTTTGGTAGGCTGTCTTCCCACCATAGCCCAGCAACCCACGCGGGGCATCGGCATCTACCCTGGCGCACCCGAGGAATACTTCGGGCCACAACTGACCGCAAGTAGCCAACTGCGCAATGTGGCACGTGGCAGGATGGCCTGCCAGTCGTCGTCGTTCGACTTCAACATGACGGCCCAGTTGCTCACCGACGGCATCATCGAAAAGGCGGGGGCCGTGCCCGTCCGTCTGGAGGTGACCACACCCGAAGGCCAGCTGCCGCAGCGACAGCGTGAGAGCACCATCGACGGCAACGACTGGACGCGCAGCATCGTCATGGGCGAGGACACGTGGCTGCAGTATGCGTGGCATGGCATGACCGTCAGGGCCGACGCCATCCATCTCATAGGAACGGTGGCCTACCGCGAGGGCGAAGCCACTGAGGGCTACTGCATCCGCATCATGGCCTCTGCCGACGGCCGACGCTGGCAGGAGGTGGCACGCGACGAGAGCACGCAGCTGCTGGGCAAGAGGTCGTGGGGCATGGTGCACTCCGACCCGAACAAGAACGACGGCAACGACAACATGCTGCCCACGCGGCGTGTCGACATGCAACTGCCGTTTGGCAAGGCCGTGACGTTCAGCCGCCTTCGCGTGGAACTGAAGATGAAAGGTGCTGCCTACTGGACGTTCACCGAGAATCCCATCACGCTCGCCGGCCGTCAGGTGGAGAATCTGCTGCCGTCCAGTGGTTTCACGAGTGCGTGGATGACGCTCTCCGACCGCGACGAATGGGCTTCCATCGACCTTGGAGCACCCGCAGAGATCAGCAACATCCGCCTGCATTGGCTGGAAAAGCCGCAACGGTTTGAGTTGCAGCTCTCCGACGACGGAGCCACTTGGCGAAAGGCGCCTGCCTCTTTCCGCAAAGGCAGCAATAGCCAAGCCCGCTACGTGCGCGTCTTCATCCCTTCGGCCGGCAAGGAGCAGCGCGCTGTGCTCTCCGAGGTGGAGGTGATGGGGCGCGGCGGAATCAGAGCCTACCCCCAGCCCCTCCCTGAAGGGAAGGGGGCATGCCTTAATGGAGGCGACTGGCGGCTGCAGCGTGCTTCGCAGGTGTCGGCACGTGGCGCGCAGATTTCCTCGCCGGGATTCAACGCCTCGCAGTGGATGGTGGCCACGGTGCCCGCCACGGTGCTCATGTCCTACGTCAACGCCGGCGCACTGCCCAATCCCAACTACGACGACAACCTGCTCGTGTCGAGCGAGTCGTTCTTCAACAGCAACTTCTGGTATCGCCGCGAGTTCCGCGTGCCTGGCGAGATGCAGGGGCAGCGCGTGTTCCTCTGCTTCGACGGCATCAACTGGAAGGCCGACGTCTGGCTCAACGGCCAGAAGGTGGACCGCATCGAGGGCGCCTTCATGCGTGGCAAGACCGACGTGACGCGCTACCTGCGCGACGGCGTGAACGTACTGGCGGTACAGATTGAGAAATGTGCCCACCCGGGTGCCGCCAAGCTGAAGAACGAACAGACCACCGACTATAATGGCGGACTCCTCGGTGCCGACAATCCCACGTTCCACGCCACTGTGGGTTGGGACTGGATCAGCAGCATCCGCGGCCGCGACATCGGCATTTGGGACGACGTCTACCTGACCGCCACGCCCAATAGCCTGACGCTGAGCGATCCGCTGGTGGGCAGCCGCGTCGCCATCAACGGCACCGACACGCTGGTGACGATGACGCCGGCCGTCATCGTGAAGAACCATGCCGACTCTCAGCAATCGGCTCTGCTCGCAGGCTGGATTGGCGACATTCGTTTTGAAAAAGAAATCACGCTGGCAGCAGGCGAAGAAAAGGAAATCAGCTTCAGCCCCGCCGACTTCCCCCAGCTGCGCGAACAACGCATGCACCTCTGGTGGCCCAACGGCTACGGCGACCCCTACCTCTACGATGCCGGGTTCCAGATACAGAGTAACAACTCCCCACTCACCACTCTCAACCGCGCCGAAGGCGCCTCTCAACTCTTCTCAACCGCGCCAAAGGCGCCTCTCAACCGCGCCGAAGGCGCCTCTCAACCCTTCTCAACCGCGCCGAAGGCGCCTCTCAACTCTAAACTATCAACTCTAAACTATCATGCTGGCCTCCGCGAGGTCACCTATACCAACCCTGCCACTCGCCTGCAGGTGTACGTCAACGGCGTGCGCTTCGCTCCGATGGGCGGCAACTGGGGATTTTCTGAAAACAACCTCTGCTATCGTGGCCGCGAGTATGACGCAGCCGTGCGCTATCACCGCGACATGCACCTGAACTGCATCCGCAACTGGGTGGGGCAGATTGGCGACCGCGAGTTCTACGAGGCCTGCGACCGCTACGGCGTCATGGTGTGGCAGGACTTCTGGCTGGCCAATCCTGCCGACGGCCCAGACCCTTATGACAACGAGATGTTCCTGCGCAATGCCCGCGACATGGTGCTCCGCCTGCGCCAGCACCCCAGCATCATGCTCTACTGCGGCCGCAACGAGGGCTATCCGCCCAAGGCTCTCGACGACTCCCTCCGCCAGTTGGTCAGCGAGCTCACCGCGCCGAACGCCGAAGGCGCCTCTCAACCCTTCTCAACCGCACCGAAGGCGCATCTCAACTCTCAACTCTACATCTCCTCCTCTGCCGACGACGGCGTGAGTGGTCATGGTCCCTATTGGGCTATTCCCGCCAAGGAGTACTACCAGCGGCTGACCGGCAAGCTGCACACCGAACGCGGCATGCCCAACATCATGACCTTCGAAGGACTCAGCCGCACACTGCGCCCTGAGCACCTCTGGCCGCAGAGCCACTACTGGGGACAGCACGACTTCACCCTCCAGGGAGCCCAGCGCGGTGCCTCGTTCAACGATATGATTGCCCGCGCCTTTGGCGAACCGAAGGACGCCCGCGAGTTCACCACCCTTGCCCAGTGGCTCAACTACGACGGCTATCGCGCCATGTACGAGAGTGCCAACCACGAACGCCAGGGACTGCTCATCTGGATGAGCCATCCCACGTGGCCGTCCATGGTCTGGCAGACCTACGACTACTACTTCGAACCCATTGCCGGCTACTTCGGCACGAAGAAAGCCTGCGAGCCGTTGCACATCCAGTGGAACCCGCTGGCCGACAGCGTGGAAGTCATCAACACTGGCGCCGGCCGCTGCGACGGCATCGCCGTGGCCCGCCTGCTCGACATGCACGGCGTGGAACTCTGGCACAACGACCGTCCCTTCCAGTCCGACAACGACACCACCATCAGCTGCTTCCCTGTGGAGCTGCCGCAGGGCTACCAGGGTGTCTACTTCCTGCGCCTCGAAGCCATCAGCAAGCCCGGAACGAAGCCGTTCTCGCAGAACACCTACGTCTGCTCCACCGACACCGGCAACTATCAGGCCCTGCGCCAACTCCCGAAAGCAGAAATCAAAGTGACAAAGCAACAAAGTGACAATGCGTCTGAGATGCAAGACGTTACCTTGTCACCTTGTTACTTAGATACTTTGGAAAGTTATCTTGTTACTTTGGAAAACCTCTCCCACGAGCCCGCGCTGATGATTCGCCTCAACCTGAAGACCCCTAACGGCGAACAGGTCCTGCCCGTGCTCTACGACGACAACTACTTCCACCTGATGCCCGGCGAACGCCGCACCATCCGCGTCAGCTGGCATCCCCGCGACGCCCGTGCCCAGCACCCCGACGTCGAAGTCACAGGATTCAACATCCAGTAGAGGCGGCGGGGCCGCTGGTAAGGCGGCGAAGCCGCGTGTAAGGTCGCGTTGCGCCGTGTAAGGCTCCCCGAAGGGGCAGCACCACCCCAAAAACAGGCGTGCCTTTAGGTACGCGATATGGGTAGCCAGCCAATTCATTGGCTGGTAAAAAGCACCACCCCAAAAACAGGCGTGCCTTTAGGTACGCGACATAAGAGGAAAAATCCCGATAATGTCGCTGTACCTAAAGGCACACCTATTATTATTTTCGCCATGTTATACCAGCCAATGAATTGGCTGGCTATCCAAATCCCGTCCCTACGGGACTTTACACAGCGCCGCAAGGCGCATTGAACCTTGAACGTCGCGCAGCGACCTTGAACAGCGCCGCAAGGCGCATTGAACCTTGAACGTCGCGCAGCGACTTTGAACAGCGCCGACAGGCGCCTTATCCGGCTCCGCCGCCCTACAGCCTGTCGATGACGCGGCAGATATCGGCGAAGATGCGCTCGAGGTCGCCCAGGCCGTCGATGTGGTTGCGGATACCCTCGCGCTCATACCACTCGATGAGGGGCGACGTCTGGTTGTGATACACGTCCAGGCGCTTCTTGATGGTCTCCTCGTTGTCGTCCGACCGACCGCTCTGCTTTCCGCGCAGGATAAGACGCTTCATCAGCTCATCCTCCGGCACGTCCAGCTCAATCATCGCTGCCACCTTGTGACCGCGCTCAGCCAGCATCTCCTTCAGCGCCTCAGCCTGCGGAATGGTGCGGGGGAAGCCGTCGAAGATCACGCCCTTGTGGTCGCTGCCGAACTTGTCGTAGACCGATGCCAGCATGTCCACGATCAGCTGGTCGGGCACCAGCTGTCCCTGGTCAATGTACTGGCGGGCCGTCTTGCCCAGCTCAGTGCCGTTCTTCATCTCGCTGCGCAGCACATCGCCTGTGGAGATGTGCTCGAAGCCATACTTTTCAATCATTTTGTCGCTCTGCGTTCCCTTACCGGAACCAGGCGCACCGAAAATCACGATGTTCTTCATTGTCTTCTATCTGGGTTATAATGATAATTATTTCATCCTTACACGCCCTGCGGGCCTTCCACGCTGCGAAGCAGCTTTACACGACGCGATGCGTCCTTACACGCGGCTCCGCCGCCTTACACAGCGGCCCCGCCGCCTTACACGCCCTGCGGGCCTTCCACAATCGTATAAATGTCCCGCAGGTTGCGGCCCTGCTGGTCGTAGTCGAGGCCGTAGCCCACGATGAAGTCGTTCGGAATCTCCAGCGCGGCATATTCGATGTTCAGCGGCACCTCCAGCTTTTCGGGTTTCACGAGCAGGGCGCAGATGTGAACGCTGGCCGGGTTGCGCGTGCCCAGCGTCTCAATCATGCGCTGCATGGTGCGGCCCGTGTCAACGATGTCCTCCACGATCACGATGTGGCGGCCCGACAAGTCCTCGTTGATGCCGATGACCTCCGTGATCTTGCCTGTCGAAGTCGTGCCGGCATAGCTGGCCAGCTTCACAAACGAAATCTCACTGGGAATGGTAATCTCGCGCATCAGGTCGGCGGCAAAGATAAACGACCCGTTGAGCACAGCCAGGAACAGCGGATTCTTCCCGGCCAGGTCGTGGTTGATACGCGCTGCAACAGCCTTCACCCGCTGCAGGATTTCACTCTCAGGAATCGACGGGCGAAACGTCTTACCTTTAATCGTTACTGTTGACATGGTAATAATATTTACGATTTCACGATTTACGGATTATTTCAAATTCGTCTGCAAAGATAATAATAAGTGAGCGAAAAAACAAAATTTTTTGAAAAAATGCCGAAAACCTTTGGCCGTATAGTAAAAAGTTAGTACTTTTGTGCACAAATATAAAATAATAGACATTCATAAGTATCTTAGTAACTGCAAAAAATAGCCCTATAACAAGGAAACGATCTGTTATCCTGATGGATATAGTTTTCCCTGTCAGCCTGTGTGCATAGCACCATCAAGGCAATCATTCCGGTAGGCTGCGACCACTAGTGCGTGAGCATTGGTATCACAGATATTTGTTACATAACATTAGCTAAAATCGGAGCTGTCTCAGGAGGTAGAGTCCAAATGAGGCAGCTCCACATTCTTTTTGCAGCGTGTAAGGCGGCGATGCCGCGTGTAAGGACGCTTCGCGTCGTGTAAGGGCGCGTTGCGCCGTGTAAGGTGCCTTCGGCACGTGTAAGGCTGCTGTCGCAGCGTGTAAAGTCCCGCTTCCTATGATTTTATCCAAACATATTTAGTTAATATTCTTTAATCCTGTTGTGAGGTCAGCATTTACTCTTCTCT